>Ga0181612_162520_pt1 | contig 21667 bp, 14 predicted proteins | sample HoacroProtozoa21_FD_119630 | JGI IMG/M metagenome (GOLD analysis project Ga0181612, IMG submission 119630) | Hoatzin crop microbial communities from Cojedes, Venezuel. Combined Assembly of Gp0051906, Gp0051904, Gp0051908
ACTTACATCCAAAATTAAGAGGAAATGTGTAAAAATAAGGTCTCTTGGATACTTGCATGCTTTTATGACATGGCCATTCCAAATATTTAGAACTTTTTTTTTCTTGTTTTAACTGGGAAGAGTCTGTGGTTGTTTATTTGTTTTTTTTCTGCTTTGCTAAATTTGGGTCTAGTTTAACTCTGATCCTGTAAGCCAAGGAGATATGTAACAGTTTCATATTTTTATTGATCTCTGTAAGACTCCTTACCGACGCAGGGGACCACCCATAAGAGCAGTAAAAGTGTGGTCTGCTTAACCCCTGCTCAGCTATCAAAAAGTTGCCCTACCTACGTATGATTTCTTTCTCTCCATCACTGCCTCTTTGCAAACACTCTGTGATTTCTTTTCTTTAACTCTGCTGAGGTTTTAACTCCATTTGCAAGTTCAGAGTAGAAAAGGTTTCTTCAGCTCTTCAACATGTTCTTCCTGCTTTGCAGATAAAAACCATCTTGAGTGGGTTCATTATTAGGGGCTACCTAGGAAAGTGGACACTTTTAATCAAAACAGTCACCTTGGTTCTGGTGGTATCTTCAGGCCTCAGCCTTGGGAAAGAGGGGCCCTTAGTCCACGTGGCCTGTTGCTGCGGAAACTTCTTCAGCAGCCTTTTCTCAAAGTACAGCAAGAATGAAGGAAAGAGGAGAGAGGTGAGGTTGGCTCAAATCTTCTCTAATTTCCCCATCCAGATACTCCGTGTTTCAAAGGACTCATGCCTTGTATGTAAATATTTGCTTTGTAGGTGCTCTCGGCTGCAGCCGCCGCAGGAGTTTCTGTTGCCTTTGGGGCTCCAATTGGAGGAGTGCTTTTTAGTCTGGAAGAGGTGAGACCTCGCAGTTCACTTGCTTCAATAAATATGCTTTCACTTGATGCCTTTTTCTAATATTCATATGCTTATTTTTCTTCTAAAGCAAAAATAATTTTGATTTCTAGTAACAAGAAATATCCAGATATTTTAGCTTAATTTGAGTAGAAGAAGAGCACTGGCTTTCTGGAAACAAACAAAGTTATTTAATCTGGAAATGTATCACTGGGCTGAGCTTTCTTCAGCTTTCAGGTTGCTGCTGCATGGGCCAAGCTGCTAAGCACCCATCTTATTGTCTCTAGCCAGCAACTTTGGCTTTAGATTTATCAAATTTTCACTGGTTGCTGGTCCCTATCTGAAATCTGAAAATACCTTTTCTGATACCTTTGTGAACACGTTCTTGCTGTGGTAAGGACTGGTGTTCCCAGTACAGCCAGACGTAGAGTCACAGATGAAACACATGGCGATGGCTTGCTGTGCACAGTGCTCTAGTGAAGAATTACAGCAAACACCCTCTGTCACACTCACTCAAATGTTTACGGTCTCTGCTTGGTTTTAGGTCAGCTACTACTTTCCTCTAAAAACCCTCTGGAGGTCATTTTTTGCTGCTCTTGTGGCTGCCTTCACACTGAGGTCCATCAATCCTTTTGGAAACAGCCGGCTGGTCCTGTTCTACGTGGAGTACCACACCCCCTGGTACATGGCTGAGCTCTTCCCCTTCATCCTGCTCGGCGTCTTTGGTGGCCTCTGGGGGACCCTCTTTATCAGATGCAACATCGCCTGGTGCAGGAGACGAAAAACCACCAGACTTGGGAAATACCCAGTCCTGGAGGTCATAGTGATAACGGCTATCACCGCCATCATCGCCTACCCCAACCCCTACACCCGGAGGAGCACTAGTGAGCTGATCTCAGAGCTCTTCAATGACTGCGGTGCCCTGGAGTCCTCGCAGCTCTGTGACTACATCAATGACCCAAACATGACCCGGCCGGTGGATGACATTCCTGACAGACCTGCTGGCCCCGGAGTCTACACGGCCATGTGGCAGCTTGCCTTGGCTTTGGTATTCAAAATCATCATCACGATATTCACTTTTGGCATGAAGGTAAATAGGGGACAGGTGCGGAACTGTCGTGAGCACAGGGCACAGATGTGTTGCTGTCAGCAGCTGTGGTCTGTCTGGCAGGGCTTATGTCCCTCTGACCTACATGCAGCCACACAAGTGTTGTCGAGATGCTTGCTCGTTCACCTGCCTGCCAGCACCTTCCTCCATGGGCCCCGGTCGCAGCAGCGGGACGAGACCTGCTTTCGACTTTCTAATTATCTGCGGTTTTATTAAGTGACAAAGGAGTCTGGGTGGGAATTTAAATCCGCTGTTTCCAATAAGCAAATTCAAGATTACTCCCACTGCAGCTGTCTTCCAGCCCTCTTGGGGATATGGACTATTTACATTATTGTTGGATTAATGTCTTAATGTGCCTCAAGGTAGCTATGCTCAGGAAAGTAATAGCATTAAATTTACTGATTTACACATTTAGAACCTCACAAAAATATGAAAGTAGCTGAAAAGTTCTATTTTTAAATTTTTTTAAGCATTGTAGCTTGGGAAAAAGGAAAGAGTGGGAGGACTGATGGATATGTGATTTGATTATTCTGGATTTGCAACTTTTTCCTTCCACTCCTCCTCCTCCCCATAAATGGGTGATGAAAGGTCCAAGAACAATTTATCCACGCTTTCAATATATACAAAGCAGTTTGTGGTGATTTTTAAATATCCGATTGCTAGAGCCCATATAAAACACATATCTGTCTGTCTACAGCTCCCATTATCTGAGCATTTGGTTCTGGATCTAATTGCAGCAGACGATGGGAAGCTTTTCTGAGTTATACACTGTATTTAATACCACACTGAAAGCTAAAGCATCTCGTCTTTCCCTTGAACACTGTGGTTGAAATAAGGATCCACCTCTTACAAGGCTTTTTACCCGAAATACAGTACAGAGTTGGAGTTTGCTTTTCTTTCATGTTTTCTCCATTGGTTGACAAGAACTACTGAATGTTAGAAGGTCACTCAGGACCATTGACTGTCCTGATTTCCTGCGCAGGGAGAACAAATGGGAGCTTAAGAGCACTTGGATGTTGCAGGTGTAGTACTTCTGGAGGAGGACTTGAAATGAGATGCCCTTCACTGCAGAAACTGATTTATGACTGGCAGCCAGTTGTTATGCTTGTTCATTTGTTTAAAAACTTTTGAGTTTGGTTCTTTTTATTTGATATGTGGTTCTTTATTTATTTTATATATTTAAAATTTTTTAGAAGCAAATGACAGTTTCAACTATTCTGCAAAGGACCAGACATAATAGCTTTAACCCACCAAATTTAGAAGACTTAATCCCACTGTAGCAACAAAATTAACACTATATGGTGGGAGAGACAGCATCTACTGTTATCAGCTCTAACACCTCTGGGGCTTGCTAAGGATGTTAGTTTAGGTCTCTAGGAAACCCAAGGTTTATTTTCAGAATTAAAAAGATATATCAGTCTTTCCCCTCTAAAAAACATAAAAACTCCATGCAAGCCCTTACCACAAATTTGAGTTGTCTTGTCCAACAGGAAATTTCTTTTCAACTTGCAGGTGCACTTGACATCTAAGAGGAAATGCACTTAGCCAAGGCAAAGTGAATTTTCATTTGCTTTTTTTTTTTTCCTTTTTTCTGTCCCCTTCTCATTTCAATACTGTTTTTTAATGATTTGTGACTTATCAGTATAGCAGACAACAAGGTAATGGTTCACAGAGCTTCCTGGGAAATATATAGCAAACTGAGATGAAAAAATAGCTGTCTCTGAGCAGTCAGCCTCCTTTCTTTGAATTTTTATTCTGCATTTGACATTTAATTTAAAATCTAGTCTGATTTAGCCTGAAAAAAGTAGTAATAAAGCTATAAAGTATTTCATGTGAAAGAGGGTGAAAGCAAGATGTTATTTTCAGTTTAACTTATTCTCAAGCCCATGCCAGAACCATCAGCAGCTCCTGACTTCCTGCTGAGAATCAATAAAGGCAAAACCAGGAGCATCTTAACTTTAAAACGAGACTGTTATTCAGATATCTATCAAATTCCGTGTGATGCAGCAAGTAGGATTCAAAATTACTTTAAAAAAATACATTAACTTTCTGTAAAGCTGTTAATAGACATGTAGCCACACAAACTTAGTCACTGCAGAAACCTGTCTCAGATCACGGGCAATGTCACTGTAGGCTGCCATAAGGCTATGGCCTTCTGAGGTAGCATTATACAAGGAAATTGGGTTCTCTTACTGCTAATAATAAATTGTTTGATCAAGAAGTTCATTACTGGTCATTTTTGTCAAGGTGCTCATGTGTCTATGTTTTATTCAAGATCCCTTCAGGCCTCTTCATTCCCAGCATGGCTGTTGGAGCCATTGCTGGCCGGATGGTTGGGATCGGAGTAGAGCAGCTGGCATATCACCATCACGACTGGATCATTTTCAGGAACTGGTGCAGACCTGGGGCAGACTGCGTCACACCAGGACTGTATGCTATGGTGGGAGCGGCAGCTTGCTTGGGTACAGTACCTGCTGATCATTGCTTCGTGCATGGAGAACGCTGATGTTTGGGGACCTACAAATTGCTTATGAGGGCTTTGTGTTAGGTGCTATGGTGGCATCTCTGGATGTAACAGAGACAGAGATCAAGATGTGATGGGCTAAAGCATGGGCAGCTTCTTCTAGTGGTCTCCCCAGTGATGTGCTAGGTAGTGAACAAAAGAGAGGCTTGCAGTCACCAATGCCTACTCCTTGTAATCTGCCAAAAAGCACACAGAAGGGAAGAAAAAATTGATGTTAGGCTACAGATTTCCAAGAAGGAGTGTTCTTGCTTGAGTTTTTCCTCTTTTAATGTAATGAAATCCACTGTAGCTGAACCAAAGTTGCTTCCTTGTTTAGACTGTGCTCTTTCGAGGTCCAGAGAAAAAAATTCCCAGTTCTGGACAAATTATTAACTATACAGAGGTAAGAATTCTGTGTCTTATTTTGGTGTGTGGCACATTATGGTCAACTGGGCTGTATTTCATTTTTTATTTTGACCTCTGGCCAATATCTAATTACATTCAATCAGTAGGACTGATTGGATACAATAGGAATGATCTGTTAACTATTAAAGCAAGATCATGGAATAATACCTTGCATATCAAATTTGGAGTCATGGATGCAACAGTAATTTTACAACCTTGCCATTTGAACACATTTTTTGCCTTATCTCATCTTTCCCCTTTTGTACTTATATGTTCTACCTCCTTTTGTTGTTGCTGTTGATACCATTATTAGATGATGAAATAATAGTGGGGAAACATAACACATGATTAATGGGATGGGATAGATTTAAAATGGAATATATACTCAGAGACAAGCTGGAAAAGTTTCAGTTTCAGAGTGTCTTGTTAGAAAAGTAGGATTGTTTGTGCGATCAGTTATAGAGGAAGGAAGGGTGGGATTCGCCTGTCTAAATTTAACGTCTGTAATGTAGACAACATCTGAGCTAGCTGTGTTGATCCACTTCACCGACAATACAGAAAAATGAGATACTGGAAAGATCAGTCCCATCTGGCAATAGACATGTAAATCCAGGCAAATGAACAGATGAATTTGGCCTCAAAAGTGCCTGTTTTTCTCCAGAGACTATAAAGGCAATCTGGATGACCCCTTTGGACTGGAACACCTACAGCAGTGTAGACACATTAAAATAGCCAGGATGAATCTTACTGCCAAGAGTAAAGCCCTTCCTCTTGTCCATAAATGGCCTTAATGTTCATAAAAGACATGACAGACAAGAAGTTTGCTCTGATATTCCAGTTGATCTGCTAGTCAGCAATCACTCCCTCTGTTAAAGGGTTCAAATTGAGGTGCAGTGATTTTAATAGTATGGTGAGACAAACACCAGAATGGGCTCTGTTGGTTCTTAAGCCCAAGACCTCTCTCGCTTAGAGCAAGATACAGAGTAAGTATTAAATGATCCTTACTCTGGTATCTGCTCCCAGCTTTTCAGAGTCAGAAGTTTAAGGCATTCCTGAGAAGAGAGTCATATCCGGATCATTGTGTTAAATAATCAACAATTTAATTTTCCTGTATGCTGCTAGATTAAAGCATCTTTTAATGACCTGTTTGCTGATTTCTCTCGTCTAAAATGGTGCTGTATTTTGAGGCCTAAAAATAGGAGATTTATTACATTTACCTTTTGAACAGAGGGAAAGAAATGTTACCTAATAATTCAGTGATACATACACACTTGTCTGCAGTTATATGATTATTTTTATCCTTTAATGTAAACTGAAGGAGTGAAGAGCTTGCATATGAAATTAATACAGAAAGACTAGATTGAAAAAATACAGCTACAACCCTGTCTGCGGCTGCATGCCTAGATGGTCTCAAACCCAGCTGTATACAGTTCAAACTGTCTGTTAAACTGATAGCAAAACCTGGGGTTTAAACTGTAACGTAGCTCTTGCAGTGGCCCCAAACTGTCCTTACATAGGGTTTTGTAACCATGGTGTGCCCAGAGACAATGTTTAGCTTTCTCTTCAGTATGAATGTGATAGGTACACCAATGTGAAGGCCAACTCTCAATGCTCCTACCTGCCCCAGGCATGATACTTAGCTGATTCTTGGAGTCATTTTAGAGGGCTAATGGCAGGATTCAGTTTTAGTTTCTCAAGTGTCAAGTATAGCTGATTTTTTTTTGCATTCTTTCTGGTTTGATAGCTCAATCTCTTAGCATTCATTGTTTGCTTTTCAGCGTTAGCATCTTTGACTTGAGCAAGTTCACTCAATCTTTTTGATGAAAACTGCAGCAGATGAAATATCTTTCTTTGGTAAAATAAGCCCACGACTACTTCTCAAAGTACAAGAGCAAAGTACTCAGCTTGAATAACCTTGTGCCTTTTTGAGTGTAACCCACAAACGTATAAAGGAGTTACATGGTATTATACCTAAAGAGCATTTAGGGAATCTTGACTGCTTTCCTTGTTGGCAGGTGGTGTTACCCGAATGACTGTCTCTCTGGTGGTGATCATGTTTGAGCTAACTGGAGGCCTGGAGTACATCGTACCTCTTATGGCTGCAGCTGTCACAAGCAAGTGGGTGGCAGATGCCTTTGGGAAAGAAGGGATCTACGAAGCTCACATTCATCTGAACGGCTACCCGTTTCTGGATGTGAAGGACGAATTCACGCACCGAACCCTGGCAACGGATGTCATGAGACCAAGGCGTGGTGAAGCTCCCCTCTCTGTTCTGACGCAAGACAGCATGACGGTAGAGGATGTTGAGACTCTAATCAAGGAGACTGATTACAATGGCTTCCCAGTAGTGGTTTCAAAAGACTCAGAGAGACTTATTGGATTTGCGCAGAGACGAGAACTGATTCTTGCAATAAGTGAGTAGAGTATCAGTGTACATACAAGTTTGATTTTGACAGGGTAAGGTGTTACCAGTGTTATTAACCTTGAAGAATGGATAGATAAGAACTGAAACTAACTTTCCCCCATTCTGGGTTTTACCAGTTTCTAGGACCCACAGCTGGAAGCTTTTCTATTGTAGCATACCACCTGGTAGACTTCTGTGGGCTTGACTTTTGTGGGCCTAGTTTGGTTTTCAGTCACAACAGTACAATAATATTCTGTTAGCGTCAACAGAGAGAAACCCAGCTTATATAGCCAGAAGTTTTGTCAGAACCAGACGAAAAGCCACTGCAGTGCTGAGCTTCCTTTAGTATTCATGGGCCGCTGGTAGCAGCTGGAGCAATTGTGAACCTTTGTCATCCTGTGACAAAGTGCAAGTCCCTATGCTTCTTTCTGCTGCATTATCTCAATTTTTCTCACAGGAGTGGAAAGCTTTTTAGTGGAGGATGTTCTTCGGTAAAGATGGATGAGTTTTGTCAAACATCCAGTGGACAGCTGACTGGTTGCCTGAGAGCCTGAGCCAGGTCATTATAGGTTTTGACCCATCAGGTCCTTTCCTGATTGGCCTGATGGTTAGGTGGTGATTGAAAAGACAGGTATATTGGATGAAAGCAAGTGTTCTCACCTTCCCTGTACCCAGAGCACCCAGAGCTGCAGAGGTCTGTGAGCCTGGCAAATCAGCCCCATGGTCCACTCCCAATTCTGACAGTCCTGTGATGCTGAGGGCCAGCTGGGCAGGCAGGCAGGCTGCTGGCTGGTCATGATTGCCTCATACTTTGCGAGGGAGTGGAATGTCTGGCATATCCAAATCACCTTGACACAGAATTATTCCTCTTTGCATGGGCCTGTTTCATCCCTCTGCTTCAGGTACTTTTAAACAGCTGTTGTCTCAGATGGAAACTCACATATTCTTCAGAAAAAAAAAATCCATAAATGGAAAATCAGGGCTATATTAGAGGGCCACTTTCTTGCTCACTTCTCACAAAGCACACAAATTAAAATTTGAAATAACAGTGCTCTTTGAAGCATGTGCTTTTTCAATGCATATTTATTTTCATCTCCTGGATGTAAAAAGACTCCATCTAAGTGATTAGACCTAAAATTTATATTCATTTATTTAAGGACACTCAGCTGTCACTTGATTCCCCTCTTCTCATCCAATAGCAGAAAGTCATCAATGCTGCATTAATAGTACATGCAGAAGAAAAAAAGAAATGACAGAGCTCTTTTTTCTCCCCTTAAAATATAGTGAGGAATTCTCTTCCGTAACTAATTTTTCCCCTTCTGTGGTGTAAGTTGCATTTCAGTTAGTGAAAATAGTTTGTGAACTGAATTCATTTTTCATTTAGTTCTGTCACCAATTTCTTAAAACACGGGAAAGCATAAGAGGCCTTACCGCCAGTTCTACAGCTCCTCTAATCATACAATTGTAATTTAACTTCCGAGAAGTGTGGGAATCTAACTATTTCATTAAAAGCCCACCATCACTGGTTGCTGCTTCCTCACTCCTCCAGAAACAAGCAAAAGAAAGTCTTATGAAGTTATAATCCTCTGTGTACCAATCTCGGTATAGGAGGATTTTAAAGACACCCAAACGAAGTCCAAGGCTGCTAGCTGCAATACCCCTTTCAGACAACTGATTTTCTCAGAGGACTAATCTTCTTTTGATAGTAACAAAAGATGCTTTGTGTGGCCAAGCTAGGAAAGTAAATACGTGTCTGAAGTTTTACCAAATGTGTAAATGCCAAGAGCTGATACCATGAATAAAATAGTTTGTATTTTATCCTGCTTTTGATAATGATTTTCAAATCAGTGAGAAGAAAAAAATCTTATTTAGATATATTTAGCCTACCCTGTCTATGACTTTTACCCTGTCTGTGCTATGTCACGGCTGTTAACACTTGCTGCTGTCTTCACTTTATTGCCTTTTGCATCTCCTTTGCAGGGAGGTATGTCGGTGGGAAAACTGCAAGCGGTGAAGATGCGGAGCCCTAACTTTAAAAGCAGAAATATCAGATGCTGTCTGAAGCGAGTCAGAGAATTTTGAGAAGCTGAGTCTTTTGATTCACGTCATAAATAGCAACATGGCTAAATGGGCTTGCTAGGAGATGTGTGAAAATGTCCGGCTATGCATTGATAACAGAGAAATCAGTTAAAAATAAACTCATCAAACATGTTAGATCAAAATGCTTTCCTGTTTGAAAACTGTTTCTTTGACATCCACATTTTCCAGATCAGCTGGAACATTTTCCTGGTCAGCTCCGACTAAGAGCATCTTTCATAGGATCTGAGGCAGAATTAAGATTTAAAATAAAAAAACTTCTCTGCATAGCTGTCAGGGACCTTTGGTAACCCTTCTTCTTTTGGGTTGAGTATGACAGCTCCTGGTGTCATTCTGTGCTGACTCTGTGATAAATAGTTATTCTTTCCAGTATGGTTTGTGTCTTTGTGACTTAAAATCTGGATTTGTTTTCACTTTTCCAAAAGTTATGTCTTTGTTTAAGCTCCATCTGTGCAGCACTGTAATCAGGGAATGAAGCCTTCTGAAAACCAGAGTCAGGCTCACGCCAGTATCTCTTCTTTCACTGCATTGTGCCCTGCAAAATAGCCCCTCAGTTTGAACTAGCTTTGGTACCTCTATATGACAACATGTTATCCTATGTAGAGACATGCTTTCAACCAAGAAGCTTCAGCTTCTCTCTCTGGCCCAACAAATTGTGCATCAGCAGTGTGGTGGCTCAGAGAATACTCTGGGGAGGTACTTCAATTCCCTCACACAACTGACTTCTTGAATGAAGGCAATAGCTGTTGAGTCCCACATAAAATACCCATTCACACACAGCTTTCTGCCTCATGATTTGCCCCTATATCATTTCTTTCTTATTAAGTGGAGCAATGAGCATACTCTAGAAACGCATCCAGTTCCTCTAAAGTGAATGGCAATGACAATTCCAATCACTCAGCAGCACCTTCAGGAGGACTGTGTCCTTCCACTGGTCCTTGCTGAGCAGACGGGCAGGTCAGGTGGGCAGAGTGAGAGGCGGACACCCTCAGAGGTGCCTACATTTTAGATGGCATCTGCTTTACAGTCTTATGGAGGGGAGTATTTGACCTCATAAAGCTCTCCTTAAATCTGGCAAGCTCTAGAGGCATCGTACAGAAGGCAGAGTCTTGAACACAAGCCAGGTGGTCTGTATAATGTACTTTTCCCAGTGCGGAGCTGAGAGAGCAACATAGTTAATATAGGCTGTGAACTGTGAACTCCTGAATATGGGAGGCCATTTCACATTTGGGAGAACTGATTCACTCGCTAGCTATGACAGGAGTCTTCTGCGTAGACTACACTGTAAAACCAGTCATCGTCATCCATTTGCCTTGCTCTTTCTGTTAAAATATATCTGTTTTTCTTACCCATTGACTGCAAAAATGATCTGTTCTTCTGTTTTACCTTTACTCTAACTCCCCCATCCAGAGAGACTGCATACAAACTCCACCGTTTTTTTCTGATTCTGCTGAATTTTCTCAGTAGTACTACATCATTCAGATTTCTCAAGAGAGATGTTTGACTTTGAAGAATGAAGTCATGGCTTTGGCTAATCACTGTTGTCCAGGGTCATTGCTGTCTTGGGAAAGGCAATGTGGCAGCTGAAGTGCTTGGGCCTATTGCTTTGGGTGCAGCTTTGGGAAGGAAATACCTAGCTGTCAAGGGTTTTTATCAAAGAATGGGAGTTACCTTCAGGTTGATTAATGTTACCTCTTAGCACAGATCATATATCAAAGAGCCATGCAGGCATGTTCACACTTGAAATTAGATGTACGAATCAAAACAAGATGAGACAAAAGTTAGCATCATTCCTATAAATTGCAATAGAACTTGTAATATGTGAGGTGAGAAGGTTGAAAATCATATATTGCACTGATATTAGGTTTGAGCCAGCACTGCTCCAATTCCAGAAATATTACAAGACAATGATCGTTAAAGGGAAAAAAATGCAGCTGGAACATGTTGGAAACCATTACTGTCTACACATTACAAGTCACAGGAGCAGATTTCTGCACTTTGATTTATGGAAATGAGCTCCAAAAATACATACATACATTTTGAGTATGTCTGATTTGCTGTACCTCTCAAGAACAGAAGCAACCTATATTAATCAAAGATAATAATTCTAACCACTTCCAAGAATTTATACAAAAAAAGAAAAAAAAAAATAAGAAGAAAGAGTTAAACCCTCAGAGCCAAACACATGATATGCTCATTCTGGGAGGACTGAAGATGTCTGTCATTTGGAAAAGTGTCTCATATATTTTTTGTCCCATGTAGTGTTGAGAAGAAATGAAGTAAACACTACAAACAAAATAATTCTTGGAGCATACTTTAAAGTAAAAGACTTATACTGACCATGTAAAATCCACGTGTAGTGTGAAATTCACTTCATAATTTGATCAAAACATGAATGACAGCTTTTGAACTTTTGAAACTGGTCAAGTATGTGCTGTTGAGAAAAATGTATCAGGCTCATTTACTGCTATATATTGTTCCTCCCTTTAGTATTTTCCTTTAAGTAGGATGCTAATTTTTTCTGCCCTTTTAAAATCTAGATATGTAAACTCTGTTTAAGGAAACAAGGGCAAAACCACACAATTCATCCTGCATGCCAGTCTAGAACAACACCCACACTGCCCTTGGATCCCTGCGACGTGAATTTGCCTTTCCCTAGCTTTGTGTTCATAAATCCGCTCACCATGCCCAGATTTTCCCAACTCTGCTGAGAAGTCTGGGAACAAACAGACTGCTCCAAGCCAGCTGGGACCATACGCAACTGTTAACTCCACTCCTTCAGGCATATAATAGAAATTTCTTTTGTGATTCTCACAACAGAGGAAATGACATGTAATCATTTGAATTTGACAGAAGTTGGATAAGTGATGTGTGTGAAAGCAACGAGCAGCATATTTACTCAGATAAGTATTATCCCAACCAAGCAAAAGTATGTGTTTGTAAAAGTATTGCTTACATTTACTTCAAGGGAACAACGTCTCAAGGAAACTCAAGTTTGCTCAGTGACCCCAACTTCTGGGACCTCAGCATGGTAAAGAAAAAAAGGAATGACTACCTTTGTTTTCCAAAGGAGGATAATTTTTGTTTAGTTTTGTCATCAAGCCTAACTCACTGTCTACCTTGATCTTTCTGCTGTACAGAGAATGCGAGACAGCGTCAAGATGGGGTGGTGAGCAACTCCATTGTGTACTTCACCGAAGACCCCCCAGAACTGCCACCCAACAGCCCCCATCCACTGAAGCTGCGGCGTATTCTCAACCTGAGCCCTTTCACTGTCACTGACCACACGCCAATGGAGACCGTGGTAGACATTTTCCGGAAACTGGGGCTCCGGCAGTGTCTTGTCACTCGCAGTGGGTGAGTAGATGCTGAGTCAAGCACGCTTAGAGAATCTCCGAAGATTTTCTTCAGTCTTAACAAAACCACCGTTTTTCATGTTTAAAGCCAAGTATAGACAGTAACTAATGAATCAGCACCTCTGAGACAATGAAGTTAGTATTTTGATTTTGTCTATTTTGTGAATGGAAGAATAAGGGAAGCGCGCCCAGTGTCTCTCCAGGGCAGCAAAAGAAATCACACTCAGAACCCAAATGGCCCTTGCCAGTTGCCATGTTTAATTCTCTTCGCCCAAAACCTTAGTGTATTGTCATTTAAATAAGGTAAAGATAAATACAAAGCAAACCATTCTGACTCCCACTGTCATTCAGTTTTCAACAGAGGCAGAACTGGCAATCAGTATTGATTGCAATGGATGTGCCTGTTTCTAGACAGCTAGCTAGATTAGATGCTTGGGAAGACTGTGATAAAGATGCCAGTGGAAGAAAATTAACCTGTTCAGCTTGTTTTAATGGAGAATGGAAAGGCGTATAAATCAAAAGTCCACAAAAAGCAGCTGAAGAAGTGTGGGCAAACATGAAATTAGAAGCATAAAAATCTGCACCTTGTGCAGTAGAAGTAACATCCCATCATTCCAGTGGGATTTGAGCTATTTTGGGATCTTTGCTCATCCCAGGATTTAGTGCTAAGAAGAAACTTTATAACAGGATAGTAAAAACAGAACCATCGTTTTCAAAAGCAGAAGACTAAAATTTAGTCTTCTGCAAAAAGCCTTTTTGTTACTAAAAGATATTGCGTATCAGCTGCTACTATCAGTGCAGTGCCCTCAGCATTAAGAAAATAAGGACCATTATCGGGACACAGATTTAGGTCCTGATTTTAGGTGCATGGATTTGGTAATTTTAATCTTGAGTTCTAGCACTTACATGAAATGAAAGATGGAAAAACTATAACAATTATATAGTTTCAAAATTCAGTGCCTTATGGCCTTCAAGGACTGGAAATAAAAGCCCTTGAACACTGAGGGTTAGGAAATTTTTTACTCTTGGGGCCAGATGTCCCATAGGCCTCATCTTTTCTGACAGATATAACTCATTTAGGATCTCTCAAAGTTGAAGGAATTATGCTGTCAGACAGCGGAGTTTCAGAAAGCTCACGCTTTAGTTTAGTTCGTGTATTGCTAAACCCCATGCCCTAGCTCAGGGCACTGGTGCCTTGATTTTGTGCTGTTGGTCCTCTGCTGCCTGAGCCTAAGGAAATTCACCACTTTGTCATACAAAGTGTCAGTAGTTGTAGCTCCTCACTCAGTCATGTTCCAAACACAAGGAGATAACAACCAAAAGTATTTAACTCAATGATTGGGGCCAGAGTAGTAAAAATACATGAGGTGAGAATGCTTTTTATGAAAGATACTATTGAGGAATGGATGGGATGGACAACGTTATATGGAAGCACTCACAAACTGTCCCTGCAGCTGAACAGGGCCGGGGGCGGGGGGAAATGCACAATAGATGAGATGACCTTTCCTTTCCTTTTCTCCTCTAGGAGGCTGCTGGGTATCATAACTAAAAAGGATGTATTAAGACATATGGCTCAAATGGCAAACCAGGACCCTGAATCTATCATGTTCAACTAGAATGGTAAAAGAAGAAGAACGTAACCCCAGAGGGAATCCCTTCTAGATTAACACAAAGGCTATGTTTGGTGTTTCATTTTGTTTAAAGAGAAAATGTAATGTGTATGAGGAACGGCCCGATACGCCTCTGACAGAGGGAATGGGTGCAGGATGGTGTTTACTTAATGAGGAAGGCAGTTCAGAAGCTCTGAGCAGCTGCAGACATCAAGCTGTGTTTGCTTAATGAGATTCCCACCAGCTCAGTTGGAGAGTTGGTGGGTATAAGCGCCATGGTGCTCAGAGACAAAGAGCCAGGAGCACCAGTGTGATGCACCAATGTTCACAGTAACTCTCAAGGCAGGTGTGAAGACTAGCAGATGCTGTTTATGTATAAGCCGTTAACAGACATAAAGATTTGTGGTCCAGACTAGAGAGAGTGTGTACGAGTAAGGTCAGTTGGTTTTATTACTGAAGTCATGGCTATTCATTTGCTACTGAATTATACCATTCTCATGAGGGAAAAAAAATCACCATACTTTAAAAAGAAAAATTTTGTCATCTTCATTTATTTTTGTAAAAGTTAAGTGAATCAGGACTGGAGTTAAAGGAGCAAGAACACACTTCAACTCACTTCAAAACACGGTGTCCCCTGCTCCCTGCTTTAGTCCTTTGAATTTTACACAGTTTAGCATTTCTGTCAGTCAGCTTCCCTTTACTAATGTTGAAATGTGACTTATTTGTAAGAATTTATTATTTCTCTATGCAATTCTGCATACATGTACTGTAATATTTAGTGTTACGTGGTTTGCTGTGACAACAGGAAAAAACACAGAAGCAGGTGGAGGAATTTTCGAAGGCACTAGATGGAGACTGGTATCCAGCTCTCATCGGTATTAGTGACAAGAGACTGAATCCCTCACCTGTCTCCCCTCTTGTACATCATCATTTTTCAAAAACAGAAGTTCTGCATTGATTCCTGATTCTCCTTTTAGTTCCTTTTCATCACTGCTATTTCTTGGCATTTGTCTGCAGCTGCCAAGAGATTGCTGAAGTTAACAGTCCTAGACGTTTATTCTGTAGCAGATCTACTCTTCATGCATCTGCCATTCATAGGACTGTAGAATCCCTCCCCACAACACTGCGGCTGGATAAGATCAAAGGGACTGAGAATGCAAACAACAATAGCAAAGCTTTAATTGCTGATCTGTTTGCAGCAAGAACACAAGATTTAACAGCCCCCAGTAGGGACCTCCAAGCCACTCAGGTAAAACTGCTGAATTTTCCTAAACCCTTGTTCTGGTCCTATGTGAGACGCACAGATTCGACATTGTCTATGTTAGTATACAAGCACTTTAGTAGTACTGCTACTGCTACCAGTAACAGAAGACCAAACTCTGCTCTCAGTAACACATAATCCACACTGCCCAGTGTTTGATTTATAACTATAAGCTTAAAGATTGGGGAGAGATTGCATCCTAGCTTAGATGTCCTGAACACTCTTCAGGCCCTCTGAGAGTCTAGTTTCTTCATTTAGGCATCTAAGGCTTCTGGTAGTTTTGTTCAAATTCATACAGGTACCAGTAGCTCAAGTCCATTGCATTCAGATGGTCTTCATGGACAGAGGTGAGGGGAGTCCTTTCATGACTGAAGAGCCTGTTGCTAACTCCAGACAAAAGCCAGACTGTTGATCCAACTTGTAGGCAATGTGCATGATTATCATGTCCCTGAACTGAGACAACTAGCCAGGTGCACCCTAAGTTAGATGCCCAAAATTCCATGTCACAAGTGCCTCCTCTTATCTCCAGTGACCCTGTTTCCTTTTGGCATGTGTCCCACTTCATTCACAGAAATTATGGCCTAAATTGTTTAAGTAAAAGAAACGGAAGTAAAGGGAAAATTTTAATCTGGTAAGTAGTCCATTTAACAATAGTGTTTTCAACAGACTGACATAAATATATGCAGCTCTGGCCAAAGCCCAGAAATATTTCAGTGTATACTTTTTGTTAACTGAACATCTGCAGTACAATGTATTATTAAAGGGATATTGTTAAAACTGTGTAAACTATAGAACTGAGCAATGCTTTCCTTCTGAGAATAGGAAATACAACATAATATTGTTCTTTCTTATGTTTTTCTGTGAAGCTTTCATCAGCCAAACTCATAAAAATCCAACCAAATTTACAACCACGCTAATAAACATTGGATTTCCTCATTTGAACAGAGATGCCATCATAAAATAAAATCAGTTCATTCCCACAATTAAATGCAAGCAGCACTAGGTACAAATGTCAGTTTCTACCCAAAACTATGAGAATCTAAGGGATTTGAACTAAAATAAATAAGCTGACTTTTGAGGGCAATCTTGTTCTGAAATTAAAACTGAAGGACTCTGTTCTCCTTTTCACTTTTATATCTCTTAATGTTAATACATAAATGTTTGATGAACAGTTTCTCCATCTTCCTTTATGTTTATCTAGGAAACAAGGGTGTGTAGTCTCCCCACTTGAACACTTCTAAATACCTCTTTTGCTCATAAGCCAAGAGAATTAAGCTGGGAAGTGAATTTACCTGCTGTTTGAAATCAAACTACGGGCTTCATGTACATCAGGCAAAAGGAGAGGTCTAAATCCTTCTCTGTTAGTGAAGGAAATTTCAGTCCATGTCACATCATAATGTAGTCCGTAGCAAGGATAACTCCAAAGAACATTCACAGTACTGAGAGAAATGTTTGCTGACAGGAACCAGGATGGTACGTCAACACTGAAAAACATTGTCGTTTCCTAAGAAAAAGACACAGAGTCACCTAACCAAGGTTAAACTGGCTGTGAATACAAACTCACTTGGATATTGACTTGGGTTATCAGCTTAAGATCAGTCTGTGGCTATGCATAGGCATAAACTTGTCTAGCTAATTTGCATTAATATGCAGAGGCCTGGTCCACTAACACCGACAGTCAGCCCTGTAATAACTTGTCGCCTAGTTTTATTAGACTGCATATGAGGAGCCCTCAGGGCTTAAGAACAGGATCCATAAAACCAGCAAGGTGGTTTGCAAGAAACAACAACAGAAGGAACTGAGATTTACGCACTTATTGCGGATGCAGTTTGAGCCTGGGACTACCACCCAAGCAGAAGGCAGGTAAATGGGTGTACAGCTCTTTTCTGTCAAACACATTCCTCTTTAGATGGAATAGTTTAAATCGAAGGGGTCAAGGAAAAAAGCTTTGGATGTGTAACTGTATGTGGGTGATTAGACTACTGCTCCTTGTTGCAGTATCTGTTCAAAATACGTTAAACCTTCTTAGAGCAGGGACTGATGTCTAGCTCTCCAGAAGTGGCATAGTCATAGCTAACTTCAGCTGCTTGGCATTATCAAGGCTGAGGTGATGCTAGAATGACAAGGAGGCCTTTGAAACTGGACAGACTTTGCTAATTAGAAAACATAGCACTTCAGACGCTTCCAGAGATGATAACTAGCTGTAAGTCCTTCTGTGGAACTTACTCCATGCTACAGTCTTCATTGCTCTTTTCGCTTGAGTGGCTGAATGGGGAACACTCAACAAAAATGAATAGCAGACTTTTCTCAAAAAATGCAGTTCTAATGTAATGATTTAATGTATTTCCCTGTAACAAGCCCATTATCAGTCACTGCTTTCCTTTGATATTCCCAAATATGTCTCAAAAGTTACTGAATAGACTCCAAGAGGAATAGTTCTCAGCCTTAAGTATTTATTTGAATTTGTAGAGCTCAAGATACTCACGTAACCTGATCAATCTGAGAGTTACGTAAGTACTTTAGTATATAGTGCTCACTTTATGCAACCTCAGTTCAATCCTCGTGTTCAAGCAGTTGGACTTTGAAGATGTCAAACTAAACAAGAAAACAAAAATCTTTGAATGATGCAAGTTCAGTATTATACCTTTGTTTTGCATGAACTGTGTTCAATTACATTCAGCTTCTGATGTGTACTTGAAGCAATCTGTACCGGAAAGTTTATTATTAAAGTACAGAGCATGGATGACATTAGCCAGACCCTTTGGCTGTCACAGTGATACTGTAATTAAATTGTATGCTTTGATGAAGCAGAAAAAGAATGTTTAAGGATTACAGGAGACCCACTGATTCTGTGTTGGAAAGACACTATAATTATGAATATTGTTTTCATTTGGTTTTCTTTTTTTTAATTGTAGAAAACAGTATACATGTTGCACCTTACCAAAAACAATGTTTGGACTCTATTTTTTAAATAAAACTGACTTGCAGTACTGGAAAGGTTCCTTGAACATCTTACTAATTGGAGAAGTATTTCACTTAGTGTCTCTGTATGATTTTGATCTTTCTCTTTCCCACCTATAGGGATAACTCAAGCCTGAATAGTGATTTAGGATATATAATTCAGTTATGGGTTAGCTAATATTAAGTGGAGAGTTAGTAAAGTTCACACAGTGGACATCAAAGTATCAGCCTTGACAGCTGGCTATTTTATTTTCGGAGAGAAATGTTTTTTACTTCAGCATCATAAATCCTTTATTAAAGAAATCTAAAAAGAGAGAAGAAAAAAATGTTCTCCTACCAAGTTGTTCTGTTTACAATAATCATGAAAATTCTCTAAAGCTAGATATTGCAAAGCCTTTACAATTTCAGTTTTTGTATACATTTTTCAGTTGCACTTTAATTCAGAGCTAAGCTCAAAGACTGAAAATGGCAGGTTCAATCAATTGGATGAAACATCCCTTAAATTTCTGTCAGGGGCTAACTTTTAGGTAACAGCAAAGAATATGGGCTTCATCCTGATTAATGTACTAACCAACTAAAAGTCCAGGCCTTTGTGCAAGTGAGGCATTGATCAATGGTTTATCCAAAAGAAGCGTTACAGATTTCAAGATATGCTCCAGAGAACAAGTTGATAATATTAGATATATCAGCAATATCCTAGTTTAAATTAGATTACTCATTTCAGAAGCTGCTGCTGGAGTCCCAGGGCCTCCAGCTTCTTCCATGGATTGCTGTGACCCTAACACGGCCCAGGGCACACACCGAAAAGCCAGGAGGCATCAGGCGTGCAGCAACTTACATGAGTGGTAATGGTTCCCGTAGTTTGTAGTTGGTCACAAGGGACTGAGCCTTAGACCTACCTGTCATCGCTTGTGATGGCAGAGCTGGAAAATGGAAGAGAAAATGTGGAGAGGAATTCAGCACCTCCCTGTTACAGCTGTGCACCACGTAACCTGTCCCAGGGCTGCATTTAGGCTAAAGTAAATAGCTTATTGCCATCCATCTGCCTTTTTGCTCCTTTAGGAGGCCCTTCCTCCCCATGTATTCCTTTCAAGCAACATTATTCTCCTGTCCTGCTGTCCTGCTCCTCGACTCCAAACACGACCTTGCTTCTAACTCCTTCCCACTGTGGTGGCCTGGATGCCCACCAAGCACAGCCTTACAGACACTGTATCCCACACGAGAAAGGCGCACCTGTGGTGATGGGCCCCTCTCGTGGCATGCGGGATTTTGTGTTGCTGCCTGCTGGAGGGCACTGCAAACACAGTGATACTGGTGCTGCTGTGCTGCACTGAGTTTTTTGGTTGGGTTTTGGCTTGCTATCTTAATGAAATACCACAAAGACAGACTTTTCAGAAAAACTGTGCTGCATTTGCAGAGATCAATCTATACATGCTTACCATCTCAAGCAGTCATTAGTGACTTCACAGGGAAGGCAACTGGGAGCTGGGACGTGACTGTGAGAAGACTGTGAGACTGTGGGAAGCTGAGACTCCTGCAGGAGTTATGCGCTCTTAGGCAAAGTGATACAGGAATTGCTGACCTGTAGCTGCAGCATTTGGTCAACTCTGCATCCCTCCTTTTATCTTGCATTCTGAGCATAATCAATATGCTCAGTTTGAGCACATTATAACCACAGTTTGAGCACAGTTAACGATTTCAACTCTTGCTATCCTTGGAATTATCTTGTATAGTCAGGGTCAAAACAATCCGAGTGTTCCTATGGAGACAATGCTGTCCCCAGCCACAGCAGTTAACTGGTTAGGAAGACACTACCACGTGTAACAGGCAGATTGGGGAGAGTCGGTATTTGGCACTTCTTCAGCTGTGTTTCGCTTGAGAAATGATTCTACAGCCTGAACAATCAGTGCAGGGCTCTTTGTGGGGATTTGCAAAGCCCTCGCAGTCTGTTCCTGGCTTGCACAGCACTTGGAGCAACGTTCGCATGGGCCAGCCGTCATTATAGAGCACGTACTCTAGAGGTAACCCAGCCTTTCTTAATCCACAAAAATTCAGTAAAGGGCACAGAAAAATGCACAGATTGCTTAGGAAACTAGAGAGTACACTATTTTAGCTAGGGAGAGTTGTATTTTAATCTCAAAGTTATGTCCACTGAGGCATCTAACTCCCAGGAGGACCATCGCCTGCGAAGTGTTTGCTGGCTAGTTGCATCACTAGGAAGGAGTAATACCTCAAATAAAGCTAAAAGTACACGTGTTTCTATTGAGTACAACCAAAGTTATCATTTTTTTGTCTAAAAAACTTTTTCCTCCTTTGAAGTAAGCTCACATTTTCAGCAGTTGCTAGTGATAACTGGACTGTGATTGCTCTGCACACAGTTTAATGTGGAGTACTGCAGGGTTGGTGGGTCAAATGCTGGCCAAGTGTTTCTCCTTTGATAAATCCAGTAGAAATGAGTGGCTGCAGTAAGTGTGCCATGGGAAAGGACCGTTCCAAATAATGAAAGTGAGATGACTACAGACAATCATAACTGTAGTCCTCTACTTCTAAAATATGCTACCATGTAACAGGGAAAGGCATTACCACATTACGAAGCCTTATGTTTTATAAAATACATTTATGTTTAGACATTTACAAAAGTTGCATTTTGCCTAGAGACAAATTTTACTGATTGGGCTATCGGATTAGACACCAATTAACTACCAAAAGCTTGGAATGAACTGGAGCAGACAACCAAAATCTTGAAGTCCCCAAGCCTGGGAAAAGAGAAACCTACACTCTGCTGTGTTTCAGAGATGAGGCGGAAGGACACAAACTCTATCAAAGGCCCCAGAATGGTCCTGATCAGCACTGAGTTCCAGGAAAAAGAAAGCGTGAGAGGTCCCATCACCAGCCCTTATGTTTTTCCCAGTAGCCCTACAGTTAGAGACTCCTGGCACCTGGCAGGGCTGGGATCCTGTTATAATGTGACGTAAAAGTCCTGCTACCCATTGTACAGGCTCTTATAGGTGCTGAGTGGCACCTGACCTGCTGGTGTGGGCACAGCTCACATGCCAGCATAGCTCCCTCTTTGCCTGCTGTAGGTGACCCTGCTTTGGCAGGGGGGTTG
>Ga0181612_115725_pt1 | contig 21665 bp, 8 predicted proteins | sample HoacroProtozoa21_FD_119630 | JGI IMG/M metagenome (GOLD analysis project Ga0181612, IMG submission 119630) | Hoatzin crop microbial communities from Cojedes, Venezuel. Combined Assembly of Gp0051906, Gp0051904, Gp0051908
CCAAGTCGATTACTTGGGACGTTGGAAGAGCACAGACCCAGGGCTTCTTGTAGCTGGTTGGGTGTTTTTTTTTCCACCAGGATCAAATATGCTTTAGCTGAATTATAATACTAAGCCTCCCTAGAACAGTTATCTCAAGGAACTAGCATGATGCTAAGGGCCAGGTTCTGCTTTCACTCACAAGGAAAACATACAAGTACTTAATCCCAACCTCCCTCAGGAAATCCCATAAGTATGGGCTTAATTTTAAGAACCTTCCCCAGCATGAATGTTCATCTGAATCAGAGGCTAAACATCTAATAAAGGCGGAAACCAAAAGTGTAATAATGTCTAGGAGAATCTCAAGATCCATCAGGAATGAGTTACCTTAACCAGTAAGCCTACATGAGATCTATGGATGAAAAGTTCTACACAATGATAAAAGATATTGTTAATATATAAAAAAATATAGCATATTCTATTTAAACAGCAAAATGTATGTGTTGGAGAACTGACTCATAGGTTCCAGACATGGAAAAGACAGCCAATTTTTTAATACCACTAAGTTACTTCCAAATTTGCTCCCCACATTTTGATTGTATGCACACCCAGATATGAGTGAGTCAGTACCATTAGCGCATTCTTATTTGATAGAGTAAAACTTAACTATCTGATCATACATGTGAGCATCATCTATAGGCTGATGTCCAAGGGTTTCTGCCTATGAATGGAAGCCTATGTCAAGCTGCAGGAACAAATTAAGAGGCTAAAAAAAGGACTTCTTGAAAGTTTGCTGGTCTATAGCATTTCTTTCTGTGTTCTGAAACAAAAAAAATTAGGGAAGCGCATTTAAAAAGAATGACTCTCCAATGAAGGAAGAATAAAAAAATCTACTTCGAAAACATGATAACACACCATTGAACATGCATGTACTGTATTGAACCTGCCTTTAAAATTGCTCAGCTAGGTAAATATATGTTTAGGTATTTTCTTAACGTGTTTTACTTGCAATTACTCACTTTTCATAATAAAAAAATACGATAATATCTTCAAGAGATGGACGATGTACTCTTCGGAAGTTTCATTTCTGGAGCTTCTATATTAGGTCTTCTTTGAAGCCACATTAAGGGCTTTTGTTCACTACCTAGTGGATAAGATGACTTTGAAATCTCTTCTGAATGCACAAACCACATGACAAAACCATAATTACTTATCCTTACTCTTTGCGATCTACACTTCTCATAAATCAAACATACTTGCAGAAAAAGATCTGTTCAACTCCAGGTTAACCTGGGTCCTAGAAGAAACTAACGCTCCATCGAGCAGTCATGAAACACAGGTACAGAGGAAGGAAAACACAGCAATAGATGGAGCAAAACTCTAAGCCCCGGTATATATATATTTTTTTTTCCAGATGCTGATCTAAAACATTACAGAAAGAATCTGAAAATATTTACTAAAAATATGCAACTAGTCCTTTCACACTGAGCCCTGGATCACGGCTCAGCCTATCCCTGCTTGTTACCAGCAGCAATCGAGTGGAAGACGGGCTGATGCCCCAGAGAAGAGATGCTTCTGTTCTTTACCATTGCTGGTGCTGTGCATCCTCAGCCCTGCTGAGGAGAACTGCAGCCCTCCCAGTGACGGCCTCCGAGTTATGGCTTGACAAACTGAAAGGCTTCAGTCTGGAACAAGCCAGTGTTGGGTGGATTAAGGAAGCACCATTCTCAAAGAAACTGCTGAATCTACCAAATCTGATATTATTTATTTTTATAATCAAAAGCTAATGTGAACCACATTCATATTCAAATCACACGTGTTTTAAAAAAAGATGCAACAAATTAAAACAAATTACGAGTGAACTAAAAGTATACAGCCCCTCATCAAAACTGTAACCATTTTTAGAATTCAGATTTGAATTCTCTTGTTTCAGACTCAACTCTCCATTACATGACAGCACTTAAGTAGGAGGAGGCAGGAGTGAGAAGTCCAGCTTTGCTTTCTGGTAGGAGATCTCCCTTTATCCTCAATTTTTTTCACCACCTGAAGTGCATATCATTAACTTAGCAACACAACTGGCTGCTTGAATGAACATCTGAGGCGAGAACACAGGGCACTGATGATCTTTAGGCCAAAATTCATCGTGCGTTTCTGTAGCTGCACATATGCAGGCTAATTAGAGCATTGATGGAAAAATCCCTCTATCCTTTATAGCTCCTATCCTACAGGTATCTGAAGGATCGCGGGCTGAGTTCTTGCATTGTTATGCTTCTTTGAAAAGGCTGGGGCTGGGCGGCAGCAAGAAAGGATGCTGCTCTGTCCCTCTTGCTCTGTCAGGGAGGAAAAAAGCCCCTGCTCTCTAGGGGCATGCTGCAGGGGGGGCAGGCAGAGAGGGCAAGAGAGAAGAGCCCAGATCAAGTACGCCTGTGCAGCTCCTGAGGAGTCTCCTTCAGAAGCAGCACCCTGGTTGAGCAAGGAGATGATGCTCAGCCAAGTCCCTCGGGTGATGGAAAGAGACTTCTCTTGGTGTCTCAGACTGGACTGTGGATGGTTTGCTACAAGAGAAGTCATCTCAGCATTGGTGGGCTTAGAGCAAGGCTGCAGAGGAGAGCCTAAAGCACAAGGAGCAGGAAAGAGATATTAAAAAAACAGGTTTTCTGTACCACTTAACCTCATTCTTCTGAGTGTTCTCTCCTTTTTGCTCCCAGATATATATGTGAAATAAGGTCTTTGTCTAAGTAAAACCTGGATGTAGAGTTTAAAAGCCTTTTCTGTCCCTCTGGGAAGCTCACTGAAGTAAAGACCTCCCCCAAACTCCAGCTGAGTCACAGTCCCATGAGAGGATGGATGCCAGGCAAGGCTGGGAGCTGCAATGAGGGGGCTGCGTGACAACACGGCTGCTCCCTCCTCACATCAGTGATGACTTGTGTCCCAGCAGACAGGGCCAATGTGGGAGCGTTACAGACTTTTCAGAGGCAACCAGCAGAAGCAGGTGAACTCTGACGGTCTTCTACCGGGTGAAACGTATAAGCACCTGGCTGATCTATAACAGTGTTGGAGTGAGTGCTATTTAGTATTCTGGAGTGAGTGATGTTTAGTATCTCGAGGTTGCTTGATGTTGGGTTTGCAGTAGGGGTCACTCCTAGGAAGGCAAAAATGTAATGTATATAGTTGAGAAGAGCAGCCTCAATAGGAGAACAGCCAATAACGCTTGAAAAATGCTCCCTGTTCCAGAGGTAGGAACACATAGGGGAGGATAACAGGGACTGAACTATATTTTCCTTTATGCTGTTCATAATAATCTACATAGAGACATCTTGGAAATCACTGAAATTGAGTCAATTTTTATTGCCCTTTTAAACTTGGATTAGACTCTAGAGTTTATTGTTATGGGATTCAGGCACCCATCTTTCTGACATGCCCATTATGGAAAGAGAAGGAAAAAAAGCAAAATAACCCACTGTTTTGCTTAAAACACAGTCAGCAAAATCTAAGAGGATGTCAAGCACCACCAAGGAAGACAGATAAGCAGACAAATTGATTGACAGATTTTTTTCAAACTGTCTACATCCATGATGTTAGTATAGTATGGAACACTGAGACATGCACAATGTAGAGTGATACATGAAGAAAGTTATATTCTAAATTAAAAAAAAACCACAACACATTTTCTGAAGTGAAAAGATGTTCATGAGTGTCAAAATGCAAACTCAGAAGGGCTTCTGGATACGTAAGTCCACCATGCAAGCTAGAGCAACACAACTTGCAACCCTCCACAATTAGAAGGTAACAAAACTTAGTTTAAACCCCTTTTACTCCACAAAGTTTCATTACTTTGCAGTTGGGATGGGCTACCACACCCAGACAGTGATCAGCAATAACCTTCACTAGGCACTGGCTCAGCCTGGCAACCTGCTGAGTCGGCAGCAAATCATTTGTATCTGAGGACTTCAATATTTGTGTATACAAAAATATATCCACACAGCTGATGTGCTAGAGCCTCTCTATCTTATCTCAGGGAGAGCCAAGCTTTCAAAGATGCTCGATTTCACTGCTCCCTTGCACTGAAATCATCCGAGCTCCACAAGGGTGGCAGGATCAGCGTCTAGTTAATACACACAACTCTATCAGTTCATTTTTTGAATCCTGAGGAGCTCTTTTTTTGCTGCTGGATGATACAATGCAGTGCTCATTTCTAGTTTGATAGCATCCAAAGAACTTTTGGACTCACTTTTATGTTTCTGGAAAGCATCTGTTATGGAAGCCCTTATAAATATAAATTAATGTGATCCCCTGTAGAGAAAACACACAAGATCATGAGTCCCCTTAATAACACAAAGGGGCTACCTGAACATAAGTATAAAGATATATTAGTGCTATGTTTTCTTTTTTATGAGAACAATTTAGTTTTCCCCTGTCCTTCCAGCCAGACTTGGCTTGTGTGATATTGACAGAAGAATCATATAGTTTCAGAATGGCTGCCAGTCTGCTTGAGGCATATCTGAAAGCAAATCAGCAGCAGCAAGGAAATTGACATTTAGCGAGAGAATAAATTACAGGACATTGAAATATCTGTACTAGAGCTGTAAAAAAGCAGCAAAAACATAAAATAAAAAGATGACCTGCTACGGGTGGGGGAGGGCAGAGAAGGGAAGAGGAAGATGAAGAGGAGAATAAAGTTATGTTCTATACGCTATGCCTAGTCTGAAAAGACAAAATAAGACATGCAAAATGCTACAAAGGCTTCAAAATCTGGTGCTTAAAGTTAGGACATGCAGAGTTATAACTGCCTATACAGTTCATCATGGCCCCATCGCGTAGATGAATTGCGATACAACCACAGCACAATCACAGATTTCCTTTCTGCAAGATCCCTGTACCATTGCACAGAACAAATCTCCTCACAAAACGAATCAAGCATGGGTTGTCAGCAACCACACAGGTCTGGGGGTTTGATTCACTTGTTGCAGATTGTGAAGGTGTGTTGTGAATGAGGTGAGGGATGGAAGGAAGGAAACAAAAGCTCACATTAGCAGACAGGCAGGTGGATGTTGCTGGGGAGGGCTGGATCCCTTCCCTGCCACAGCCTACATGCGGTCACCTGTGTAAATGAACTTTCCCAGGTATCCCAGACTCCGTCTTCCTCATTTTCTGGGTGTGGGACTTAAAACAAATAGACAGAATGACTGAGCACTCACAGCTGCAACCTGAGTCACTCGAGGCATTACTCTGAACATAAGAAGTGCTACATAAAGTTTACTATTGCAAAGGAACACATAAAACCAGAAGATTTTTAGTATCTTCAATTGTCTTGGATTCACTATATTAGCAAAATTTCTGCTCCCTAGTTTCCCGTCTGTAAGATAGAGATACCCCCCCTTCCTCAGGTTCCCAACACACCTATTGTGAAGATAAATTACAAGCTTGTGACGTACTTGGATATCCTCTTGAACAGTGCCATACAAAAGACTTTGAAAAAATAAATAATTCTGTCTTCAGAGCAAGAATTATATGTGATTGAACGGTAGGGATAGTGCTACACACTGTACAATATGGAATAATGTAAGATTGAACACTTGCTTATTAATTGACCATCTTCATTCTGTGTGGTCAATGAGGCTCTGCATAGACGAATAATTGTACATGATCATATAATTGTAGACTGTATCATATGTACAGATAGAAGAACCCTGAAATGAAATTACACAGACAACACAGTGTTGAGCAATGTAATTAGAGTGCTTGACTTTGCAAGCAATGTTATTTTAACAGAGCTTTTGTGCACGTAATTTCCTACATTTTTCAAAAATGTAACAGAGAAAACAGCAGTTTCACCATATTCATCACGCTGCCAATGACATATCATCTGGCTAAGGACCTCCAGCTCCACTTTCCGTACACACCTTCGCTCTTCTGCTAATGGCAGTAACTGAGAGCACAAATAAAGTCATACCTGTGTAGCTCTTGCACAGTGAATCTTTCAGAGGTATTTGATGCCAGCAAAAGGGTATCCATTCCAGGTTCCTGACAAAAGGTACTTGCTCTGCCCTTTTCTCTAAACCCTTCCGACTTTATCTTTTCTCCACTCCACATCCACTTCTGTCCTAGTCTTCTTGTCTATCAGTATTAACTCACAATATTCATGATCCACTACCAAATCTTTCCCTTTACTTCCACACCTCTACCTCAGCACATCTCAAAAGCACGTAAAGCAGACATATGTAGGCACATACTCAAAGTCATGGCAAAGGCACCACCCTGACTCGGAGATGATCACTTGGGAAATTCTCTCTGCTTCATTGCTTTGGAGTATTAAGACTATTTGAATGAGAGCCTTCCAGTTTTTCTTTTTTTTTTTTTTTTTTTTTTTTTAATGGCTGAACCAAGTATTTTCATAGCATTCAATATCAGAACAGTAAACAAACAAACAAGAATGAGAGTGTGAGGTCAGACCAAAGGTCCACCTTGCCCAGCATCTTCTCTATGAGAGTGACCAAAGCAGATGTCTAGGGAACAGCAAATTTAAATAAATCAATAAATCCGCCTGAGGCAGATATTCAACACTTTACAGTCTTATAACAGGAAGTGTTTGACAACTTCAAAAATATTTTTCTTCTGTAGCACCCTATAAATCTCAGTTACATTCACAAAATTCCACTGGAGAGACTGTAATTGCTGAAACCAGACAATCACATATAATAGGAGAAAACAGACAGTTCCTCAAGCAATACGAACAATAATGCTTCTGGTACACCACCCACCCTTCCAGACTGTCATTTTTTTCTGCTTGTGCAAATGATGCTGGTAAGAAGTTCGCTTTTAACAAAACTTGTATTCTCCCTCCCCAAGGTACACAGTCTTCCACCTCATCTTTCTACTCCCATACAATTCACACAGACCTGGTTTTAAAGGAAAAGGCCTGTTTGTCAAAGAAAGAAACCTTCTTGTGGTTTTCTATTATGTGTTCTCATGTTGAGGATACTACCCCATCCACATTGGTGAAGAATTCTAATTGCAAACCTGAGTTACTATCGCTATTAGGCGGCTCCCAAAGGCCTCAGGTTCTTAGTTAACCTAGAGTGATTTCTGACTGACCCTGGCCTGCCATGTTTCTCTGTTTCTGACCTAGTCACATGATGCAAAAAATGGGAAAAAAAAAGTTACAAAGTTGGGAGAGCGAAATTGTTTCTTCACAAAGAATATTTTTCAACATTCAGTATGAACTACTGAAACATCTTTAAAATCATTCAAAATAAGAGATATAAGAAACGGGAGAAAAATGGAGCAAAAATGAGGGAAGTTGGGAAGAAAAAAAAAATAAAAGAGAAAAACTATAGATAAAATAAAACCAGAGCTGTCAGAAGGAAAATAAAGCACCTGTAGTCTCAGCAGCGCTGTGGACTCTCCCCAGCATCTACCCCTCCACAGCAGCTCACATGAAGTGCCTGACCTTTGTGAAGCGTAGCACAGCGGTGCCTGATACTGCGCCAGCCAGCAGCGCTACGCTGTTCTGCGTCTTCGAAGGAGAGGTGGGTTAGAAATTTTTGGAGAGGAGAAGAGGTTAAGCAGGGCAAAGAGCACGCATAGGAAAGACAAGTTAGTTTCCCAGTATCTCTTTCACTGGTGACTCGCTGTTTTATGAAGACTTCGGCCAACCTTATAAAGAAAAGGTGAGAAACATCCCATGGAAAAAGATTTACGCTTTTTTCCACAGGTCTCGCACAGGCAGTCTGCTGGTACAAAGTCCGGGGGTTTTGCTTTCCACAGGGTTCAGGCTCTCAGGGTGTGGACGTCTTATCCACTGCCGCAGTTCTTCACCCATCACACCACAGCTGATTGCTCAGCCAAGGACTGCTGTGGGTCCAGATTAGAGAACAATTACGAGTATCAGCAGGTGAAGGTCAGCTGAAAAATCTGGGCTTCATATCTACCAGAGGTTGCTGAATTCTTCTCTGCGCAGTGGGAAATGTTGGCCCTCACGTCAGGAAGCCAATACTGTCACCAACATAACACTACTGACTTCCCTATCAAATTGTATCTGTAAACATCCACTCATGTGAGCGGCTGAGACGTTCTGTTTTACGAGGTCTTACCCAAGCAAAGTCTCAATAGCAACTGGTATTGATTATTTTTTTTTTAGAGTAGCAAAAATGTAAGGCTTTTCTACCAGGATCTGTATAAAGGTCTCCAGGGACTCCAAGAGTTTTGAATCTGTGGTCTGCAATGCATCTTATGAAAAAGGGAAAAAAAAAAAAAAAAAGAAAAATCACGCTGCACTTTATGAACCTAATGTCGATCACAGTGTCATCATTACCTCGCTGGCTGGCTGCAAACAACAAAACCAAAGGGAACGGACAGGGAGACAAACAGGAAACGAAGCAAGAGTAAAGATTCTTCATTAAAAACAACAACGACGTCCTGGAGGGAAGCAGTAGAAGAGTTATTAATCAGAGAATGCCTCCTCACTGTCTAAATCTAGGCTGGCAAAGTTTATTCTCTCCAGGACAGAACCCAGGATCAAAGGGGGTAGTAAAAGTCCACAGCCTTAACAGCGACAGCAGTCAAGCAGATATTGGAAGGGGATGGGAGAGAACGCTACTCGGGGCCTCTCTGCTTCTCTCAGGCAAGAAGCAGTGATTCCAGGTCAATCGCCTTTTATCCCAGACCTTCCCTTTTTGTTTTAACATTTTTGTCTGCTGCAGTTTACCTTTCTGTGCAAAAATAATGCTTTGCTTTTAAAAAGCTGTTCTGAGCCACTTTAAACAGAAACTGCGGCTGGAAACGGGAGAAACGGAGGAACATGTAAACAAGATAGTTCCTTGTTTAAAAGAGGTACCTGGACCTGTCAATGAAGGATGTACTGAAGAAAAACAAGTGGAGGTCTTTTTGTAAGACTGAGAAATAAGGAGTCTTTATCTCACAGATTTTCCAGGAGCCTACACATACTTCTATAGATTCCTATGTACAATAACAGAAATGCTGAGCAAATATAAATCCAGACCTGACCTTTGTGGTTTTCTCTCATCCTTAAAAACAAAGTCACACGAGACCTGAACAACTTCCAGTTTTGCCCGTACAACACTTGAACTTTGTGACGTGAAAGGATATCCCGGGGTTCAGCCAGGCACGTGAACCAAGCGAGTCAAGCTTCTGAGGTCAGTTCTTCTCTGCCTCTCCCACACTTTTGGTTGATATTTCAAAACTATCACAGTCTGTGAGATACCATCCATCTAACAGTGGTTGTGGCCACCAACTTTCTTTTCTATAATCCCTCCCCATTTTTCCTATGTAAGAGCCTTAAATGAAGTTTGTTCCAGACTATTAACCTATGACAGAAGACTGCAGAGATAAGATTTCACTGACACATAGAACAAAGAAACAGAAAGGGTGTGAAAATTGCAATCACAAGGTTGCCTTGGTAGTTGGAGATGTATGAAATGAAATGAAATAAAATATCTGACAAACATCTGGATAACACAGGTAGGGCACTAATCGCTTTGGTTGAGTCAATCAGAACTGCATTTAATAGAGAGCAAAAAAGACTTCATTTACAAACCCAACTCCTTAAATATAACATCTACAATTTATCCACACTGTGCTGCTTCAAAGAATAAACGATATAAGCTCTGCTACAAAGACATATATTCTCAGACTACAACATTTCTAAAACAGGGGAAATAAATATTCCATTACACTGAGACCAATTCAGATTCTGTCTATAGGAGGAAAAGCTATGGCACTGGGAAAACTACCCACGTAACCGTTAAACGGATTAAACTAGTCTCATGGGTCAGACAGGATCAAGACATGTTTTGACTGTGTGTCTGTTTTCATATACACCGAAGCGAAGATGGTTTTAAGCTCAACATGCCACAATTCTGCAGAAAAAGGAGGAGGACTGAAACTAGAGCCAGACTGAAGTGAGTTATTTTCATACTTGCTGTTGTTGAGAGGGAGCAAAACATCAAAAGCAAAATCAGGGGGAAAAAAAAAAAGTAAAGGCTTGCATACAAATATCATCCTCTAGAGAGTTTTTACGAAAGTGCCTGTGCTAACACCTAGTTTGACACCAACTTGGCAAAAGTCACAAGCTATATTTCCTTCTGCACAGTTTAACTTAACACACACACACACAGAGCACAAAGCCAGCAAGGACGGTGCTTACATTTCCCCCAGATTTTTGTGCCCTATCTTCTGGCCCAGCGAGTGACATCCTTCCTTTCTGCTGCAGAGCAGGCATAGGCTCAGAATGATCTGATGACCTAGCTAGCGTCTTTCAAGCCTAGCTGGAAACCCTCCTCAGAGGGGCGCACACCAGGAGTGATGGGATGCTTCAGGGATTTGCAGTTCGTTCTAAGGGGTGCCAAGATACCTGTACGCCCCTTGCATCCTCAGAGTTTCAATCTACTCAGACTGCTGCTCGATTTCATATTGTCTGTTCCAGGTTGTCATGGAGCAAATACATGTAACCCCATGGAAAAGCATACGAAAGCGAAAACAACAAAGAAGCTGCAAAGCAAACAGGATAGGAGAAATACTACACGTTTGTTTTTGTTCGAGTCCAGAACAGAGTCTTTTGCTAAGGACCAAAAAAAAAACCTAAATGAATGGGTCTTTTTTTCCATTGTTGTTTATGACCATAATTTAGCAATGCATTTACTAGCCAGTGTAATCATCAAACAGGCTTTGACAATTAACAAAGAGACCATGAAAATGAAAGTAGCAAAATGGAAATGAATCACAGCTTCACCACAGCAGAAAACATCTTTCTGAAGAAAGACAGACTAGAATGAACACTGCTCCAAGTAAATCACACATTAATTAAATGAATTAGCAGTATTACTATTGTCCCACTTGGCTACTCACGCACATTATACAAAAGGACCCTTGCAGCATTACGAGTTTCTGTCTTTTCACCAGATACTTGTGTCATGCCTGCTTCCTAACTGAGATTCCTATTTCCAATAGCTATGGATGACAGCAAATCCCTCTATACATCCCACAGCAAATCAACTTTACGCAGACAATATCCAGCAGTTATTCTGAACAGTGTCCTTCCGTCATGCCAACCTATCCTATTTTTGGCAGAGCATCTACATAGCACTGCTTCCACACTCACAAGGAACCAGATAATACTTTATGATAGGCAAGGAGAGTATGTTCCTCCTGCTCCGCTTTGTGGACTCCCTCTTCGGCCACAGAAGCAATCTGGAATGGCTACATGTGTAGGTGCAGTATTTTCAAAGGCGTGATGTAAGTCAAGTTTCCAGTCCCATGCTCCAGTGTAATTCTCAAGACTCCAAAGGGTCCAACAGCTTCCCAGGAACCAACATAAACAGCTGTCTATGGGTATGAGGACCTACTTGTCTAGCACAGTTAAAAACAAAAGCACATCTCCTAAGTTTCCTTCCTCCCTCTGAAGGAGACCCCACACACAATGTGGAGGGCCTCTGGAGCATCAGGGTACCATGATGGACGTGAATCGTGTGCTTTGAAGGTGTGCCAGGGAACAAAGCTGGCTACGTCAGTGGTAAGATGGGGCAGGACCATGGGCTCCCAGAGTCAAAGCACTGGATGCAGCTGGTCTGTTGACCCCGTATGGTCTGCTGGCCATACTGATACACGGCAAATCATCTCAAAACAGAATTGCAGCTGCGGGTCAGCATGAAGCAGGAGCTGATTACACATCTGATGGTCAGTGCATGACAAAAGCTGGATGTAGAGTTTTAGCTGCTTTTGTCAGAAATTCATATTATATGGTACAATTCATATTATATGGGGCAAGAGCTATATAAAACCAAATTCAATTTCAAGTGTACAAAATGTGCATTGTGTTCACAACAACTTTCTGCTTAAATAGACAGTCATATCTATATTAACTACAAAGTGGCAAATAACCCTCTGAAATCCACCAGTAAGACCTACTGCATCATTGCTAAGGTGCCAAATAGATTCTTTGTGGTCTTTGAATATGGGAGTGTATTATATGAAAGAATCTGACTTCAGGACCTTTGCACATGACAAAAATCAGATGCTTAATGGGAATGACCTTAAAGAAAACCTGGGACCCTTGTATAAGCTGCAGTCCTATTTCCTTGGCATGTTGTCAACAACTTGTCAACAACAAAGGAAATTTCAAACCAGTATTTGGTGGCAAAGGAAATAAATACAACCAAATATGTAACTTAGGATAAATTTACAAGCATTGTGGCTTCGCAGTTGACAATTCTTAAAAGGAAATTTGCCTCCTGATGTTGAGGAAATAGGTGGTCCAATTACTTTATTCATTCCAAAATATTGTTAAAATCATGGTCATAATGGAGCAAACACTGAGCATCCAATAACTTCCAATAAAACACAAGAAGCATGCAGACGCTCTCCTTGGATGCGATGTGAGAAGCTTTGCCCTTTCAGCCACATATCCTGCAAAACAGGCTTACTGTAGATGTGCTCAGATTAAGACAGAACATACTGACCTACAGAGCATTTAGTCCTAGCTTAAGCTGGGTCTTCTGTTCTGCATTTTATTACATCACACAGCACTTCTCTCTGTGGTGGTGTTCTTGGCATAAATGAAGTCACAAATCACCATTGTTTAAAATTATTAAAGGTCTTTCTGCATCAGTATTATTATTAGCATTTTAGTTTAAATGAATAGTCTGCCGTTTTTCAGCTGCAGTCAAATAAACCAGACTCCAGATTCTGCTGGAAAAGGAAACCCCACACTGTCTCACTTGAATAGAAGGCCAACATGCATTTTTGGCTGCGCCTGTCAGCTTTCCCTGACTCGATACAGAAAATTCAAATGCCTACAGACAAATTAAAGTGGGAGCATAATGCATTAAAAGATTACTTGTGGGATGTTGACATTCAGATAGGAACTTCACACCTTCACTTTATCCTCACGATGCAGCAAAATACAGTCCTACGTCCTAAAACTCGGCAAACTCCAGGGAAGCTCACTAGGGCTTCTACTGTGCAGCTCAACACTGCTATGTAATTTCTGCCTATTTCATATGAAGGAAATCTGTGTGTGGAGAAGCATTTTTTTTAAATACTTATTGAGGCCACACTGCTAGTGTATTTTAAAAAAGACCACAGCTGATTTTAGGTACCAGCACAGTGGCTAGGTGGATTATGATAGGGTCAGTCAATCTTTTAATCTTCAGCCTTAATTCTCAGTTGAGGTCGACAATAGCAGAAGGAAAATTTCCATCATTCCTTCCAGGGACAACAAAATATTTAGCGGTATTTTAGGCGGTTTTGTCTTCCTCTTAGACAACAAACACCAAGAACTGCTAGAGAAAGAGTACTTACACGACAGACAAAGTGATCTGAACTTCACGGACCAACTGACAAATTCTGTGTTTTTTTTACATTTCAATAGACAAAATGCTAAGGAAAGAAGCCATGAGCACTATACACAAAGCAATTCACGACCCCAAATGTAAATCTTCCTTCATCAGATAGCTTGGCTCTACAGTTAAAGTAATTATTTTTTTGAGTGTTCTGAATGTGTTAGAATGATGTATTTCATATGTATAAATTACCTCCTGCCTTGTAAGGTTATCATGGAAATGAGATCTTGCTCCAACTCAAGCAAGCCCAGAGATAAAGGAGACAACAACAACAAAGAATATCAGCCCTTCCATCTCCCTGTATAAACAGTTTGAATAGCCTCCTGCATTTCAAGGGTTCTTGTCACTGATGATCTTTAGGATCTTGTAGCTGAACTCTACACTTCAGCAATGAGGACATCCAGTGGCAATCACCAGCTAGCTTACGTGACGCAAGTGCTTTCTGCAAGTCTGAATTTGATATCTGAGCCTATTTTTGTGTTACTTACACCTGCATGGGATGAATAATATCCCTTTTCTTGTTTGGTGACTGTTTTTCTCGAGCTAAATTGCCTATTGACTCTAGCCTGAAGCTAAGCAAAAAGGGCAGATAATACAGTGGAAGCCATTAAATAATGTGGATTTTGCCTATCATTAACGTGAATACCATGAGCAATTTCAATCCCTAAAGAAAAGCCGTAACAATCTCTGACATCGGCATACAGCAATTGCTGATGAAGACTGACTGCTCTAGCAGCAGATCTTCTTTATAAAATATTTTATGCATTAAAACACTTGGACAAAGCACAATTATTTTCTACAACAGGTGAAAGGCAATTCTACTGCTATTTTATGAAAGAGGAAACCAAGGCAGAAAGCTGAGGCTGCTTTGCGAGTTGGGGGCTGAAGCGGGATTAAAAGGCAGGAGGCTGCTTGCTGAGCCAAATTCATCCCAGCCCCAACTGCCTCGTTTGCTTAGCAAGGATCGTGTTGTGCTGAAACAGTGCAAGGTGAGAGGAGGTTGGAGGGACGGGTGCCTACGTTTCGTAATCACACACTTTTCTGGCTACCCTGAGCAAATCCCCGCGTAGCGCTGTTGCTAGGCTTGTTTTTAGCGCAGGAAAGTCAGAAGTTTGCCATCACAGGCAGCAGCAGCCGTTGCTCTGTACCCGCCTCGCTAATGGAGAGAAGAGGAGATTTCGAGTTTCGTCGCTCTAAAGCAGCCACCGCTTCAAAGAGTCCCCAAAGGGAGCCTCTCAAAAGAGTTACTGCTTCTTTAACCTAACCGGAGGCAAGACCTTGATAGGAACGAAGGACAGAGCTGCGACTGCTTAGGGAAGAAAAGAATTGAAAACAATTAGCGTGTTGATGTCAGCTTAAAGGGGGTCACCGGGAGATCAGCTTTCCCTGCATCTGTTCTTTAATTAAAAAGAGAAAGGTGGCAGTGTCCACTACTCATCACTATGGTAACATTTAAATGCCACGCAGCTGGAACTGGCCGCCCGCTTGCTGTGGAGCGGGATCAGCCGTGAGCGGAGCAGGTACGGGTCCAGCGAAGGGCAGGCGAGGCCCCTCGGCAGCTGCTCCGGGAGCCGGGAGGCCTTCGCAGCCAGCGCAAAGCACCGAGCGCGTCGGTACGGGCGCGCATTACGTACCCTGCATCGCTTCGGGTGGCGGACGGTGAGGGGAGCCTTCCAAGGATGAAAGCCCAGAGATGCCACGTCAGGAGAGGGGAGGATGAGGATGGAGGCGAGAGCGAGGGGGGGTTTCGGCATGTTTCTGCTGTGGTTGCGTGCCGGTCACCCTCTGCCGACCGCTGCCTTTGCTCATCGTTAGCACGCTAATGCTGCCCCTGCGACGGTTGTCTATCATCTTCATCGCTGATTTAAGTTGCTACAAAAATATTTGCCAAAACTATTGTTCGGTTTGCTCTAATAATAGTTATTACATTATTCCTTCAATTAATTACAGACAGCTGCACTCCCTGCTTTTTCTACTTCCTCTCGAAGTACTTCTTGCATTATCAGCACTGACAGGAGTTTTGACCACAGAAATGTAGGTGTCTCTCCCCCCCCCCTTCTGGTTTCAGTAATTATTTGTGTGATTGCTTGCATATTCTTCAAACTGCAGTACTAAAATAACACCACACAAATGATACCAGGCCAAAATAATATCATATCAGTGCAATTAGAGCAAAAAATGTCTAATGCATTTTGCAAATTAACATACAGTCCTGCAGTTGAGATTCCATCGCATATTTTACCTGAGAATTAAAAATACCGGGGTATTTTATTCCTTGAACACTATTTCTGAACATCATATCTTCTTTCAGCTTGAGACCTGTCTATGTCAGAATAAACTACACTGAATGCATGTATCCAAAAGTCTCTGGAGCGCTCACCACTCAGAGTCCGGGGACTCGAGGCACAGGAAAGAAGAGTCACTGTATGCCAACCTAGCAAAGATCCTTCCATTCTTGTATTTTCATACACAGCTTCAACATCTTGCCTTTTAAATATGACAATACATTAACAAGATTATGGGGATGTATATTATCCTATACTATTATGTGAACAAAGCACAAATGATATTCCCTTCAAAAAAGAACCTGTTAAAAGCCCCTATTACACCAGCAGCAGAATCAAGAACAATTGAGTTAATGACTACATAAAATATAAGAGACATCTTCAGTTAGACCATGAAATGTCCTATTAACACAGATGTTTTTAATGAGCTATTTTAACTTGTATCTGGCCTCCCTCAGCTTAAACCTCTCTTAGATCTCCTGGTCATTTATTGCTGGTGCTCTAGCTCACTCTTGGATCTAATCCTTGATTAGTTCACATTTCTTGGCTGTGACTATTATAACACATCTAGCCACCAAAATATATCATTTAACTTTTAGTCTGCGTGTGTCACATTGTGTTTGAAACATCCAACCTTCCAAACAAATAAAGGTACATCAGAAGTTGAAACATAATATAGTCTAACATTTATTTTTATCCAAAAGGTTGCACTACCGGTACTTTTCTGACAACACACATGTAGGTCCATTAATAATATTAAGCTAAGCAATTTGATAATTGTAATCCATTAGCAAAGACTTAGCAAAGAATCTCCATGGAGTTCGATATACAGTCCCACTGAAACGGATCACTCTTACACTTCAGGTTACTTCAAGACTCCCAGCCATTGCTTATGGAAACAGGAGAAAGTATAGGTAAGACACGCATCACAACTTCTGTTTGAACAAAGAAGATCGTACTTAAGCTAAAAGAAAGAACAAAAGAGAGACAGAGACTCTAGCTCCATTGAGATCAACTGGAAAAACGTCACAGTTCTTAGCAAGACTAGGAGTCTAGTATTTCCATGGAGAAATTATCTAGAGCATGGTAAATGGAAAACCAGTAACTCTCCCAGTAGCTCAGGCATTACGTATCGGCAGGGCTGACTCTCTTTACAGCACAATCCCCTGCCCCTGTGGCCGTCCACCTGCTGGGGCAGTATCACCTGTGAAGCTGATAGAAACAAGAAGTTTATACTGCAGCTTTTGGCAGTTTGATCTCCCCACAAATACTGCTTGAGCAGGCAACTACAGGATGACCACGAAAGAGCTCTGTTACCAGGAGGACACCAGTGAAGTCTCATACCTATTCACACATTCCTATGTTTTTACAGTCCCTTTCCTGTCAAGCCCCCAAAACTGCAAATCATTAATACTTTCCTGTCTGCGAACTGGTAGATTAAAAAGACTGGGAATACACATGTGCGCTCTAAACCGCTGACACCTTACATAAAATTATAACACAGGAATGACTGTACCAGACCAGACCACAGATCTGCTCAGTTCAGCGATGTCTTCTGCCTTACGCAGTGCCACAAGAAGATGGTAAGGGGAGAATACAAAAACAGGGCCACCACAGGGCAGCATTTCCTCAGTAGATTCTCCCACTCTCCAGCAACTTGCTGGTGGTTATGCTGGTGTCCTTGACGGATTTTTCTTCCATGGATTTGTCTAAACCCTTTTTCAACCCATGCCAGTGCTTGGTGCCCATGACTTCTTGTGGCAACAAGATAAAGTTTTAACTGCACATCGCAAGTAAAAGCAGTTCCAACTCCATGATGTGCTGGATCCCTTTGCTGTCACCTAGTTCTGTACTAGAAGAAAGCGTCAACAAGCATTTCCTATTCACTTTCTCTGGAGCCACTCACAAATTGAGAGACTGCTATCATTTCTCTCTTGCAAGCTTAAGGATCTCAATCTACTCTTCCTCACGTGGAAGTCACTTTGTACAGTGGATTTTTTATGTCTTTCCTACTTGGAAGATGGGTGGAGGAGAGAGAACAACCAGAAAGGAAGAGTCTGTTCCGTATGTGGTTGAACCATGGATACAAAACTAATGACGTAATAATAATAAAAATACAGCAGCAAAATACTGTTCTCTGTTCCTTTCCTAATAACTCTTAGCGTACTTCTTGTTTTATTCATTGGTACTAAGCATTGAGCTGACACTCTTGAGGGGTAAACTAGTTTATAGTCCACCACTTTGTACACAAAATTAGAATTATATTTTTCCCCATATACCACAATTTATATGCACAGATTTTACCTGCCATTAATTTTACCAAGCAGTCATTCACTAACGTGAGATCCTTCTCTACAATCTGTTTTGGTTTCAAGTCCTTGAATAACCTACTAGCAGCTGCAACCTTTTTTTCAATTTTCTTTTCTCAGATCATTTACAATATGTTGAGCAACAGATCTCCTAGCAGTACAGACATCCTATGAGACTACACCACTGGCTTCCTTACACTGTCAAAACTGTCTATTTATTCCTGCCCTTTGTTTCCTACCCTTTAGCCAATTATTTATCCATGGAGACTCTTACTCCTTATCTCATGACAGCTAAGTTTTTCCAGGAGCCTTTGGCGAGGGACCTGTTGAATGCCTTTTCAAATCGAAGCAGGTAACACTAGGATCTCCCCTTGACTCCTCTGCAGAACTGCCGTGATCTGTGAAACACAACTTCTGTTAACAGAAACCACTTTAACTCTTCTGTAATAGCACATATTTACCTTTGTGTTTACTAATCCTATTCTTCACCGTTGTGTCCTCCAAATGGTCTGTGATGGTGTCTGATTTCCATTTGAATTCCTCTAGAGATCGTGGATGAATACTGTCTGGTCCTGGCAATTTAATACTCCACGTTTTGTTGATTTATTCTGTCCTTTCCTACTGACACTGGAAGTTAAGTCAGATCCCATGACACATCCCCCACCCCCTATATTTCCAGTAAAGAAGGGTTCTGGCAGAAAGCATCCAGAGTATTTTCTGTCAGCAGTGCAAGGAGATTTGTGTTCACATGATCATCCTGTATAGTCTCATCTGCTGCATCCCACACACACTTAGATAAACAGAGAAGACCCTCCCCAGTACAGACCAAACCCAATCTGGGTGCTCAAAATCTAAGCCTAGACATAAAATTCAAATCTGAAAATTACTCCTATCTGTTGCATAAGCCAAGCACGCTGTATGCAAGATACCGGCACTGGTCGGAAAAGCTTAAAACCCTGCAGGTTTTGTCATGCGGATCCCAGCTCGGTACTTTGCACCAGCTCCATTTCACAAAGTTCCTCTGTCTTCAGCAGAGCACCTACTACAAAATAACATTGAGCAGACTGTATATTAAAAAGCCATCCCACGTATATTTATAACTAATTTATTCTTCATTTCTTCTGTGTTGAATAACTAAATTACAACAGTGGCTCAGTAACCCCTTTTAGTTTAGGAAAGGGCAGCAGCTTCATTTGAGTAATATTTTAGCCTAATTAGTCCATTAGTCTCCAGTGGAGACCAGAGGAGAATGGAAACCAGTGAAACAAGAGTCCTGCAGCATCCCTTTTAAGTAACAGACCTCTGACTCATCTGATATCATCTGGCAGCCCTCATGATCCCTTCAAAGATATTTTGTCTTTTCCAAGTGTTCCACAGAGACACCAAGCAGGCGTTTGCGAGGAAGAGGCAATGTATTAACATGGCCGTTGTAGATAAGCCCACTTTCTAACAGAGTTTCAAACTGTTCATGTGCTGAAGAAGCTTCAAAGTATCTGAGGATTTTGACTCCTACTCTTTCCCATACCCTACAGAGTGTGGGTCAGTCTCAAAACAGCACCTTGTCTTTCCACAAGGATGCTGCCTGAGTGGACTTGCTGCATGTGGTTGTCCAACTCCCATTCTGACATACGTTTAATGAAAGCGTGGCCAAAAGAAAATACACATTTTCCTATCTGAAAAACAAAACGATTTAAAAACCCGTTTTAGACTCTTTGCCATGCAATGCATAAGTGGCAGCTATGAGGTAGTATAAATACAGATATGAAGGTTCAAGATGAAGAATCTGAAGGACTTTTTTGGTCCTATCTAAGAATCTGAAAGTTAGTGCCTAGTTTCAATCAATTATCCCTTCAATAAATGGAGAGAGAGCCTCCAAGAAAATGGCCATTTAAGATAGGCAGGAAAAACCATTCACTTCAAGTATGCATCTGTATCTATTCACAACAAAAAAAAGTTTAAATTATTAGTTTAGCTGAAGCACCTAACAGAGAAGTTGCTGGATCAATGAGAGATGAAGCCTGCTTGACAAGTGACAACTGACATGTAGGTGAGCACCTCGAAACATCTTCTCAGTTCTGTCACAGCACCATAAACACAAGACCAATAGTATTTTCTGTTCACAGAGGACAGAATTCAAAGCCCCTGGAAGCTGATGAAAAGGGGTGGATCATTCTCAGCAAGACCACCTTGTAGCATTTTCATCAACCTCAAACACTTCATAGAAAAAAAAAATCCTGCAGCCCAAGTCATCTGCTCTTAGAAAGCAACGTTAAATCAGCGTGTGCATACATGTGTACACACGTAGGCTCACCCATGGCTGCAAGTCTAATACTCCAGCATTGCCCTTTCTTCTTTTTACCACTTCTAAAAGGAAGTTGCCTCGTTATGCATCAGACTGCAGCCACACCTACATCGCTACCAGTGCTGAACTAATGAATTCAAGGCTTGCTCGAACATACACGCTACTTCAGCGCAGTGACTGAAGGCATGCCTTAGCACAGGGTTGTTCTCCAGTTTTGTGTTCTGTTCAAGTTAGATGTGCAGAGCTTAAATGAGCAGTCACTGGCAAAAGACTGCATTTCACAATAGGAATGAATTTTCAAATGGTCTCATGTTTTATACATATAATTTAATACTATGGCATGTCTTTTCATCTGAACAAATGCAAAGTCTTTTGCAAATATATAGAGCACATATATAACCACTGAAATAAAACTCTCAGCTAGTATAAGGAAGAAGAACTGTTAGTCTCCCAAATAAAAATCATCATTGTTAAAATAACATATCAAGCAGTCTGGTGTCAATGCACGAAAGATGGGGCACTGGTTTTATAACTCTCATCCAGAAGAAATGCTAGTTGTAAGCTGTATGATATTCTATTTATCTGTCTCATAGTCATGAAAGACCAAGCCTATTCTGCTGGGATTCGAGTGTAGGATTTTCATGAACAGTTTATTTACAATTCCCAAATAGCACTTTCACTACATTTTTTTGTATTTTTTTCTGATGTTGTTGTTTGGCATTGTAAGCAATGAGATAAAGAGCACCCTACAAACAAAATCATGGCTATAACTTCTTTTTAGGTATTCACAAGCCTGAACTGCATGTGAAGTTTCTTCCCCAGATTCCTGACTTTACCTGATAGCATGAGAGGAAGAAAACATCCAGCCTTCAGCTCCCATGTGGCTAACAGCCCCTGAATAGCCGCTTTAAAGAACAAAACCACTAATCTAGCTCCAGTCATCAGCCAGGGAGTGGAGGAGCTCCACAACCAGAGTTCCTCTGCACAACAGAACTGCTGTTCATTTTACTGACAGATACATGTGTAGAAAGGACAGCTTCAATTTGAATTTCTTTTAAGAACTTGACCCAAATTTCACTGAAGCTGAAAAAGCTACGCCTGCCTCCGCCACTTGTATTGGCATAGAGAATCTGTTGTTTTACCATCTTTAAAATGATAAAATTTTATCCTTCTATGCCACTGCTTATCCTAAAGAAATGCAAAGCACTTTGCAGCACTTGACATAATGTTGTACAAGTTATCATTTCACCAACACCCTGAGAGGATGCTGCTCTTTACCAGAGTGCTGATACAGAAGACAGGAAGAAAGAGGTAACCTTTCATTGTAGGCAGCACAATTAAAGTACAAAGATTACACTCTGGAAACTAAGAAAGAATGCTAAAACTAATAACTGGTACCACAAAAGCTGTGATGACCACAAGTAGGATCAAA
>Ga0181612_133677_pt1 | contig 21665 bp, 12 predicted proteins | sample HoacroProtozoa21_FD_119630 | JGI IMG/M metagenome (GOLD analysis project Ga0181612, IMG submission 119630) | Hoatzin crop microbial communities from Cojedes, Venezuel. Combined Assembly of Gp0051906, Gp0051904, Gp0051908
GTGATGAAGCAGTTCAGGTATAGTATGAGCTGTAGTTGCAGGGGGACAATGAAATGCGCCTTTGTTTTTTGTTTCAGTTGTGCAGTCTTTGTTGCTTTCTATCCTACCTCCGTTGTTCAGCTTCAGAGAAGTATACTCTAATATGTTTCTCCTTTATAATGTTTCAGCAGTAAGGGAGAGAAAGGTAAGTCTTAACGTCGCTGTAGCAGAGGTATTATAGAGCCTGAGTAGATGATTCACGCCTGTCTTAAGCTTGTTTAAACATACTTGTTACTCCATTATAAGAAAATCCTTGTATTCTCATAGCACTTAAAACTTTGAGAAAGCAGAAAAATATTCCTGATCATATCCCTACTGTAATAATTATCAGATTTTTCACATGATCACTGAAAACCATAATGCAAATGTGTTTGTGTTCCTGGAATCCTGGTGTGAGTTGGTTTTTTGGGGGGGTTTGTTGGTTTTCTTTAATACAGCATTCCAATACTGAGTTTTCCCAGCCTTATACATCCCCTTTTTTGAGACTGTTCTCTGTGTTAGAATCTGAAACACGAGTTGTTTTCTTCTGTAAACTCCTCCTCCCTCTGTGCATGCCTCGGTTCGCCACAGCTGTAGATCACCTGTGAATCCAGCTTCTGCCAGAGCATAGTACTTGGCATTAGCAGCGGAGGTTCTATCTCTTTGTTGAAAAATGGGTCGTGTGCTGACTTCAGTGGCTCAGAGGCCATTTTTGAGACAGAAGGTACTCCAAAAGTGCTGGATAAAACTCTGAAAGAATATATTAATAAAAGTTACTGGATTTTCAAGGGCTGATTGCACTGTCAGTGAAAAGTACCCTTCCAGATTGTTTATAAAAATCTGATCTCGGTGATCCTGGTTTTTGTATATTCAAGAATGCAGCTTTCCTGGAATCCCTTTCTGGGATTTTGGGTGTCTTTAACTCTTGCTTGTCTCTGCCATTTTTTTTAGTCCTTTCCTGGGTTGTAGGTATTAGGCTGGTCTTAGGCTGATAGTTAACTAGAGCAAACACTGCAGACAGGCTTGTCAAAATCTGTTTTGTTTTATAACATCATTCAGATAGTTTCCAAATCATAATTTAAATATTAATATTCCACGGGGACATATGTTATTTCTACATCGCGTCTGTCCTGTAGGATGTTTAAGACGTTTTCACTACTCTCATGAATGAAGTAATTTTACAAGCTTTTATAGTGGATAGACTTTTTCAAGGTGAACAAAAATACATGGCCAATTAGTGTGTAGCTTAGTTCATACACCTGTGCTTTCAGTGTATGTTCAAGCTCCTGAATATACTCATATTTGCATATTACTTCTTTATCTAATAAAACTGCAGTTTTTACTCCATCATGAAAGTGAGATATAATTCTATAAGCAGGTGTTAAAATACACTTTCTGTTAATTCCTTTTTTTGTTTTTTCCTGAAAGAAAAGTTAAAATTTATTTTTCTATGACCAGGAGCGCAAAAGAGCCCTCGAAGCAGAACGGCAAGCCCGTGTGGAGGAGCTGCTGATGAAGAGGAAAGAACAGGAAGCACGGATTGAACAGCAGAGACAAGAGAAAGAAAAAGCACGGGAAGATGCGGCACGGGAGAGGGCCAGGTAACTTCGCAATAATTTTGTTGGTTCCCCACCCTTCACTGTTATCCTTTCCAGCAAACTGCAGCCTCTCTATAACAGTACCTGCTTAGCTCTTCAGGCTTGATAATTGAAAAAGTAACATTAATAAATTTTCTTGGTGAACGATTTGAAAGAAGAAATCGAGTGAATAATAAATTCTGTAGTAGATTTTTGTATTCCTTAGATACGTGCGCAAGATAACATGCAAGGCTGTATTTTATTATATTCATGTTAGTTTTATTGCTAACAAGACCTTTTAATAATTTGCCTTTTTCATATTTTAGCTTAGTTTTCAAAGGAAGCAAGATTAATGCCTCTGCGTTCCCCATTTCCTCCACTCTCCAGTAACTTTTGGACTTACTGGCATCAATTTGAGTTCACCTTGTTGTAGACACCAGAGATTACATTTGTGAAGGCCAAAGCCAGGAAATCAGGCTTCATTAATTCTGCTGCCTGTGAACTACGTGTTTTATGGTTTTTTTGCCCATAATCAGTAGTTCACAAAGGGATTTTCATATGGGCTCCTCTCTTTCTGTTGAGCGAAACATGCGGTGCACAGAGAATGAGTGTTGGGTGGCATTGTGGTTTGTGACAGAGTTCTGCTTTGAAGTCTGATTCAGGAAAGCTGCTCTCTGCTTATTGTTTAGTTTGCCAAATTCTGTTTGTATTCACCTCCTGTTATTCCCTTCTTTCCCTGCAGTTCCACTGCCATAAGCATTCCATAAAACCTAAATAGAAGTTACATTTTTTTCTATGATGTGTTCACTAATGATTCTTTAAACAGTTTTATTTTCACAGCTTGTTTTCTTCAAAACTGTCATGAGGAGTTCTTTTTTTTTCTTCCAAGTAAGATATTCAGAAATGTATTGATCACCTTCTTTCATGTTGCAAAATCACGAGTAATTCAAGCTTGACATCATGAAGAGATTCAGCTTTCAATTAGATGTTTAAATCTAATAAATCGTGGACAGGATCTGTGTGGCCTTGCTGAGGACTTCGTGGACCTTTCCTCAATACATTGACCCAAAGTCGCAATGAGATAGAGTGAGTTGGAAGGGATCCTTCAGGATGTTGTTCTCATTCACAGACACTTGAGGAAGATTAGGACTAACAGGGAGAATTTGGGTTATGCTGTTTTGGAAGATGGGACACTGCATGTCTAGGGTTTCTTAAGTCTTTCTGAAATTCGAGGAAACTCACAGTAAGCAAATGTGAGATAATTGTCCCATTGACATCTTTGCCTTCTGAGGTCTAATAAAGTTAGAACTTGGGTGAAGGCTCAAGGCGTGTAATACTTTGCTCTTTTTGTTTAATCAGTTTTAAATCTGTCACTTTTGTTTGTTGGACCCCACTTCTTTTATTGTGACCTGTGCAGGACAGCAGTTTCCGTTTGGCTACTGTTAGTACTGTGTTTCAGCAAACTTCCTCTGTACTTGCTACTATAGCACTGGCTTTTCAAATGCTTTGTATTTGATACTGCACTATCGTGCTTGCATTTGTTTTTCTTTGCCAGATGCTGATTGTGTAAGAGAGATTTTTTTTCCGTTTTTTTTGTTGTTGTTGTTGTTGTTTTTTGGTGTTTTTTTTAATAATTTGGGGAAAGAGTAGGAAAGAATGTATGTGTGGTGCCCTACAATCTGGTGATTGTGTTAAGTCTTTGCATCTCCTTAATAACAGTTCTGAGGTTTCTCTAACATAGTAGAATTTGAGGAGGATTCAAAGTGTCTTGGTTCCGAAGCTAACAAAGCTGAGCTTGACGGGAAGCTGGCTGCACTGTCCCTTCCATCTTGGACTTTGGCACGTTTTGGTGGAACCTCAGGGGTATCGTTTGGTGGTTTGTTTTCTTGGGGTTTTTTTCCTGCTGCTAGGATTTGCCTCTTATCCTGAAGATTTAATACTTGCTGGAATGAGTAATTCTTCAGTATAAACTTTACTGTATGCATCTGGTGGTGATTAAAGCATCTGTATGAAAGGAATAGCATACTTAAAACTGACTTTAAAAGCCTCTCTGCCCTTACGGTACATTAACTTGATTCCAGTAGAGTTTCAGATGTAATTTCAGAGTATTTTATATTCCAGAGAGTTGAAATCCATAATATGGAAAATTTTGTTCTTGTCAATAGAAATCATAAAACTGCATAATGTAACCTAATCATGTAAAAAACATGCTTTTCAGAAGGGCTTCTACAAGAATAATGCTGATGGTCTATAAACAGAAATTTTAGAATTTTGGTTCAAATATTACTAATCCAAAGTATGCAATGATATTAATTTGTCCTAGTTTGTAGGATTAAACAACAATTTTAAAACGCATACTGAAAGAAATAGCTAAAGCAAGCTTTGGGTTTGGGTCATGTTGTGATTTGTTTCAGCTCATAGTGTGAGTCAGGAGCTCTTCAAAACAAAAAAAACAAAGACTGTAGTTCAGTCTTTCTTTATATACCTCAGGGGGGATAGCACATAAACTACCTAATGTTTCTCATCCATCATCTCTTCTTCCCCCACCCCCCCAGTGATTGGAAGAGTTCACTTATACTTTCTGAAAGAACAGTTGTGCGTGGTGTTTATCGTTAGACTTGCTTCTGCCCCCATCGTCTTTCCTGTCTACTTTTATATCTTCTGTGGCTTTTTGTTTTAAAAAGTTGCTTTATCTGAGCCGTCTACTTTTACTGAAATGGTTTTGGTTTTTTCTATGAGTTAAAAAACCCAAACAAACAAAAAAACCCCTAGAAATCCACACAAAACACAAACCACTGTGGTTTGCATAATACTCTTTATGTTATCCTTTCTAGTTTTATCACTCAAACTACTTTAATTTTAGAATGCCTTTTAAAAAGACGGCTAATGACTTTGAGTGGCTTCTTCATTGCTCCGTTTTACTCAAAGCTTTCGTTACTTCTTTTGGCCGTTCACAGCTGCCGGACTTCTGCAAGTGCTTCTCTCCCATCCCAATTTTTTTTTTTTATTTTGTACAAACAGCACGAGTGGCTGGCTTGCTTCCTTGTGAGGGTTTAATAGCTCCCTTGGCTTACTGATCACTAGGAAGTTGTTACTGATGAAACTGTTGTCTGCAGGTTTCCATTTAATAGTTGTAGTAACAGATCAAATTATACATCTTGTTCTTTTCTCAGACAGAAAAAAAGTCTTAATCTCTTCAGTAGGATGATGCTTAGGGGATTCCCAGGCTCTCACTGACATCCACACGCACGACACCCTGTGCTTCAGCACGTTTCTGGGCGAGGGAAGGAGAGTTGCTAACAGTGAAAAGGACAAGTGAAGTTTGAGGCATGATTCGGAAGAGGGATGTAGGGCAGACAGGTTCAGTGCACAAATTACGTCCTGGCTGCGGTTATGTGCAGAAGGTGACAGTAAGGTAAAAGCCTAATCTTGTTGCTGTCCTTTGGTATATTCAACATTTAGAATTGCAGGATTCTAGAGCATCAGTTTGTCACTCCTACTGATACCTGCAGTATCATTTGATGTTGGTCAGAGTTTCAAATCTGGAAGTTTATATATTCAAACTTCCAGAGATTATCATTTTTATAAAACACAGTGCCCTCACTGATGTTTGGTTTTAATTTGATTTGCCGTTGTACGCCTCCCCTTTGGGTCGCTGACAGTAGCTGTTGGCTGGAGAATGCTCATGGTGGCAAGGTATCACATTCATCACTGTTTTGCAGCGTCGTGTTTACTGTCATTGCTCTGGTTTGGACTGAGGTACGGTCCAGGTTCTGCCACGAAGGTTCAAGTGTCTGCCTGAATTAAATCACTGAAATTAAAGCATCTGTGTTCTCTGTTAACTAAGTTGCTTTCTGTTGTCTTTCTTTTCTACTGAGCCATCTTCAGCTGCGTTTTTGGGATGATTGTTCTAGACTTCAAACAGAAATTAGTCAATACTGTGCATGCCTTACATTATTACAAGTTTTCCCTATACTTACTATCTTTTGGTTAGAGATCGAGAGGAGCGACTGGCAGCTCTTACTGCAGCTCAACAAGAAGCCATGGAAGAACTGCAGAAGAAGATTCAGCTGAAGGTATAAAAAGCTACTTTTGTTGAAAAATACATCAACAATGTAGAATTTCTGCAAAATTATCTCTGTATGTATGTTTGATTTGGTGAAGATGTTACAGTGCACTGTACAGGGAATTACATACCTTTTTAAGAGATTTTTAGTTAGGCTTTTGCATTAAGAAGAGGACCTTGCTGTATAAACACACTGTATAGTTTGGAAAGAACAAGACTGAGCTCTATGGAATTCACTAATTTCAAACCTTTGAATGTGAGAACAAGTAAACCTGTACTTTCCAAGAGAAGTCAAAGTAAATTTTAATTAAACCATAAGGAAAATCAATTCACCAAACAGTCACACAAGGTGCTGTCTAAAGGTATTGATATTGATGCCATCAAGTGTGGCAGGCTGCTTCCATTTGTTTCATGAAGGACTGCAGTTATTTCATAAAATAGGTGTAAGGATCAAGCCCGTCTAGGATGTTTTATGTATACGTACAAACAATTTTTCATTTCAGTGTTATTCTTTGTTCTGATCCCAGTCTGAAGCACTGTAGCTACATTTACTTGTAAAATGCAGTTTTGTTACTAAATACAGGCTCATACCCCAGCCTCTGATTTTAAATAATAGTTTAAGAGTTTGTTCCATTCTCATGAAGGTTAGGTATGAAAACCCGCTGAAAAAACCCAGTGCTACTGCCAAGAAATAACAAGTAATTTCTTTTACTGTAATTTGTAGGTTTTGATTTTGTATTTATCAGTAAGAACAGCACTACATAAGTTACATATTTGTAGAATTGAAAGTTGTGTTCTGTACTGGAGTGTTTCATTAAGAACAAAACAGAACTGAGATGTTCAATGTAACAAAAACATTTACAGAAGGATTTGCAATGGATTGTTAGTTGATAATCACCCATAAAACAAAAATAGTGCTGATTGTTTTTTAAACGATAGCATAACGTTAAAATGTCTGTGGTGTGTGGTGACTTCTAATGCCTTTCAGAAACAAAATACAGTTTGAATTTAACAGAAGTTTATCCTAACTGTACAAGATTTGGTAATTCCCGGTATTTCTTTGCACAGTGTAATTCCATTTGTTGTGATTCAGTGTGTTTTTTCTTTGTTGCTTTGATTATTTTCCATTCAGCACGATGAAAGTATTAGAAGGCACATGGAACAAATTGAACAAAGAAAAGAGAAAGCAGCTGAATTAAGCAGCGGAAGACATGCTAATACTGATTATGCACCAAAACTGACACCATACGAACGAAAAAAGCAGTGCTCGTTATGCAGTGTAATGGTAAGTTGAGCAGAGGGAGTGCTGGCAGAATTGCAAGGCCAACCTAAGCCTCGAAGCTACAAATTACGCTTCATTCACAGATGAGAGCACTGCACATCTGCTGTGTCCCCCGCTCTGCTCTTGTCAAGTGACCCTTATTTTGGATTCTTCTATCTATAAAGCAGGTGGTTTAGGGAAAATCTGAAAGAACTGTGGAGTTGTAGGTGGAATGGGGAGTGTGGACAGTACTTGGTTGTTAGCTGTCTCTGCTAAGAAAAGCAAGAAATAGGGAGTGTGAAGTGAAGGTCCTTAAAAGTTAGATTTGAAGTGGTGAAGAATGTAGTTCTTTACATAGCAGGTAGCCAAGCTGTGAAGACCTTGTTATGAGATCCTGTGGATATTCGAGTCAGTGGATGATTGGACAAGTCTCATTGGCTTGAAATTCACTGAAGGTTACTAGATACAGAGAAACCACATCAAGCTCAAGAAGTTCTTGAAGTGAGTTTCGTTGGAGGCTTAGAAATATTGAAGGAGAGAATCAGTGTTCGCTTTGTTTCTTTTAGTTTTCCTTAGGTATCTGATTTTCTGGTCGCTGTTCGAAGCCACATGCTTTGCTAGGCAGACCTCCAGTCTCAACAGGGTATCTGTTGTTGTGTCCACCTTCCCTAGGTCCCAGGAACAGTGGGCAAGAGGAAGCCATACCCTCATTGTGTAGGAAGCAGGGAGGTCTGTTCTTGTTGATAACTGGTTTTACTGATTTGCAAAGACTTTGCATTATTGAATCTTCGTATCCTACTAAGCATTATTTCTCTTTAATTGCTGAATTAAAGAAGATTGCACAGGATCACTTCAGGCAATGCTGGAGCAGAAACTCAGGTTCAGCCAACTGGAGTCTTGTATATTCACTGACCATGCATTTCAGATTGGAAGTCCGGAGTATGAAGTTAGATTGAAGTCAAAATGAGATGAGAAGCCAAGAAATTTTTTAATCTGGTATTATGCTGCTGGCTAGCAAATCATCATGTAATTTACTCTTTAAATCCTCCATAAAAGATGGTCATGTAAAAACTAGGTTGAGGAATAAAGTACTGTGCTTGAAATTCTGAACGCACTCCTGACAAACTGGCGTATTTTATATTGTATTTAAAATACTGTTATTTATAGAGTACTGAATTACCAAGGAAAAAAATTGCTATTAAGTCATTGTCGTTACAGATATCGTCAGAAGTGTACCTTTTTAGCCACATTAAAGGGAAAAAACACCAACAAGCTGTGAGAGAAAACAGCAGTATACAAGGACGAGAGCTTTCAGATGAAGAAGTGGTAAGTTTTGTAATATTTTTTTCTATATTACTTCTAGTTTTAAATGCCATCCAGCTGAGTAGCCTAAGAAGGTCTTGAAAATTCTTACAGAGGAATTTAACAAGAATATTTGTGTTAGCATGGGAATAATAGTGCCTTTTTGAATGTAGACTACCAATGAAAAGGAACGAAAGAAACAGTGGGTTCAAATACTTCAGGCAATTGCCATTTGAAATAGATTGTATATAAAATGTGACTAACTGCTTTTCTATTGGTCCGAAGGCATTTTCCATCTCACTATATTTATCTTTTCATCATAAAAATCAGATCTGTTTGCAGGTGTCTGCATTTCACTTTTTGTTCCTTCTTGTTGCTTAAAATATCTTAGTTCTTTTTCAGGTTATCAGCTGTGCTGTCCGTTACATCAAGGTCAATAATGCTGAAAACTGCAGTGCTAAATTACTTTAACACATAAGACTGAAAACGCTTTGCAAATATTAGCATTTCTAGAAAGAACAACAATTAGTTTTTTCAGTAGCTTTTTTAGAAGAATTGGCGCTTAGGGTGATTTTTAGGAAGCACTGAGGACGTTTTATACGAAATCAAGAAACTATGCTGTTTCAAAGAAAAGACTTCTGAATGGTTGTCCGATTTAATTTCTTGTAGCTGCTGCCTGAATTGAACGACAGTGTTAAGTCAAGCCCTTTTCTATGAGACAGATTCTGACAGTAAGACTTTTGAGTTCTGTCTTACCCAAAAGATTTGTGAATGCCCGTGTGTTACACCTGTCAGATGTTGGGAAGAAATACTGTGCACGCCAGTTCTGCAGAGCTGAATCAGATCTAACTTCATTGTGTTCAGAAATCTGTTTCCAGCCAAGAGAATTCAAATGAGACTGATCAGTGCTTCTAATTTTTGGCTGTCTCCGTCTTTCCTGTGCCGTTCTTGTGCCTAGTGTTATTTGTTGAAATCTTCTTTTTGTTTACAGCTTCTTACATCCAGTAGTAATATCTTTTCCTTTTAAAAAGCTCTGGAGAGTTAAGTCTCTGAGGTACTGAAATCCACAGAGGTGATTATCACTGGAAAAACAGAAAAAGAAAATTGGAGAGATACAGTAGTCTGGAGGAATAAATTTTTGCTGAGTTGCAGTTTGCCTGCCTCTTCCTAACTGTAACAAAAGCACAGAAACTATCTTTGCAGTTTCTTTTCCTCTTTTACAGTGGTTAGTGGGAGTTGTGTGGATTTGGATTTGGTTTTAGATGCCAGGTTTACCTAATGGGATAGATGGGAGAAGGCTTCATACAGTATCCATTTTCCTAGAAATATAAGCTGTGAGATTTCCCAGAATCTTTGGTGTTGGTACACGCACCAAAGTGTGGGCAGTCCGTAGTATTGACATTTCCTCGCATCTCTCTAGCCTGTGCTTGTATCTCTAGCCACTGATAGTTGAACTATGGTTCTTGCTGGGCAGCTGTCTCGGAAGCAGATGGAGGAAACGAATGAACTAGATTTCCTTTTGGCTGGGTGTTAGACGCGATTCACAACATCTGAGTTGATAGTTTAACAGTTCCGGCTTCCAGAAGAAGGGATGGTGAGGGCCCAGCTGCGTTTGTGCCCTGCTGGTGAGAAAGAGGTTCCACTGGAGGGCACAGGTCTGTCTCCTCAGGTTTGTGGTGTCCGACATCGTGTGCTGACATCCAGAGTTCTGCAGCACAACCTTGCAATGTGAACTTCAGATCAAGATGAAGGCTAAATGTATGGGATTTCTTAAACATGTGCTTAATGCGGGAGCAAAAGGAGAGAGCAGTTTTAGCTGAATGGACAGCTAGAGGATTACAATAGCAGGTTTAAATATCCTTAATCAAGGTGGTGCATAGTATTTGGCATTCTGGCAGCATGTGGATACTTCCATTATAAGATAATTAATGTATTAATTATAGCTAGATTTTCATTAGTCCAAGTATACAATTCTGAACTATACTATTGTAATCTGAAGTTTCCTTGGCCTGAGGCCCTCTCTGGTTTTCTTTGGGTTCTTGGGGGTATTTTTGTTGTGGGTTGTTTTTTTTTTTTTTCCAGAGAGCAATAATATGATATACATGCTAGAGATATGGTCAGTATAAAGCAGAAAAGCAGTTTCGTTTATCAGAGCAGTCTGCTTTGTGTACCTCTTCAGCATGCATAGTTAGTGCCAAACTTTGCCTCCCCCACAATTAAAGCATTCAATGACTTTAAGTTTTGAAGTACCTGAGAAAAAATTTCCAAAGTATTATATAGAAGTAAAACTGTATTCCAAGGAAGCATTATAATATGCGTAGTTACTCATTCATTGCTGTTTTCAGTTTTTTTAGTCAGTGAAGGTATCTGTAGTGAGAATACATTTGTACTACTTAAAGTTATTACTTGTCATCTGTGATGTCGTTAGATTATATATGTCTTGTCTGTGACCCTTCTTCTTTGACATAAAAGATTTTATTTATATCACCTTTGACCTAATGAAATTTCACCTTTAACCTGATGCACTTGACATCTCAGATAACTTACTCTTGATCTTTGACTCATTTTGTGTTAAGCCTATGAAGTATAATAGGTAGCTGCCTAGAAAGAAAGCTTTTTTTTTAATTGTAATCTGACCATAGAATTTCTTTATTATTGCTTGAGAAATCACAGGAGGACTTAAAATATGTTTATTTTGATCGTATTGGTATCACAGAAGGTAAGATTTAAGTATCTCTGTAAGACTTTGGAGAAATCACTTAAGAAAGTGATTTGTAACATGTCTTCGTACAGTCATGATTTTGTTGGGTGCTTTGACTGTAAGCAGAAACCTAAAAGCTGTATTTAATGATCAGTGACACTAATTTCTCTGAGCCAGGTGGATGCTAGCAGTTGATCTTTCCAGATATAAAAAGAAACTGTTATATTTAATTTTTTTCCCTTTGCTATAGTATCTATAGGGTCTGTAATTTTACAAATGTTTTCGGAGATAAAAGTAGACTTCATGTTGGAGCAGTTTTCTATTGTTCTGGAATTAATTAAGCATATATTGTGCTTAATTCCAGCATATATTGTGCAAGAGTTGACAGCTGGTATTAGATCATCAGTAAGATTAACTCACTTGTAGATGGATGTATTCGGTGAAGCTCACAGAGGAAATAGTTTTGTTCTGAATGAAGATCCTGAAGATGTAAAAGCATGAAGTTATTTGTAAGGTTGTGTGACAGCTTCGTTTCATCTCAGCTGTCTGGATTTTCTTCGTTTCGGTATTTACTGGTCTTCAGCTGAAAAGGATGTAGATTACTGTTAAAACAAAAATACTGATTTTGAAACAGTGGTTATTATGTGAAAGCAAATGAAGTTCTGTTCACTTTTTTTACTTCCTTTTCCACTTTTCTTTTGTCTGGTCTCTTATAAATACATTCATCCATGTAGATGGCAAAACTCTTTCAGCAGGGTAGGCTTCAGGCTAAAAGTCGTCTTCCCTTTGCTGTGTTTCTGAAACTTGCAATGCTATCCCTCTCCCAGATCATTTCACCATTATTTTCAGTGCAGTGACGATGTTCTGTCTACATTTTCCCTCTCCGCTTAAATGCACGTCTTCTGCCGTCAGACGGACAGCTTTCCTTTCTTTTCACGCTGCTGTTCTCTGTGCTGTTGCTTCTCTGTCCCCTGCCTTAGCAGTCTTAGTGCTTTCAGGTCAGCGGAAGATGTAAACAAGGTATGAAATTTGGTTCCATTGGCTGCACTGGAATCAGTTCGTGTGTTTGAAGTTACAGCTGATTGTTCTGCTGAGTCGGAGCCTGGGGGACACTAAGGGCTTGTGACACAAAGGCCATTGCTGCGAAGGTGCCTGCTGCAAGGCCGTAGGGCAGCACGTGGGGGCTTCGTTAGACTGGGGGCTCTCTATGAGGACCTGGTAGACCTTTGCTCCCACCTGTAGCTCCTAGATTATTTATTCATTTTTGTGCCCCTCTGCTTCCCCTCTGTTTTCTTTGCCTTTCTTGTCTAGTCAAGTTTGCTTTGAGAAATACACGTAACCAGTAATCCGTGTGGCTTCCTTCTTTGAACCGTTGTCCTATCTCTTGTCTGCATCTCCTGTCACTTGAATAGAATGGTTAAAAGGTGCTTTTAGAGTATAAATCACATCGCTCCTTGCACTCTATGAAGGTTTCCAATAACTGAAGGGCACTTCTAAAAAACATATGAAATAGATAACTTGGCAGACATTTGGTTAATTTATATAAGGTGCATGCTAGAATTTTATGTGTTCCAAAGCAGGACGGAGGAATATTAATGAACCATTGTTTGCATGTCTGAAAAATGTGCGCTTTTTTATCAGGGAAGAAAACTGACACTACTGTCATGATATAAATGAAACAGCGATCTTCTTAGAGATATATTTAGATCAAATGAAAATATAATCCCATGATGGACCAAAGAGGTGGTTGTTGTCTGAAGACTGACAGCACTAAAATGTGGGGATTTATAGAAAAACATGGTTGGCTGAGCCCACCCGCATTCCCTTTGGAAAAAAAAGATGATGATCGTCAGTGATTAAAGTGTGCTCTGTAGTGTGGTTGTTAAGTTGGCTGGGGTTGCAGTGGAAGCCTTTTCTGGCGTAAGTCTGTCCAGATTGCAGCGGGCTCTGATTTACAGCATGCAGAACCCTGCTGACAGGTTCCCCTGGTGCAGGCAGCGCTCCCCTGGCAGGGCTGCGCTGCCGCCGGGACGCGGCGAGAGGCTGCCCATGAGAGCAGGGTTCTGCTGGTACGAGCTCTGGTCCAGCCCTGTGAGGTTTATAGCTCGCACAACACACAAGCGAGGCTCATGTTCATATGAGTTTGAATTTCTTAAGGCTTTTTAGGGGTGAGGGTTGTTTTTCTTTAAGAAACCAAGCTGTTTTCTCCAAGTTGTGTGCTGCTTTCATTATTTCTGACAGAGGAAATTACTGAGGGAAAGAGATGTGGGAATCTCTTCATGCCTGACTTTTCCTCTTTTCCTTTTCTGGAGAAACAATGATGCCTGAATTTTGCTTTTTTTTTTTTTAAATTCACTGTTTTAATTAAAATTATATTATGTATGAGTATTGTTTTATTGCTTCAACTTTAGCAGTATTGGGAAAAATGCTTTTCGTTTTCCTTTCTGCATCAGAGTGTTTTCAAGTTCTTCTATTTAAATGAAGATTACTATCCTGTGAACTCCTTTTGTAACCCATCTAAAAGGCGTGATTAAGCAAAATGAAAAATAATAACACGACAGATGAACAGTTTTTTCATTTCATCTAGTAGAGGAGTTTGAAGTATTCATACCTGTGGGTGTGTGGTCTTTTAAAAATTGTTGTGCAAGACGAATATTTCTCTTTTTGTTCTTGAACATTCATGTGTGTGTTACGTATCTATTTGTATTGTGTTGTCAAGGGGTTTTTTAGCCATCTTTATTCTGATTTTGACTCTAATGAAAGTGCTTAGCATTCAGTTTTAAGCATTTGTGTTTGATTATTCAAGGCTCTGGACTAAGGCTTTCGTGTGAGTGATTTCTTTCGATTATGAACTCCAAGCCTAAGGTTTGCAGCCTCAGCCTTATTCTGGTGTGTGTTTGCACGGCAGTCTCTTTTGAACATTTGAATGGTCAGTTATGAGCACGACAATACAAGGAGATGATCCTGATTCAGCTCTGGTGGTGCGTAAAATCTGAAGTAATTTTGGGGTAATACAGTGGTACACATGGTTTGGTCATATGTTGAACAGTATTCTTATTTCTTTTATCCACAGAGTTACGGAATATAGCCTTCATTGTAAATTCATCTTTATTTCTTGGCATCTGATCCTAGTTTTCCAACAGTAGCCCATTTTTCTTCTCTATTGCCCAGCGGAAGCAATCTGTAAATCACCTACGAACAAGAACTCCCCACCCCAGTAAAGCCTCAGGTTCCGGTTGAGTTTGCGCTAATAAAAAAAAAAGTATCTTTTTTTTTTTTTTTTTTTTTTTTTTGGAAGACAGGATTTTTTTAGAGTTGTGTGTTGCTAGAGGAATGGAACTAGACCAAGCATCTATGGTCCATTTTTGTTTATGGAGGTTTCATATCTGTTGCATACCTGTGGTCGTTTCAGCACAGGAACGCTGGCCTTGTAATTCTGCGGTGAATTCACTTGTCCCAGAAGAAGCTGTCCTGAACGAGCATGTAATTATGAAGTTTAATCCATGATGCAGTTTGCAGAAGGTCTGGCAGTACTCTATAGATCAATTCTAGTTTTTCCTACTTTATGCAGCACGAGCTTCTTACCTTCAATATATTACAAAGTGTTGTTTTTCTTGGCAAAAATGCACATGATTAATTGTTTATTGGCTGTGTCTTTAATTGTGATAGATCATCGCCAACAGCTGCACCCTTCCTCCTTTTAGCTTGGATATCTTGAATATTCACAGCCAGTAAGAAAAACTACTGCTGGCAGGGCCAGCTGCACTCTCATTTCCCTGTTTCTTTTGCTTGCCCTTGCAGCCAGATGGTAAAGTCAGTGCCTTCCAGCTTTCTGCCCTGGTCTGCGGAGTGATGCTTTCCATGCCCAGTACGCAGAATTCTCATTCTTGTGGAAGAAACAGCTTTACTTTCTTTCTGCTCCCACGTTTTGGAGTGACATGTGGGAAAAGGAATGATATTAAAAATCCCAAGATATATCTGAATATTATTTGCTATTTATCGTAGTGGCAGGCTGTTGTATCATTGAATTTATGGACAAGCAAGGTGACTAAAAGTGCATTTGGTATTAGCAGTAAAAATATTGTGTTGGACGTGCTAAAGAGCAGTATTAATCCCTCATTTAAAAAATTTAATATTAATTAATTTCAAGAAGTGAAGGAAAAAATGCTTTTACATGAAAGGTCCGTCTTCAGTTTTGAATGGATAATAAAAGTTTTTTAATGCTCTAGGCTCATCTTCTAAAGTACATTCTACCATAGAAATATGAATAATTAAAATCTTGATTTTGAGAAAATAATATTTGCGTATCCATTACTTTATAACCTGTTTCTTCACATATGAAGCACTTATAATAACTCCTATTAATGGTAACAGGTAAATACCTTCCTTATTTTGAATCTTCTCCTTATTTTGCAGTGGATCATCACTTGTGGTGTTACAACAGTATTTGTTCACAAACATTTGATCTCTTTATGATTAAGCATTAATGACCATTTGTGTTTCAAGCTTTCATTGGTTATAATGTTGAAAATTGACTTTTGCATTTGATATAACTCACAGTCTGCTTCAGCATCTGTTTTCCGTATCAAATATTGTCCTAGCTATGAGGAAAAAAAGTAAAATACTGAGGAGTTTTGTTGAAACATGTAATAAAATCATGAACGAATACTCCTGTGGTAACATGATTTAGAATTGAACCTTAAAAACGTCTTTAAAATTTGGCAAAGATATCCCTTAAGTGATGATATACAAGTAAGAAACTGTTATTCCTGACAGTGGTAATAAATATCAAAAACATTTTAAAATTATTTTCTGCAGTTACAGGATATTGTTTATTTTGAAACAGGTAAAAATGTTAATCCAAAAGATATATGTAGGTTTCAGAATAGTTACCTATTGATTTGCTAGAATATATTCCTCATGTACCTTACATTTATACAAAATATTCAGTTTGCTATTAATTTTTTTTTTATTAAAATGGTAAATGAATGACAGCAATTATTATGTGATATAAACTACTACAGGTATTTCTTTATAATCTTCCTCATGTTTGTTATTTTAATGCTGATAGGAGAGGGCAAGTAAAAACAAGTGTTTGGAAGTTCAAAAGATAAAGTTTAGATAAATAGCTAGAGTCAGATATTTTTCAAGTTGCCTTGGTCTTCAGAATTGGGTTAGAAAACCTATAAGAGTGCTTTTTCTTTCCAAATTTGGGGATTCAAGGCTGGAAAGAGTGCAAAAATAATAAGAATAACCAGTCTTATGGTATTCTGGCACTTCTGCTTCAGTTCTGGACAGAATCCAGAAATACAAAAGGGAATGAAAATGAAAACTACTAGAGAAAAAAAACCCTATAAACTTTTCAGATTCCAGGAAGGTAATTTTGGCTCAGTGTTTTTTGTGAAAGTCCAGTAGCCGGAAGGGTTTTCCGCTTACACAAACTGGTTAGTGTATACGTACTGAAAACATGGCAAGTTAAGCAGTGTCACACGCTGCGTGGAACGGACTGTACACTGGAGAGGTCAGGCCTTTACATGCCTGTTGCTAGACAGAAGGGTTTCGCTCCAGTGGTGCTTTGTGGTGGCACAGGACCCTTCAGTGTTTACAGAAAGCGGCAGAAAAGACTTGATATACTGGGTGATGATCCTGGCTGCTCCTGCCAGCAACTGGCTGGCTTCAGACCGGGGGATTTCAGAGCCTCCCTTCTCTGGCTGTTGCTGCTGGATATTAGGAGGAATCTTGTGCTTCGTGAGAGCCAGTGAGGAGCAATGTGCATGCAGGAGAACAGAGGATCTGCAGTTACGACTGCCCTACAGTGGGAAATGCCAGGCTGTGATTTTTCTTTTCAGCTTGAGCAGATACAGATGCTGTACTGCAGTATTGTCCTACCTATGCGATCTTGCCCAGGCAGAATTCATAAAAAGGCAAAGCTTACTTAAAAAGAAAGGGAAAGGAAAGAAGTAGTTGTATTATGTTCATTCCTAATTTCAGAATAAGGGAATTTAGTTAGGAAAATTCTGTTTGTCATGCTTTACGTCACAATTGAATAACGTTACTTTAAATATTTGCTGAGTAGTGAAGTGAATGGTAGTTTATATGTAATACAGAGAGCCAAAAGCTTCGTAGTCAAAGAGATTGAGTTGGAAAATAATTTTGCAGTTGTGTTCTGGTTTGATAAATACTTACACATCCAGTATTTAATCTGAAAGGTCAGATACGTGGATGTGGTTGCTGTAGTCGGGACATTAAATGGAGGGAGCTGGACAAGAGTATTGGTCATGTGAGTAGGTATTGTATGAAGGCGGTGTCAGTTACGAAATTTTTTCTCCAGCTGTTGTATTTTATAGAGATTACTGAGGTTCAGAATCCAGTTTATAGTACAGTTTTGCTCATCCAAAGTGAAGTGGACCACACTCAACTGTATAGCATTTCAGCATTTTGTAGTATTTGTTACACTTTTCATGGAAAAAAATTTGCAATTATGTGTGTTCTGGAGTCTGAAAAATTAAATTTATTTCAGAGAATATTGATAGGAATGCAGTAATCCTTGTAATATAAATGTCATAAGAAAAAGACACATAATTCAGTGTATAGAGAAAAACTTGGTTATAAGAAGGAATTAGTGAACTAAAATTATCAGCTTCATGATATGAAGTGGCTAATTTTTCTGTTTCAGGCAGTTGAACGGGACTAGGCAAGGACTAGCAACAATGTGACTTCATGGGTGACCTTATTAGTTGTAGCTGTAATGGTTTTGGCAACTCGGATTTCTCATGTAGGTTGTCAATGAGGCCCATCTGTTGCATTTGGAAAGTTTCAGGATTCTCGGTGACTGAATGTCAGAACAGTTGAGGACAGAGGGAAAAGAGAGGAAAAGCAAAGACATGTTTTGGGAATAATCTTCATTTCTATCTCGTCTGCTTTGTTGTGGCTGCAGTTTTACATGTGCATTTAATGTCAGTTCCTATCACCTTGCTTGTAAATGAAGTACGAAAACTTGTACAGGAATTTTATTTCAGTTGTTCTGAAAAGGTCTTCAGTGGTGTATAAAAATTATTAGAGGTCTATATGGCTTTATGTTTAAAGATCTCAAATGACAAGATGTGTCTATACAAAATGCCATTAAATGTCAGATTGTGTGTATTTACCAGGGTACTTTTACGTTTCATAAGCTTTTTCAACAAGAGACAGTCTCCCTCTGAGAAACAGGTACAGTAGGCTTTGTGGTTGTTAAAAACAACCTTTAGTTTTGGTGAATGCATGTAAATAACCCTGGAAAGAAACAGCAGGAGTATTTCCACTGTAATGCGTCACTGAGCCATCACCATCCAAGGATATATAGAGGAATATATGCTGATGAGCATGAAGAAACACATCAGCATTCAGTTCTTGTTTCCATATTTTGCAGCAGTGCGTCAGAGCGTAGTAGAGACCAGCAGTTCTTTGTGGTGCAGATTCTGCCATCTTCGTGAAAGGTGATAGCTTGTTTTGTGACATACTTGATCTCAGCTGTGCGACTTAAAAGATGAGTTATCAAGTATGAAAAATTATGGCAGAAATCTGATATGTGACAACTGTTGCAGCTGGTGCTATTTTAGTCCTGACAAAAGAAGTATTGTGTTAGTAATTTTGCTGATTTTGTCTGACAGAAGTCTTTTGTCATACATAAGTCTTTAAAACAAAGCTTTTGAGAAATTGCCTAGCTAAAATTGAAATCGCTAGCAAAGAAACTGAAACTGCAATGAACGTTTTTGTTAGGTGTGAATACAGATCTTTATAACAGAAGCTTTCATTAGAAAGGAGCCTTTAATGCCCAAAAGTCTCCAAAGCTCTGATGGTTTGTGAATATCTGAGGATTTGGGGTGGTTATCAGACAGAGCCTGCTCAACACAGCACAGAATCAGGCCAATAATGCCCCTTCACACTGCCATAAAAACAGACCCCAGAATGCCTCTATGAACAGGGTAAATTAGTCTTAATAATTCTTACTGCAGTTAGCATTTATTTATATAAAAATTAAAAAAAATTGAAAAACTTTTCTGGAAGACTTGAATGGATTGCCTTTATTAGAAATTAAAACCCCTGAAATTTAATAATTTCATTATTGCTTAAATAAAAGCCTTCGGAAGATGAAATAAGGTTACTTTCTAGACACTGCACTGGCTTCACTCACTTCCATACCCTTACAGCAGTGACTCTTTCGGTCTCTTAACCTGTCCAGCCAATGGCTGTGCAAGTGAAATTACGGATTAATTTAATTATTTAAAGGAATCAGGTATACTGTTCTTCAGTGTGATTCATTGGATTTTAAAACCTTTGTGTTTTTCAGGTAGCTAGTAGGAGCTTAATAAAACATGGGAATAAATGTTGGGAATCAATGTTTTCACGCTGCCCTGAAGCAGAATGCAGCAGCAGCAGCTCCCTTCAGGTGTCGACTGTCCCACAGCACCAAGCTGTTAGCTACGCTGGTGTCACACCTGGATGGCGTCGGCCTGCCCGCCGTGATAATCCTGCGCTTTGATCTGTACCTTCACAGAGCAACTGGGCTGGGGGCACAAGGTGTTACTGCTCTAGTCTTACTTCAGCGAGCTGTGTGTGTGTAGTCTGATATTAATCCAAAGGGCCGCACATGAAAGCTGAGAACTCTGAGAAACACCGTTCGCGAAGGTGCTGGGGTTGGCATGAACAAAGCAGTTTGGAACTGTCCTGTGCGCTACGGACAGCCCTCCGGGCTGGTGAGGGAGTGTGCTGGGTGGACCCCCAGTGTTCAGCTCGAGCCATCTGCTAAGCCAGAGGTGAGGTTGGGAAGAGGAGACGAGTGTCTGCTGAGGAGGTGGCTGAAGTCTGGTGCCGTGTTTGCCGTCGTGCGGCAGGAGGGCCACAGGCTGGCTGCACCTGTGTGGAGGTGTTCTGCCCCTTTTGTAAGGCTGTGGCTGTTTCAAAGTGCGGTGTGAGCTGCTTTTTGCCCTGCTGTCACTTTGAAGGCCATAGTGAATAGTTTGAAGATCTGATGAGCCAAAAAAGCCCAGTTTCATGGTTGAACAAAGGTGTAGAACTATAGTAATCGTCCTTGTTAGTTCTGTGTATTACAAGTGCTTCATCTCACTCGTAACGCGTGAGGTAAACTAATGGTCAATTATAATACTAAGGTGTGCTAGTTCAGTTTGGAAAGCAGGGATGTATGTATGAAATCCCACTGAAATAATGAATATCTTTTCTTAATATCTGAGCATCCACAAATTGCACAGGTGAAGTACCCCAAAGCTTGGTATCAAAGCAGGAATAGTGTTGTAGTCAGTTCTGAGGAAGCCCGTCCGTTTCTTGCTATTGAAAAACCTGAAACCGTCAGCTTGCTGCGAAGTTTGAGCCTTGTGACCAGGGAAAAGCTGTTGTTAAGTAGGTATTCAGGGATACATCTCTCCAAGAAGACAAATATGAACTGGGGTTTCATAACCAGCACTGGGGTGGTTTATGCTCTGTGCTACTACAGATTGGTTAAGAATGACCTCCTTAAAAACTGGGGTATTGTGCTAGTCTGGTGCTACTGAAGCAGGCTCAGAGGGGACAGTCTTCTCCCATACCTTATAGAGGTTTTCCTTTAAGCCCTTCTTGCTGAAATTAAATGGATAATATTAAGGGGGAGGGAGGAAATGCTTGCAAAAGCTGCTAGAGTTAGATGCGTGGGGATGTAGCAATATCCATGGTTTGAACAACTTGTACAGTACATTGGGGAAAAGACGCTGGGGTGTACTGGGAGTTATGCAGGGTAGGCAGCACAGCAAAGTTAGTCTGTGTTACTTTTAGGATTTTCGTAGATTATTATGCTTGTTTTCTTATGTCTGATGTTAATTCAGCATTCATTTTGCATTCGTGTGATTTAAGATACGTATCTCAATTACTGTTTTGACCAAATATGTATTGCTAAGTTATATCATGCTGCAGTGCTGTACAAAATCTAAAAGGTCTTTTTCCAGGAAATTTCACAGAGATTTATTTTGTTTTCAACAGGCATAATATTTTCCTGAATCAGTGAAGGAAAATATAGGTTGTTGTATGGAAAATATTGTCTATACATTTTTTGACACTTCACCCTTTAGTTTGAATTTGAAGGATACTTACCAAAAAGGAAGAAATAACCACATCTGATTGTGGCACTAATCATTTTCAAGGATAAATTATCCTTAAAGCAATGGTGACCTATACTTTGTAATGTTTTCAGTGTTCTGTAAGAAAACAAATAGAAGATAAGGCTCAGTAGATAAAAAATGGGGTAAATATATTCTAACAACTGGTGTTAAACTGGTTGTTTATTGTTATTTGTGAAAATGCACAATTGGCTGTTGTAGCCCAGTAGTACAAGCAGCCACGATCCAATATGGAGATACGATGTCCACTTGTTGCATCGAGGTATTTGTAGGAGACATTTCGACAGTGCCAACACATCCGTGAGTCTTCTGTTAGCATAGAAGGACGCTGCAGTATCATGCAGAATATCAGGTTGCGCACATTTTTGAACTGAAAGAGACTAGTTGAGACCGTTGTGCTTTGAGTGGGTCAGAAGGTTCTTGCGCAGACAAAACTCTGAAGTACCTGGATAGTTCAGAAGAGGGTAGATTCAGTAATGCACATTGAAATTGAAAAGTAAGTTTAGAAGGGGCACTCGAGTAGAAATCCTTGGTTGTTGAAATCTCACTTGCTGCGTAGAGTACTTCAAGTAAATTTTCAGCTTGAGACAGCTGA
>Ga0181612_164585_pt1 | contig 21664 bp, 8 predicted proteins | sample HoacroProtozoa21_FD_119630 | JGI IMG/M metagenome (GOLD analysis project Ga0181612, IMG submission 119630) | Hoatzin crop microbial communities from Cojedes, Venezuel. Combined Assembly of Gp0051906, Gp0051904, Gp0051908
ACACAGTTGGCCTCAGCCCATCGATCCCGCCTGCCCAGATCCCTCTGCAGAGCCTTCCTACCCTCCAGCAGATCCATATGGGAAGGTTTGTCGCTATAGTCCCATGTATTTATGCTCTCATTCTGGTGTAGGGCTATTAGTTTAATTTTATCTATGGTTTTGGCCTACCTCAGTTGCCTTCACCAGTAGTGGAAGTTAAACTGAAAAATACTCTAACTAGAATATGTCTGCATGCACAGTGTTAAACTTGGGATTCAGGTCTAGGACTTAAGTGATTGTTTATCAGTGGAAATGCAGATCTTAACTGGGATCAGAATTAGGCCTTCCAGTGTGAATTTAGGTGGAGGATGATACCTTCAGACAGATAACACTTTGGTTGATCCCTCTTCTTTGATTGTTGTGTCTAAGTGAGGAATCTCACAGCTAGTTGATGGCAGAGGTGGTAATAATGAACAACCATGCATACTAGCTAGTTAGCTGAGCACCAGCACATTTAACCAAACAGCTATGAGGTGGCAGTTACAGCTTTTAGATTTCGCTTGACCATATGCAAGAGTAAATTGGTGACCCTCGACATTTAGCACTCCCTATCCCATCTCTGGAGTTGCCTTGTCCCTGAAAGGATAGGTGTGTTCATGTGTCATTTTTTTAACATTCAAAAGAGAAGACATAATTTCAGTCAGCTCTCCTTTAACAAAATAACTTATTTTACAAGCAACTGCAGTACGGACTTGGTTGAAAGTCCCTGTTGTTACTTTGTAAGTATTTGTTAGCTATGATTTCTATTCAGATAGTGTGTAAAGCCTGTTTTTTCATGTAGGCTTGGCATAGTCAATAAAAAGACAATACATGAATGATGGAGTCATAATAAAAGGAAAAAATCTCATGGAATATAGTTTGTTTATCATTGTACGTTAGTGGAAGGAGGGCGAGGAGCGGGTACGGTTGCCACATGAATGTGTTTGGTGAGTGGCATCAGAGCGAGTGGTACACTTGGTGGTGATGAGACTATCGCAGCCTTACAGCTCGCAGCGCCAGCGGTGCAGAGAGAGCCTGGAAAGTGCGACGTGGTTTCCATAGCAAGTCATGGGTGATTAGCAGTTGGCAATGAGCTGATATGAAATGATAGTGCAAGAGTGGCTGTGGTAATTGTTGTGTTGTCTGTGTCTCAGAAGAGGTGTGTCTGCCTCTTGCCTGCAGTAAAATTGATGACATGGTCTGATAGACAAGTGCTACATAAAGACTGAGAGGAATTTATAGGCACCTGAAGGCAATACAAGCTGATGATGAAAGGCGTTCTCAATGTTAGACACTAATTCATAGTGAAGTGAAATCCTCACAAGGGCTTTGTGTCTGCCTGATAGCTTACCAGGATGAAAGCCCACCTAAAGGGGTGCAGGTTGTAATTCAAGCATGGTGCGATGCCATGTTGAATTTCCCAAGAAAAAAAACCAGAAGTATTAGTTAGACCTCAGCTGCAAACTTCTTATTGCAGCTATTTCATAAGAATCTCAACTACTGCACCTTCTACTGTTATTTAGTTAGTTAGTTTACTATCTGCTTTTTTCCTTTTGGTTTTCTTAAAGATATGCATTCAATATGCTACTATCAGGAAATACTTCTGAAGTAGTAGTGTAAAAGATATGTCTGAACTGATTGGGTTAGAATTTTACAATTTCCTCTTTTGCAGCTAACTAAACAGTTTATTCTGGGGAATAACACGTTTTCTCAGTCTTGTCCTCTGGCTCCAAAGCCTGTTTCTTTATGTAGTTCGTCAGGTTTCTGTGAAATGGGAGTAAGGTGACACACTCAAAAGATTCAGTAGTGCTTAAGAGCAATTTCACTTCTTAAAATGTTGCTCATCATGTAAGGATTGCTATGAACTAGTACTTGTTACTTTATTTCTTTTTTCTTCCAGAAAATACCAGTTTCCAGTGATAAACCAAAGAACTGTTATAATCCCAAATGCAGATTAGAAGGCTGGGGCAGTTTATGGGAGCAGATTAATTACTATTATGTCCTTGTTGTAATCATATTGCTATGGTCATCATGGTCTGGATCTGTAAGAAAGACAAGGCTTGTAGAGAAATACATGAAAAAATGCAAGAACTTTGAGGCACATGTTCCCTTGATCTAGAGAGCGGTATGTTTTCCAAGAACCTTCTTTTTTTCCTTTGTCTGCTGATTCATAAAAGATAGTGCTTGTCCTATATCCTGTTGAAGAGAGAGTTACAAACTGCATTTTGGATGGCTGTAGCAATCCTAGCACTAGATAGTGAAAATTGATGTTTGTGTTGCATTGTCCTTTCAGAACCTTCATGTCAGATGTTCAGTTTACTGGTGAAAGGACGCGTTCTTTCATTTCTTGGATAGTAGCTGCTGAATTTCAATGTGTGCTGTATTTCTGAGACTGCATTTTTATGTATGTATAAATGTAATTACATTGTATGGTTGTCATTGTGCTCACTTTTTCCCCACATACTGAAAATCTATGTATTTTCTTACTTATAGTCTATATCAGTAGGTTTGTTTGCAAAGCAAAAAGCAGTGGAGTGGCAGAATTCTTTCGGAAATGTTAGAGGTGCCAACAATTGTGGTGATGATACAAAGCTCATAGTTTGTTTTGGTGTTTTCTTGTTTGGGTTTTTTTTTTAGATTTCAGAACTCATTTCTTTCACAGTCATTCTTCTTTACACTGTGTCTTCTTGTGAGTTTCAAAAAATTGGACAAAGTCATTATGTCCTGTAAAAGGAAGCCAAGCTGTGCTTTAATGCCTAAAGTTATCTGAGGTTCTTCTCAAATATGCCAAACAAGTTCTCTGTGTCCAATGTCAAAATCAACTAGATTCCCGTGTCTCTGGGATCCTTTTTTTCCTCTTTGAGCCATCTTGCTGTTCTCTGGATGGCATCTCCTGTACGCTCTTTCAGTTCATTCACTTGAGCTAGTCTTTACCAAACTCTGTGTGGGTTTCCTCCCCCTCCTCCCCCCCAGTCTTTCTCAATTGTTTTGCTGTGAACCACAACTTGCCCTTTTCCACTACTAATGATGCTTTTCCTTTTGACTTGCTGCTTTTGTGAACACTGGGCTATTGAGTGGCTGAATTTCTCTGTTGCTCCCAGCTTGACCTTTCTTCATTCTGTTGACTTCATGCTTTCAAATCTTCATCTGCTTTTCCTCCCTCTCTTTTTGTACTTCTTCTCTTGTCTTTTCCCTGGCACTGTATTTCTCCATGTTAGTGTGTACCACCCTTCCTGTTCACGTTAGCTACCTCTCATTTTGTCACTTCTGGCAAAGTCAAACACCTTTGTAAGGAAATTTACAATTGTGCTGTATTTTCCTTTCTTTTCGAGTTTTTGCTTTGTATATGGTTTCTCTGATTCTGCTCCTTTTCCAGTAATCATTTACTATCTGAGGTTTTACAAATTGATTAGTGATGAGAGAGGTACTGAGTTAAAATAGTTATTCTCAAAACGTGAAAATAAATGATAAATTGAGAAAAAATATCTTGAAAATAATTCATGGCAACAGAATCAGCTTTTTCACATCAACATGCTTTCCTCCCAGAGCTAAAACAAGCGATTCCACAAAGCTGCAAAAACTAATTAAACTTCTGATGGATTTGTTTGTCTCCTGGTTGACTGACATCTTCCACTGAATTATAGGAAGGCTGTAGCTGAACTTATGGTGTATCAAACATTGCGGAACCCACTTTAGGAAAGAAATATTATGCCTCATCAGCAGGAAAAAAAACCTTAACTGGAGTTAGTGCCAGTCTAGACCCTAGGTAATTAATGGGGTAGAGAAATGCTGACTTTGGAGCAGATTCAGGGGTATCTCTTTAGAGGGAGTGCTCTGATTACCTTCTTGCTCTTAGTATTGGAAAAGCCTTTGCCATGGGAGTTGTCAGACACCTGGTGAAAGGTGGGAAGGTGCTCCAAGCTTTCCCTTGCGGTGATGCTGATGGAGTCGCTGTCTTCTCTCTGCTCTCCTTCAGTCAGGGTGTGTGTGGAAATGTTGTGGCTCTGCCCTTCTGATGCATATGGGTAATGTGAGCCAGCAGTAGGGATGATACTGGCTCAGTTATCCTTGGACATGGTGTGATAACGTAGACCTCATTTCCTGGTGAAACCAGACCAAAATGCGTCAATGGTCTCATGACTTTGCAAAATACAATTCAGGAAGCTGGAGACTGATGTATGTTGATGGTTAGTTGGTTTGGGTCTTTCTTTTTTTTTGTTTGTTTTTTATCTTTTTTGAATTAGCTTGTTCAAAATTTCAAAGCTTTGGGTGTTTTTTGAAGTTCTCTTTTACTCTGGTTCCTTTTACCCACTCCCAATATTTTCTTCGGTTGCCTTTCTTTCTTTACTGACTGTTGTCTGTTCCCCTCCTCTGCACTTCCTTCCCAGATTTCGCTTTCCTGGTATTTCTTGGTTTGAACTGATACTTGCTGTGTTATGTATCAAATCATTCTGTTTTTTACTGACACTCTTTCAGTGAGTTTTGTTTTTTATCCTCTGATTTCTACTCTTTATGACTTCTTCCATGCTTCTCCTTACTGCCTATTAAAGCAAAGTTGTTGTGTTTTAAATTCACATTATCATTGTCTTTTGACTGTTCAGATCCTTTTCTGAAACGGATAAGTGGTTTCTTTGGTAACAAAAGCAGTGATGCCACCCTGCTCCTCCTCCCTGCAATACCAGGTGAATTAAAGTTATAACAAAGGGAGAAACGGAAAAGAACTTGCGATGGCAGAAGTGGGTAGCAGCATTGCTTTGGTTGCCATAGAAATGAAGTTGCCCATTTTGGCACAGAGCATGTGAGTATTGAGAGATATATGTAATGACATCTATTAAAATATATTATATTGTGGGTTTCCTGCAAGCTGGTGACAGTCGCAGGGTTATTCTCAGCTATCTGTTTTTTTGTCTGCTCTCTTAACCTTCCTGGTTGACCTGTTTGCAAAAACATTCTGTATCCAGTCGCTGCCTGCCAGTCGGCCACAGCCCCGAGGGTAAAGTTCACTGTTTAATTCCACAAGTGCTCATGGACAATGCATATTGTAAAGGTACACAGAAGACTGTTGTACTTGCTCTGCAGGTGTTAATGGAACTAGTGTATTTGTCAAGAAGGGAAAATACAGTTACCCCTGTGTAGAAGGCAGGCACACTGACTTGGACTGGATGGAGAAAAAGGCGATAAGAAAAAGTATGTATTAGAAAGAGAACATTGTTTGTTATGTTGAATCACTCCGAGTCTATAGGATATATATACCTGGTGAAGAACAAAATGACAATTTTAATTTTGCATTATCACTTTTAAATGACAGCCTTGCATCAAAAATAAATCACAGAATGGAATTCACTTTGTATGAAACCTTGTAAAGCATCCCCTTTCTTATTTACTGCATTCCTTCTTCTTTACTGCTATTGTAGCTTTTGCAGAATTTCTCATACTGGAGATATTCAGCTATTTAAGAACCTGATAGGAATAAATTAGGAATGCCTTTCATGGTAGAGATGATGGCTATGAATTTGTTAGGGCAACTTCTGAAATACATTTTTCTGTTGATTTGGACATTTGGATCTGTTTGTGGATGTACCTGAGGGTACCTCTTTTCAGAATGTCATTTTTCTTTTCTTCATGGCAATATTACTTATAAGTAAATATACTTATATAGATACTGAACTCTATTTCATTTATTTGTACTTTTGAATAACATTATTCTTGCCAACAGAGGGAACCTTAGGAAACAATTCTGGGTATGATCATAACGTCATAATATTATAGTAAGCATTTTCTAATCTACTCAGTAAGTAATGTGAACAGAAGAAGCATTTTCACTTTGTGAATACTCTTTTTTACTTCTGTGCTTACAAATTAGAGTATTAAATATAACAATATTTTTTTAAAGTCCTCTTATTTTTCTGCTTGAATGTACAGCATTTGCCGTACATAATTAAAAAGAAGAAAACTGGATCCCAGCTGTCCATTATGGTTTCTTGCAGCCAGCAGAAATAAAAAAGTTAAAACTCCAGCTGAATGGTTTAAGAAAGTATGAGATTAGCCAGAACACATCACTTGTTTGTTAGCATCAGCCTACACCAGTGAATGTCAGGGAACACCAACACAGAGTTTTCATGTAAACCTGCTGCCAGAGCTGCATAAATAAGGCTCTCAGCTGCTTTGAAAGTACAGGCAGCTTGAAAATACGAGAATGCTTCCTATAGAAATAACTAATGTTTGGGCACTTTTACGTTCCATTAGCAGTTGAGGAAATAACCTGTTACTTAGGTCATGGAACATTTTTCTACCTTACTTTGTTTTTACCCATTGCACCAAATAAGGCTTTCGCCCTATTAAATATTACCTTTTACAGTTGCTTAAGAGATGCTTTTATGCCTTGCATTTATGTAGCTGTTGGCGGGGGGCAATGGGGACTAAACATGTTTTGAGTCTACTTGCAAGTGGTTGGCTTTTTGTTTTTCCTTACACGTCATTTTTTAAATTCTGCTCTTTTGACATGTTTTGTCCTAAAGCACTCCCTGTTTGCAATTCCGTACTTCTATTAGCTTAAGGCCCAGCTAAGCAAATCCTGTTCTGTATTAGTAAATGTTTTAGTTCTTGACAGATGTTACAGGAGGAATGTGACGAATATGACATCTACAGCTTTAGAGCTGCAACAATGAGAAATAATCTATATCTTGTCAGCTTATGGTGGAATCAGACCTCTCTTAGTGGAATGCAGCAGTAGCTGTTTCCCACTGCAAGTTACACAAGTAACAGATACAACATTTTTGGTTGGCTTGTTTGTTGGTTTTTTTTTTTGTTTGTTTGTTTTATGGTGGGTTGTTTTTTTTTTGTTTGTTTTTTTAATTTAGTTAAAGCAAGTCCCTCCCACAATCTGAATTTGTGAAGTTAGTGGCATGAGGAGAATATCATCAGTATATCTCAGACTCAGAAGGCTAATTTCTAGTCTGTTTTATGCACCCAGATGTTTTGGATTTACTGGGTCTACACTGAAAACCATGGGTGACTTTGGCCCAGAAGCTACATGATGTAATCACAGAAAGTTATGTTATCTTATGAGAAAGAAAATCTTCATGATGGATGAAATCGTCCCTGAGCTGTCCAGCGGTTCCCAAACTAGCAGTCAGGAGAACTGCTGGTGTTAGCTTTCCTTTTCGTTTCAAGTTGACAGGAAAGGAACAAATGAGCAGTGGAGATAAAGGCTTTATCATACAAGGAAGTTCTTTGATCTTGTGGTGGCTATCATCCCATTGTAACTCCTCATGAGGACACTTCTATGCCAGGGTGAAGATTCCCCTTTTTTCCTGTTTTTGCTGTGTACAAAACACAAGCAGAAGAGGGTAAGAAGCATTAATCCTGGAATACAAGTGTCCCAACAGGATTAACATTGCCATTAACGTCTTTGTAGACAAGCCTGACAGGAGAGAGAGTTAAAGCAGTCTGTATTCTCTTAATTTTCTTTTAAAAGTTCAAAACACTCATGACCATGCCTGAGGCAAAGTTCAAAGTTGAGGGGTACTTCATTTCCATACCCACCATCATCACTGGGGGTGTCGCAAAGGGGTTTATGTGTATCAAGAGAGCTGAGGTGCTGTCTAATGAAACGCGACCTTTTGTTACGAAGTGGTGTAAGAAGCTGCTTGGAGCTCTGAAAGCACCAGTATGGGAGAGGGGCAGGACCTACCGAGCTTGGTGGAAAGGCTCTGGGGGCCTTCCTCTGATGTGTATCACACCCAGAATTTTGAACAGGCTGTTCACCTGTAACGATCACAGACTTTGGTGGTAGGGAATGTTTGCTGTGAGGTGAAGTAAGACGAGATACGTGCTGCCTCACCTCCAGAGCTTGGGGTTATTTAGCATGTACAGTCATTCTCGACTTTTTTTTTTTCTCTCATCAGTGAAGACGTGTTCTTAAGGGTAGAAATCACAGTAGCCTGAAAAAGAAGGAAGCTGCTGACAGCTTTACTGTTGTTTTTAATTGCTGTTATTCTCTGCTAGCAATGTTGCTTTCCCAAAAGTATTTCTGTGGGCAGTGGGATTCCGAAAATCACACCCTGAGTATTTAAAAGGTGCTGTATTTTGTTAGTAAATATTTCTTCTTTTTTTTTCCAAAATTATGCTAATATAGATTTTACTGTTCACTTTTTTGAGCGTATACTACCCTGAAATAGTCCACACCCTGCTTTATAGATGACATTCTGATTTGTCCACAACTACTAGTCCTCTAGGAATATTGGATCCTCGACAGTAACAACTCGAATTTTAAAGTGTTTTTCCAAACTCATGTACAGGCAAAACAATATTATTGCTTTATCAAGAGATGGTAGAATGAATCATAATTGTCAATCATGGGAGCATTCTTAAAACTTGCATGACAAATTCAGTTATACTGAGGGCATGAATTTTTTCAAGGTTTTCATCTTCTAAGAATGAAGTCTTCTGAAGCCACTTACTTTTGTAATATATAGCATGTGTGGAGCATTGTCCTTTATTCTTAATTATACTCTGTAGGTTGCTGATTACACATACCTTTTGAGTATATCCTTTGACATCCACAAGCATAAACAAAGCTGCAGACACTGTGTTTTCCTCTACCAGCAATTTGGTGTGTTTGTGAATTAACTAAGTAGCCTTGGGTTCTACCTGGATTTCCCCATCATTGGAAAGGCAATTTATTTCTTTAATGAGACTGGAGATTAAGAAGTGATTTAAAGAGAAAACATGGGTTGGTATAAGAACCTGTTAATAAATTAAGTGAAATTACTGGTCTTTTTGGTTGAAGGTCTTGAAGGAACAGTTTTAGTAGCTTATGAGCTGTTTGTTTTCTTTTGACAGTGCTGAACTATTGGGAGTGATTGTTTTCTTATGATTATAACCTATAAGGAATACTGTGCCATTGTTTTTTGGTAACTGAGAAGTCAATGAACTAAAAAAGAAGGTGGCTCCAGAAGTGGGAATGTGTGATTTAGGAAAGATCGTATGAAGGCCCTGTGGTTTACAAGCAGTGGGGAGGAGAAACCACCAATGTTTCTAGTGTGACGTGAAAAGGTTCACAGCAGGAGGGATGTTTTGCAGCCATACCCTACTGCTGAGTGAATCTCTTTGGACAAGTTAGGCATATAGCCACATGAAAGTTTAAATAGGGAAACCAAGCACAGCTCCCAGATGCATCCTAGAAACGATCAGGTGTTGGTTAATGGACATGATTTCTGTCTCACTCCTGTCTACTGTGCTTATCCTTTGCCACCTTGCGCTTTTTCATATCCTGGAGGGGATTTTATCTCGCTGCAGTGTGCTTTATCTCCTGTTGCATGGGCGCTAGACCCTCCTAGCACGTCGGGGGACGCGTGCCTTTTCCCTTCCTCTTCTCCGCATCTCCTTCCTTGAGACGGACGTTTCAGAGCCAGCTGCTGTTATCAGAAGTTCACACAGTACCTGGCACTAGAGGGGGAAGGCATTTGAGGTTATGTGTAGGAAGGAGAAAGGACCCTGTTGAGACTGTGGTATGTGTTTCATGGATGTGGTGACAGGCTCTGAAGGCAAGGATTGTGGCAGAGAGCCCCTTTGAGCCCCAGGTGTGTGAGCAAGAGACCACCCTGCAGGGCAGAGAGCCCTGGAACCCCTAAGGCGTCTGGGACCAGTTAGGCATGCTCATGGATTTTGCTCCTTTTGGCCCCATTTGGAGGTACAGCGGGGAGTCAACCATGGTCCAGGTCTCCTTTGTAGTTGCACGGGAAGTTGCTGGCTGGAGATAAGGTTTCTGAAGATCCGGACCAGATCAGACGGCATGTCTGGCACTCAGCTGTAATCGCGTGAGGAAGTCTTTCAGCATCAGAGTGAAATGAAACGCAGGTCAGAGACTATGGGGTCAGAAGACAAAAATTGCAAGGTTAGCTTGAAATTCCAAGTCAAGAGTTTTTCCTCCTTTCATTAAGCAGAGCAAAAGGCATTTCTGATTACTAGTGATGCTGATAAGGCAGTAGAGTCTAGCGATCCGGATCCTTTTGTACTTGGACTTACACTGGCTGCCCGTGCTCTGAAGAACTGTCTTGGAATCGACACTGATGCATGAAAACGTATTGCCAGTTTTTTTTTGTGCAAGTGACCTGTGACTTATCTTAAAAGAAAAAAAACACTGAAACCCTTCATACCTGAATGTTTTGACTCTCTTTTTAAATTATTATGCTGTACATAAGAAAAAATGCTTGATTGTATGCATCGTGAGCTAAAACATGTATGTTCCAGAGCCCACTGTCTCGTAACTGAAACCAACCTGGAAAGGAAAGAAGGATGTTCCCCTTGAGACTGTTCTCCCCCTCCTCCCTTACTGTGATCTTGTAGCCTTGTCTCCCTGTCAGTGTCTTCTCCTCTTCTTCATCTCATGCTCCTGTGCTGTCCTTGCCCAGGAGCTACCTATGTGCAGGAACATGAGCGTTTGCCTTATTGTAGTTTCAGTCCTTTTTCAGTCTTTTTTTTTAGCCTCTTCCCTCCCCCCCCCCAAGATGGACTTGGACTTGCTGTTGGTCTGTAAAACACCACCAGATTTTGTTTGTCTCTTGAATGGTTCAATTTGCTGTCTTCAAAGATCTGAATGATTTAGCTTTCTAAATCATTTGGCCAACATATTCTCTTTAGGTTTTTTTGTTAGTTGCCCAAAGTATAAATAATAGTAGTCTAGTGCATTTGCAATCAAAATAGAGCATATTATTTTCTTGGAGACACTCTCAGCCTTACCATTCTGTCTCTTTGTGTACAACAGGGTATTCTTTTCCACCTGTTAGGAGCTGAATGTTTTGGTTCCGTCTGAATTAAAACTGTAGAACTGCTTTCCTTTCTCAGCTAGTGGAGACTGTTTTTATGTTATTTAGCCACATTCCTGTGTTCATCCCTTTGAATTTACCATTTGTTACCTGTCCATGTTTGTCAACGAAGTAACATACTTGATGAGACTGCAACTTAGTGGCAGTTTGCCATATATTCTTAGCTTTTCTTGGAACATTTAGTTTAGGAAGTGGACTAATTAGCGCATAAACATTGTTCAGCAAAAGAACTCCAGTTACTGCTGTTTGGCCTGGCTTCAGCGATAAACAAAGTTAGATGCATGTCAGTGTTTGTCCTAACAGTTTATAAAGTCTATTTCGTGGTCCTAGGGGACAGCACACACCAGATACATTAAATAGTCATTGGAGTCAAGGCCATGAGAAAAAGCTTACTGTGTCAAGCTTAATAGGCTGTGGATGATACATTAGCGAGCTAGTTTGGAAGCTTTCCATTAATCTTAATTATTCTGAAATACTAACTAAATCTTTCCAAAGTATGGCTTTTTTTTTTTACTATTTTCTATCTGCTATCATATGCAAAAAATATTACAAACGCTCTTCAATTGTTGTAAAATAATGGAATTTAGGTTTTCAATGTGCATTTCAGTGTCATCATAGTATTTTCCTCATTTTGTTAAAGCCGAAAGCTAAGCGAGATTCGTTTCAGTACAAGTATAGGCAAGCTTCTTGCCCCAAGAAAATTTGCTATCCTCATTTTGGCATGACAAAATTAATACTGATAAACAGGTGGGATAAGGTTGGACTACCCTTATGGTAATATTGCAAGTAGCCAAGTGTGTGCATGCTTTGGTGGTTCTTAAGGGAGGGGTGCTTGTTCAGCTACAGTGGGCTTTTCTGTAAGAAACTGAAGACTAGGAGGTTGTTGAAGTGTGAAATAACTGTTCCTCCTTTCCTGCTCCAAATGCTTTAGTTGCAATTTTTTTTTTCTGGTTGTCCTAGAAATTCTTTGAGCCTGTAAGGGAGCAGGGGAGTTGGAGAGAGTGGGTAACTTCATGCGCCAGTCCTTTGTGTTGTGACTTTTAATTTATGAGACAGGCAAACTGGAGCTGTGGTTGAATCTGGTGGTGGCGTCTTTAGATTATATTCAGTATTAGATGACTAAAGTAAATCTAAAATATTATGTGTGTACTGAAAATACTTAAATAAATTGAATTAATCCTAACTGCATGAGAGAAGGAAGCAGCTCTTAAGGTATTGCTGGATCAGCTGTGTTTGTATTTCAGAATTTACTATAGCTAGGGAAACCAAACAGGACAGATCTATTCTTAGATGCATAGTGATCTGAAAAACTGCTTTATTCCTGGCAGCAGTACACAGACCACAGAAGCAGCTCAGATGAACAGAGCTCTGTTAAATCTTGAAAATCAGAATTTTCTACTAGAAATCTTTCCAACCAATTGGAAGGTATTTGTAAAAAATCTAATTCTGATTTTATCAGTTAGTCAACTGAAAAATAACAGATACAAATGAAGTAAAATTGTTTCCATCACATTCCTCCTTTAGACAATGAGACATATCCAAAACTTACAGGCACCCATGCAAGAGTATCTATTATTCATGCTGGGACTCTAGACTGCATATATATTACTTGTCATTATACAGTGCAGGATGTAGAGCTGCCCATTTACTCAGCTGTGTGTGGTAAACTGAGAGAGTGAAATTGTCCACTCACCACAAGAGAAAGGAAGCAAACTTAATGTTTAACTATATATTGCACTTTGCTGTCATCCATGCTGCACTGTGCCAGTTTCCTTGTGTATGAAATCAGGTCTTTGTGGCTGACATTCTTGATACTCCGGCTGCAGAACAATCATGTGTTCCTAAAATTAAATTTTTTGCAAGTTTTTTACAGAAGTAGGAGAAAATCCTTCCTCCAGAAATAAACACCATAATCTACCACTGAAACCAAGTTGTTGCTGAAGAGAATGGAACGTGATTGGTGTGTCCTAGGACATGGTTTAAGTTACCTGTTAGATTGAACTGAACGCATTCACATTTTCTAACATTTATTTTCCCTTTTGTGAAAATTTTACTATAATATTAATATTTTCTGAGTTACCACTACATCTTCGCGTTCCCCAAGGTTCTTTCATTGTCTCCTCCTTTCCCTTTCTCCTTCCCTCACAAGCTACTGATGATTAATGTGTGACAACAGGCTAGATTTCAGTTTAACAGAGTTTTGTGTCTGATACTTTACTCAAACACTTGAGGAATTATCAAGTGAATGGTGCCCAGGTCTTATGGAAAGTATTGCTTCTCAGAAGTTTTTTGTCTCCTAAAAACAGATTCAATAAATTAGATTATAATTGCATTAATTAGAAAACAGTAGTCTCTTCCTACTTGCCGTCATGTGAAGATACTTCAGAGGAGCACCCATGTACTGTTTAAAATTCTTTATTTGGTTTATAGTAGTGAAAGAATCCTTCATGAGCTTAGCAACAACACATCTAAAAAGAAGTCTTTCAATATACACACAGAAATTAATTCCCTTTTTAGATGTCCAAATTTCCTAAGTATTTACATTTGCAAATTTAGTTCTCACTTGCAGAGAACTGATAAACGGTGTCTCGTTAATTTCCAATTTGGTCAAAGTTTTTGTTTGTTTTTTAAGTTACAAGGGACCACTCTTGAGAAATATTGCAAAGACCAGGTTAAAAATGAGCTATGATAATAGTTTCCTTAAAAAATGGGGACTGATCGATGGCAAGGTAAGTTGATAAAAATTGGTCCCACAACAGAAACTAAATTACTAACTGCCTGACTTTTCTAAAGGTCTACTCGCTTTCTCTTGTGCCTGGGAAACTTTACTGGGGTTCTAAAACCAAATACACCCCTGATTTAATTCCAGCACATGCCAACTTAGTGTTCTGTACTTCTCCTGCAAGTTTTAAAGAGATTGCAAGTGTTCTTTGTTATGGAAAAGCACTTGCCGTCTTAACTGCTAGGAAACTGCTGTGTGACTGTATTCTGGAATATACCTTTATGAAAAAAATAAACCTTGAGTAGCAGAAAAAATAAAAACCACTAGTGGAAAGCATGTAAGTGGATTAGGGTGGTACCTAAAGGTAGCGATGGTACTCTCCACCAAAATATCTGAGGAGGTCACAGTCATTACTGGTGTTTATACATCTAAGAAACAGGTGAAACAGTGAGCAGCTGTAGCAGTGCAGGTTAAATGTGTATGCTCAAAACCATATGGGAAACTAAAAGTGAGCTGGGAATTGGGTCCAAGTTTCTTTAAGTCCAGTAATCCATTTTGCTTAGCTACTCTCTTATGCTTGTTTTTCCCCTCCCCATTGATTTTTTTTTTTTTGAAGTCAGCTATAGAACAGGGCTCTAGTGAATTGAGCAGCAACTCATTTCCTTTGCGATCGCCAGGAAATGCAGTGAGCAATTAAGGGTGGCTGGATGGGAAAAGGTCTTTCATTTCGCTGAGATACAAAGGTTCCCAGGCCTTCCTGACTTTTCAGCAGCCTACCAGGTGGTCTGACTTGGAGCTAATTCCCCCATGTTCCGATGTCCATGGTAGCAGCAAATTTGAGGAAACAGGACTGAAGGCCTGAAGGATTTAATTTTTTTTTTTAAATGTGTTTTATTGCTTAACAGTTCTTTTGCAAATCTCAGTTTCTGTTTCCTGTCTGTTTCTCTATTACCTAGATCGAGAGCAGTCAAATAACTTCCACCAACAGCGTACAGGTTCCCACAGAGTAGCTCTTTATTAAGAAGGAATATCTCCTAGTAATCCTTGAATTCTCATGTGCCTAAGGATGAGTGTGCTGTATGTTTTAAGGGAAGCAAAGGGAAGGTGACCATCTGCTGGTCTTCTGTTGCACAGAGATGCTTAATGGCTGTTTTTGTTTCAAATGTTGACTAAAAATGTAACGTTTCCCCAGCAATGAAAGCTGCGTTTGACAGGAAGTTGCACCTTGTTGAAATGCAGTATGCCCACTAATGTAAAATGAGAATATTAGTATTTCATGTGGAAACATGACTTTGACTTGAGACTGATACAAGAGATTTACAAGACAAAAAAATCCTGAAGAAATTCGGGTTTGTTTTTCCGTTGCTGTTTTATCCAAACTGAAAGAAACTTTACAACACACGTATAATTATTTAACACAAACTTCTAGTTCCAAACCTCCATTGCTGAGAACTCACTATCTTCTTTTAAAAGAGATCTCACAGTCATAACAGATGATAAATTTATTGAGCTTTTTTGTTCATTTGTTCATTGTGCTACAGGTCGCTTTATTGTTGAGGTTTGCTTGTGTGCACGTGTGGATTATCTCAATTGTGTCTCTCCTTTCCTTCTTGTTTCCCTCACTGCCATGGCAGTGTTTTGACCACAGTTTTGAACTTGTGTTTGAAGTTCATAGCTGAATAATACTATTCTAAATATTAATTCTTTTCTGAACATAGTATAGTTTCTGCGTCCTTCAACTTCACGGCTCTTAAGTGCACGATGATCTGTAAAATTCATCACAGGATTAAGGAACAAGAAGTGCTAATCTGGGTTTTGCCCCTTCCTAGCTCTGTAGTTTAGGCTAGTGGATACATCTGTAAAAGGAGAAAGCTGACTTGAGTGTCTCAGCAAACTGGGGTGAGGATAAATTAACTACATACACAAATTATTATAAGGATGCTAGGAACATTTTGGCAAATTTTTCAGATGGTGTATATTGGTACAGTTCAGCTGAACGAAACAGAAGCTCAAACATAAGTGGAAGATAATTTGAATTATTTTACTGTTCTTCGATTCTTTTGAACTGTTTTGGTACGTCATCATGAAAATTTGTATTTGGTTAAAAAAAACTATGTGATTTTTTGAGGGAAATATATCTGAAAAATTTTTAGCTCTGTAAAATGCACAGGAACAATTTCACTAGTATTTCACTCTCAAATACTTACCAGGCTTCAAAGTTTGCCTGCACCTGTTTTGGCATCCAAATAACATTTTCTCTCTATGAGGGAGGAGTACAGTCTGTTACCTGAAAATGTAAAAATCTTGTATTCATTTGAAAAGATCCAACTCGTCATAGCGATTGGTGTCTTATTATGTATCAGGAAATGTTGCATCAGCCTTCATAAATGACAGTAGGGAATTTTGAATGCAATTCCCAAGGGGCCTCCACTGCCTGGGACATCCAAATGCTCTGCTACGAAAGCTCTGATGTAGTCCGCTAGAAATCCTGGCCTAGAAAAATGCATATTTTAATTTGCCACATCATAATCTAGTTTACAATAATGTTATTGGTTAGTTGGAGCCAAGAGCAGGAAAATGTAATACGAGAAAACGTTATGGAATCCTCTGTAGCTGTTGTGGAGGTTTGATAGCATTAGACACAGAGAAAACTGTACTCCCAAAGTCGTGTTAATGTCATTGAAACACCTGATTTTTGTAGAATTCCATATTTTTGGAGAGCAAAAGAGAGAGAGGGTTCTATATACGTGCACACATAATAAATGTCAGTCTGGTTTATTTTCTCAGAATTAATGTATGTGGAACTGGAACTTCTGTAAAAAGCATTAGCCTGGGTGAGTATTCTTGCCAGTGCAACATTTGCGTGATTGATGAGTGATGTCTTGGTTGTGCAAGCCCTTGAGGAACAGAGTACAAACAGCAGAATAATTTTTTTAATACTTACTCTTTCAGAGATTTTACAGGTAAATCGTTGAATAGAGTGGAATTTTAAAAATGCTGTCTTTTGACCACAGTGGTAAAGGGTGCTACATTTCCTTCTCAGGAGTTCCTGTTTGGGACAGACAAAGCAGATGTTTGGCTTGGGAAGAGGCTTTATTTGGCCTGGTGGCAGGAAGTTCCAAGAGATTTGCTATTGACATTTAATCCCTGATGTTTCTGTAGACTGCAAGACTGATTTTTGGTTTTTATTTATTTCTCTTCTTTTAGTGTTTTTTTGCTTGAATCTATGTAAAGTGAACTGAACTCATAATACGTATTTGGCAAGGGAGCTGGAAATACCGTATTCTGTTTCTTATGCTCTTGGCAGTGTTACTCATAAATCCCAGTCCCCGGATTCCTCTGATCAGAGTGAGATTTTTTTTTTATGCAGGTGTTTAAAACGTGAAATTAGATGTTTCCCCCAAAGCTGTATGTCTGATCTCCATCACTGCAGTAATCCAACTAAAGAGCCTGACCTCCAAACCATTCTGGCTTAGGGAAGTTTCTTCCTGCATCTGGTCCGTGCTTTTGTCATATTAATCTGTTTTATTTTTTCTTAAAAAAATAAAAAAAAAGGGGGGAAAGAAAGTGGCTGAGAAGATAACTGAGCTGTGAAGGCAACCAGACTGATTTGCATCAAAATACTGAAATGAATTACTGTTTTAATAAACTCTGACAGTTTTTCTGTAAAACCTCCAGGATGGGAGTTTTCATGCACAAAGTTATTTTGCAGAGATTTTTGCTGCAAAAACCTTAAATGTTAGAAAAAGAACTTGACCTGTTTTTCTGTACTTGCATGTTCGTATAATAGACTGTCAAGATACTATGGGTCTTCGTAAGTTAGATATAAAAAAGAAATTATGTTTTTTAACACAATGTGATTTCGCAGAATACTTGGATGACTTGCTGCTTTTCTGTGTTTTACTTTCCCTTTTGGGTGATAATCTTGATCCCGGGGAGGCTCTGAAATTGCACCTCTGGTTTCCCTCATCTGGAGTCTGACACCCTGGGCCATGCTGCGATGAGCACTTCTGGACTCCACTGGAAGTGATGAAGTGATGCTCTGAACATTGTAGATGCAGCAGATTTGAATCCTAGAATAGTAAAGTTATTGAGGGGGAAAGCAAACTCATGGAAGAATTCAGCTAGTGAACTTCATTTTGTGTTGATACCTGAAATATTTGGTTTTTAGTGGACTGGATCGAGATGGTTTGAATGCTGGATTGATCTTTGTTTAAAAAATCTGATGCTCTGCAGGAGGGGGGCTGAGACCAAACTGAACCTTGCTTTTTGCTTTATTGCTTTTGTTGGCTGTATCGCGAGGAGATGCAAAAGGGAATATGGGAAAGGAAGAGGGAATGACAGAGCTGTACCCCACCTGCATGATAAATGCAAATGCTGCTTGGACCTAAATACCCAAAAGGTGATGTGTACAGAGTGCTACTGCATTTTGAAGGACACTGCTTACTGAGAGAGCGCCTAGCTGCTTCTGGAGCAGGTTAGGGCCTTAGAGCTGCTACAGCTTGAACTGCGTCTTGTATGGGGATATGTGAGGGCTGCTTGTGTTGTAATATGAATGCTTTGGAACCAGAATATAGCTGCTGCTATTAGGCAGTGAACAAAAATTTTAAACGCTTTTTGTTCTTAGGGGTAGTTTTATAAAATCCTAACAACCAGTGGTTTCCCGTTTAATTTGAATATAACTTAATTTACCAGCTTGCCTTTCAAGATGGTCCTGGATTTACCACCTGAGCCACAACTTCCTTAATGCCATGCCAGAATAGTTTTAAGGGTAGGATATATTCGAATAATGTGGAAAATGTGTCCAAGAGAATGAGTGAGTGATAGCTCTCAGGTTACAGTGTGCAGCAGAATCTGTAGGAGTGTGACATATAGTAGCTATTAACACTTTGTAGAAATTAGTCCTGCAAAAATGTTATCGACTAGAAAGAAGAGTAAAAAAGAAGGCTAATTACTTTTTTTTTCCCTCACTAGTTCTATTTTTCACCACTTACTGCAGATGCTTAGAATGTGGGTACGCTAAAGAAGAGCTTATCTGTATAATTATTAAGTCTATTATTATATAGCAAGCGTATGATTACCACCAGTCAGTGGAAGTAGTTCTTCCACACCAGTTATAGCTGCTCTTGAGTGGCACCGAAAGAAACAGTGGTTTGTAAAAGCTGTTTGAAGAAATAGAAGTAGTACTGAACCCACTGTGCATACAGGGGAGAAGTACTGGGAGTGTAAAAAGCTCTTCTTTAGAGCAGAAGGCTTCAAGCCATATATCATGAAATGTAAGTGATTAAAACATTATAAAGGCCTGAAACATGACGCTGCTTCTGCCCTCCCACAACTGGAATATTTGTATTTCTGTGTTTTAATCCCAGGTCTTGTTTTTGTTTAGGTAATCTTCATATTAGATTTCAGGGTATGTTCCTGTGCACAGTTTTTCCTAGTGTTGACAGCCAGAAATGGCTTCCAATCCATTATTTTTAAAACTTTTCTGGGGTATCTGTGAAGTAAATGACACTGCCTCAGGTCCAATAAACTTATTCATTAATGGCATCAAAATTAGGTTTTGGAGCATTCTGAATTTCCGTTATTCCCACTGTAGTCTCTAGACTATAGTCTACCACCAGGCCTCTCTGTGCAGAAAGAGCTGCCAAATAATCAGAATAGGAAGGAATTTTGACTCAAGTTGTAGTCACATTGTTCAGAGGCACGTTGCTGAAGCCAGCCTGCTAATGGCATGCCGATCCTCAGGGATGGTCCTCCAGTTCAGAGCAAGGGTTGGCAGCGGAGGGGCCATGGCTCACCTTTTGCGTAAGACTTTGCCTTTCTTAAAGCCGCATTTAAGGTTGACTGTTTTCACAAAGTGTAAGAAAAACAAAAATCCCAAACAAACAAGACAAAACCAACCACCTGGCAAGTGTCTTCCATCTGCATGAGGAGCTGGAGTGCGTGAAGAGCTTGCTGACTACCCGTGGTGTTTGACTGGTGTCCCTTGGACTTTTTGCTCCCTTATCCACCAGCCTCGCTGTAGCTGGATAACTGCAGGAGTGCTGCTTCCCTAAGAGCTCCCTTTTTTCTCCTAGCTTCTTAAATATCTCTGCTCCCTGGGGGGGGGGCAGAATCTGAGGCAGACAACTCTTGTCCTCCCTAGCTCAACCAAAACATGGCTGTGCCAGCAAGGAGAACTTCCCTGTTCTTAAGAAATGAGCTTATCCATCTTTACTTCCACTGCTGATCGGCTGTGCCAGGCCTGCCCACAGGTCTGGTTGTTAGCACATAGCTAGTTTGATGGGAGGAGATCTCAGTGCAACTCTGTTCTCTCAGCAAAGAGTACATCTGTCTTGGCACAGACATATGGCCATTGATCTCCAAAATAATTGTAATTAGCCTGGGGAGTCTCTGTGAGTGGGTAGCGTATGTGGAAGGTGGTGATGTCTGATGGGCAAGGCACTGGTCTGTGGAATAGAAGTATAAAATGAGAAATTAAATTTGCCAGAAAAACTGTTGAGATCTATAGGTGAAAAACGTCACATAAGCTACCTTAAAATAACCGTTAAGCTCTGCGATGGGTCTGGAGGCCACTCACAGGTGGCTCGCGTTGGTTTGTGTTAGCTTCAGACCCTGGAAGCTATGCTCTGCCCCAGAGGCAGTGGAGTTTAACTTTGGCAAGGGGGTTGTAAGTGCTGGGTGTGGGCGTGCTCCAGCAGCAAGTGCAGAAGGCACCTCTCCCACCTCAGCTGTGTCCTCGGCTGTGTCAGCGGGGGTTGGAGGCTGTGCAGGGCAGCGTGCGTGCTCATATTTACCTCAGTGCTGGCTGATTCGGTGGCTTAACTAGCTAAGGATAAGTGAAGTTAGGTGAGGAAAGGGATCATGGTCTGTTGAGAGAGGAAGCGCGCAGCCTGCCGTAGTGCCCCACAGAATGCTGTCTGTGGTCCTAAACGCTCTGGAGACTGACGCGGGGTATGACACGCATCGCAGGAGGGCTTTAGCTGGGGCCACGCTGCTAGCATCTGCTTCACTCTCGGAGACTTAGTCGTGGGAAGAGTTGAGACGCCTGGTGAGAAGGGGTAGGAATTTGTGGGTTTTCTCCTGCTGTGGTTACTTTTGATAGGAAGGTTTTGCTGCAGAGTGACTCCAGGACTTGTGTCTGGGACCTAAAGGATGGCAAGGATAAATGTAAAGTAAATTTAAATTCTTTTAATCTGATTTTTATTTTAATTTCCTTTTTTTTCCCCTGGTAAACCATGTTAGCGCACTTTGATATTTTTATCTACAGCATTAACACGAACAGCAATCATTGCCAGTCCCTGTAATTATTCTTTTGTGATCCTTTGGGAGCCTGCTGAATCGAGCCATTCTCTTCCCGTTGCTTCGGCACCTGGGAATTCAGGCTCCAATGATATTTTCCAGCAGATGTGACTATCAGGGCTTGTTTATTTTTAGCTGGGGATTGTGCACCTTGATCTCGGTGGGAAGCTTCCTGTCCTCATTGTCTTTTACAGCCGGTTGTAAAGGCAAGTGGCTTATAATGACCTACCCTTACTTCCCCTTGCTGGTTCCAAAAGACACAGGAATGTCATCATCACGTTATAATTTACTCAGGGACTTTCCGATGAGGACCTCACAGGTTTAACCTTTCCAAAAGCTGTGTTTATTCAAGAGGGTAATAGAGTTGGTAGCTTGAATGTTGAGGCTAGGAAGTTACCAGATTGTATCTGATAAGTTCATTGATTTCTTACCCCTGAACAGTTTTTATTTTGGGGCAAGTGAATCTGTGTTTTTCAGTGAGATGCATATTTCGTTCACCTAGTTCCATTATAACAATTTCAGAGGAAAACCATTTTGTTTTTAATGTTACATGTTAAAGTATGTGAAGTCGCAACTTTTCTTAAATTAATTTTAAATAATGGAGAAAGGGGAAACATTCAGAAATGGTTTATATTTCTCCATCGTAAATGGCAGAAGCTACTTTTTCTAAAAACAGAATTTAAAACACTCTCAAATTTCAAGCCTTGCTTGTGTGTGTGCATGTGTTTGTGTGTGTGCTGCTGCACATAGGTGCCTGTGAATATCGTGTGTGTTTGTTTAGACTGGTGTGACA
>Ga0181612_174367_pt1 | contig 21663 bp, 15 predicted proteins | sample HoacroProtozoa21_FD_119630 | JGI IMG/M metagenome (GOLD analysis project Ga0181612, IMG submission 119630) | Hoatzin crop microbial communities from Cojedes, Venezuel. Combined Assembly of Gp0051906, Gp0051904, Gp0051908
AGCCTTCTCTTCTCCAGGCTGAACAGCCCCAGCTCTCTCAGCCTTTCCTCACAGCAGAGGTGCTCCAGCCCCCTGATCAGTTTTGTGGCCCTACTCTGGACCTGCTCCGACAGGTCCATGTCTTCCCTGTGCTGAGGGCTCTGGAGCTGGACACAGGCCTCCAGGTGGGCTCTCACCAGAGCAGGGCAGAGCAGAGGGACAGAATCCCCTCCCTTGCCCTGCTGGTGACTCTGATTTCCAACCATGAGGCTTCATTTCCGGCCATGCAGCACTGGGCATGAGCCCACCCCGGCTCTGGACCCTGTTTTTCCCAGGATGGAGCTAGTCCTGCGTCCTCAGACCTGGTGCTTCATCAAACCCACTCAGGCATGGAAGGCGGAGGTCCCTTGGGCAGCCCCAAAGGCCCAGCAGTTCTGGGGATGGAGGATGAGAGTTGGTCATCCCAGCGAGCAGCATCCTGGGGCAGGTCGTGACACTCTGTTCATTCTCCTGGGCACCCCTGTTTGTTCCCTTGCTAAGAGCCTATTTGTGAGACCGTTCTTGGTGGTGAGGGGATAGTTTCGCCCTCTGTGAGCAGATTTACTGTCATTTTCTTCAGAGCCAGCTGAAAGCTGTGAATTAAAGGGAGGAAGGGCTGCTGAAGTGCTTGCTGAAAAGTTGGTAAGAGTGTATTTGGCCCTCATGCACTGAGCTGAGTATGGCCAAACTGAAGTTTGGAGCTACATTTAAGCAAAATGCTACATATTTTCGAGAGGATTAAGACCTTTACGTACATATCTTCATGTGCTGTGCAGTAGCATTGATTTGCCAGAATTTTTCAAATCTGCTTCCAAAAACTGCAATGCAAAGTCTTGTATTGTACCCAAGTTTTTTGATTTGTAGCCTGGCTCTACCTAGGGGAGAACGTCCTTTTTACCTGTATTGTTGGTGAGAAGAACAGAGCTCACTTTTTCTTTTCTCTGTCCTCTTCTTTTCTTTTAATACCCACATCTGCAGACACTGTCTGTACACATACTAAGCATAACACGCAAGGGGAATGTGTCTCCAGCTTGCCCAATTATTTACCCAGAGTTACTTAAAATGTAAACAAATCTGTACAGTTAAAGGGATGAAGGCCCCGTTATTAGCAGTACTAACAACACTTTGAAAGTAAAAAGGAAAGAAGCTATCCGGGCAGACTGCTGAACAAGCATTGTGGAAGCAGAAGACACAGTGGCACTAGCGAGGCTAGCAGAGGGTGCCTCCAGCCTCTTGGCCAGCCCGGGCTGAGAGCAGAGTGCTTGGTTTACCTCCCAGACAGCAAGACGGATTGCAGATCTGTAGACATAGGGAATATTGCGATATACTTCCTGCCTGCTGACACTGTCGCGGATATGATATGAAAAAATCTGAGGACAGGATTGGTTTTTAGAGTTAGCAACAGTGTTTCAGATAGCAGGAGAAATGTTCTCTTTGGAAGGATTTTACGTGTGTTTAGGTGAATATATGCATATTGAACATGTTTCTAGTATATCCTAGAAAGAATGCAACAAGGAAAACAACCTTTTTCTTTGGAAATTCATCTTCTTTGTTTAGGATCTAGTCTAGTCACTTCTTTTACATGGTCAGATCAAATCTTCAGGTCTGTACAGGGCCCTGTCAGTTTAAGCAGGCTTAGATCAGCACAGATCAGATCCTTTGTCTCCAGCTGAGAAAGCTCTGCTCTACAGAGGGAGCTCTTTACTCCTAAAGGTAGAAGGCACTTAAAGCAGTGTTTGAGTCTGTCTGTCTTCAGGAAAGAACTTAAGCACAGCTGCAATTCTAAAGCATGTGCAAAACCCCTGTTCTGATCAAGAAACTTAAGCACACGTGTAATGTTAAGCACATGCAGTAGCGTTTTGTTGCTCTGTGGTTTCTAGATGCAGGCTTGAATGTAGAAGAAAATTCCAACAGAAAGGAGCCCAGACGAATTAGGGTGACAAGCTTGAGAGAGAAATCAAGGGGGAAGGGGAGTGTCAGGTGAATTGCGTGGATTTTTAATACTGTTTTGTGTTTTCATTCTGTTTGTTGACCAAGCCACATTTTTTCAAACTCAGACAGCGTTATTTCAGACAATAGCACGTAGTTGCCTAACATAACAAAAACATATGTTCTTTCTATTTAACCTTAACAAAGCGGAGAAAAGAGAAAAATAGTGGAAGTGTTTGTACAATTTTACTTTTGCAACTGGATGATGCTGATTTGATAACCCAATATTTTCCTTTCATTACAATACCAAGGCTCTGTCTTGCAATTGGATTGACATAAGCCTGAGCACTCAGAAATCTGCCTGTGGGTATTAGCTTGAAAGTCAAATAAACTTCATTGAATTCTTTGGCACAGAATGCATGCCAGTTTAAAATGGCAAAATCCTTACCGGGCTGTGGGCTCTGTAAAACTTACATAGTAATAATACAGCTCAGCAGAGCCTAATATTGCCTGCCTTATGCTTCCAAAAGCTCTGCATGAATCAAGAGGAGGTTTCTGTATATGGAGGTAGGCTGGAGAATAATCATAACTGAAGCCTGCTTGTGAATGAATTTGTTAGCTCCCATCCACTGGGGAGCTGGAACTGATACTTCAAGCCTCTCAATATATTTGAGAAAAAAACAAAATATCACGAGCTTAACTAGAGTGGAAGTCACCCAACTGAAACATTATACAATGCTTTGAAATTTCAAGAAAAAGGGTTCTAATCTTTTGGCCGTCTTGCTCATTGTTTGGAGATGAAAAGGGAGGAAATCAACATCCCCATGAAATACAATTACTGTAAATTGCTTTCTTTTCATACTGTTCATAATGAAAATAGGAAAGTTACCAGAAGTTACCTACTCTGCAGAAGCACAGTAATTCGGTAGATGTAGAATGCAAGAAGACATTCAGCAGTGCAACACCAGATTTCTATACGAATCAACTAATGGAGAATATAAACTATTGCACAGCAGTGCTGACTCTGGACTGCTCTGAAATCACCAGAAGTCGTCTTCGATATGGAAGAAACCAGAGCTCCTTAAAGTAAACTACAAGCTCAAGCTGAACTTGTACAAGGAGTCGATCCTGTGGCGCCTCAGGGGGAGAAAAAGCAGGGTGTCTGCTCTCCCCTTCCCAGTCTCTCCGTCAGGATGTGGAGGCTGCCGGAGGCTTGCTCAGCACCTTGGGCTGGCTGAGGGGCCCCGAGGCTCGTGAGGCAGCTGGAGATGCGTTGGGATACGGACACAGCTGGGAGATACGCTGCTACGCTTTAGCAGAGCCCCCCCAGGGGCAGCTCTGCCAGGAGGCAGTGGCACTGCTCCGGCGTCACTCCACTGTGTCCAGGGACTTCCAGCTCGGCGGTCCCCGTGAGGCACCTGGAAACGAGGATTTCCCGGGACCTAGTGGGTGGCAGAGCCGTTGCTGTGAGCAGGGGTGGGTGGACGAGCCCTTCCTCTGCCCTGCTGTGGGTGAGGTGGAGCAGCGCCTGCGGGACGAATGCCCGAGGGCTGAGCAGGCAGCGCTTCGTGTCCCCCAGGGCGTCTCTGGGAAAGTGCAGGGCCTCGTGTCACCTTCTCCAGGTCAGGGTAGGAGGAGAAGAAGAGTGAACGGGGACTTCCATTGTGTACCGTTTGGAAAAAATGCATACCAGATGCCAGCAGTCATCACCAGTGACAGAGCGGTGCGCTGGTTTCCTTTTCTTTTCCTAAGGAGCAGGAAAGGAAGGCGTTGGGAGAGTGTGAGGTCATCTGCCTCCGCTAAATAATGCTACGACAAGCCATCACTATTTCTTGTTCTTTTTTATCCTGCCCAAGTCCCTGGTCAGAGGGCAGGACCCTATTATAGCGGGAATTATCTACCCAGTGCTGCAGTGCTTTCGAGCAACAGGTCTGTGGTTTGATGTTACAGGAAGCATCGAGAAATCGTAAACTGCTTATAGTAGGACCAACTTTTAAAAATCACAAGGTTATTAAAAAATTAACACATTCTGACTTCTTTGAATTTTGCTTCCATTTTTGAGGGTCCTAATTTCAAGCTTTTCTCTTCTAGCTGAAAGCTGAGAATCTCTTGAAACCAGGAACTTTGTCTTTTACAAAACCACAAAATGTTGTGAGAATAGTGAGAGCAAGAGGGTTGTGCCAGCACTGGATCCTGAGTGCTTCTTTGCATGTGGGCTTTCACACTGGCTGGTACTGTGGAAACACTCTGCCTTTCATATTTTTTAGTCCAGCACTCCTAAGCAAGGGTCTGGGACAAGGACGGTATTTTGTTTGCACAGCTGGTAGTTTTGGGGTGCCCTGTGACTGCCAAGTGCTACAAAAGGACAGATAAAAATGCAACACTGAATAAAAAATGACCATCACACTCTGACCAGGAAGGGAATCGCCAGTGAAACCATCTCAATTTCGTGCATGGATACAGCTGTGAAGTAAAGGAAGAGTATGGAAAATTTAAGGCTGTTCATGGCATTCAGGGATTTGCTTTTGAAATGTATGTCTTTCTGTGACTTCCTTGGTAAGAAAGAGGCATCAAAAGGAAATTATTGTCTCCAATTTACTTTTTTCTCTAAGAAGAAAAAATGTGCGAGATGAGATAGGCTAGAAGATCTCAATAGCTCAAGAATCCAGGAATGAGGTTAACAGACAAATATAGATGTGGTGTAAGCGCGGCTAGACTTCATTAACATATTTGGAGTTACACCCGCTTATACCAAGTCTGGCTTTGGCCCTGAATCAGCAATTCCCCAGTGAACAGACTGCATGAAACTAGTGCTGAATTTGGCCCATTTCATCTGACATCTGCATCCTGCCTCCGAGTGGCATGTCACACTTACTGCACATCAGATCACACCTGCCCAGGCGGTCACAGGCAATTGACTTTTTTGTTTTTTTTAAAAAAAAAAAATTAAAAAAATTTAGTCACATGTCATCAAGAAAAACAACATTGTTTTAGGACTCTTATCTTTTCACTCCCAAATATCCTGTTTCTTCGAGCTGCAGTGGCCAGGACCAATAGAAACCTCTTCCTGCCATTGGCTGACTTCATTTCCCAGAGTTAGCACAATCTCATCCGCTCTAAACAACCTCATCAAAACTTCTTTCTGGTCAGAGCGAAGCAATAATTATTATTAGCAATTATTAGCGATCAATAATCTTGATCACATTATGGCAAGCACTATTAAGGTAAGAAAGGGGTACCTTTTTCGTTGGAATTTTTTTCAGTGGCATGTTCTTTGGTTTCCTTTATCAACCTAGATAAGTTAGAATTGGGCAACACCCCCACTGCCACAATAGAGGACAACAAGATTTCCTTTGTACTGCCTAGTAAATTTCCTTTTTCCTACTCCAACCATCCGCAAGGCTTAAAAACTTCAAACTCGGAAAAAAAATTGGGTTTTTTAAATTCACTGTTCAGTGCTGTGGATTGCATATGCGAAGCCCTTTTATGAGAGCTTCTGAAATTTTTTGTAGGTATCATTCTGACAACTTGGATGTGTTTGCGGACTGCGGTGAGGGGAGAGGGTGTGCACTGGAAGGAAAAAAAGGGTTCCTAAGAGCGCTAACCTTTTGGATACTTTTAAATGTTTCTTTTGCTGATGGGGCACAAGTATTAGCAAGCGGGAATGAGAGGCACCAGCTATTGCTTTTCTCTCATGCAGGTGTTGATGTGCTTTTCTAGAAATTCTTATGCTTGTACTGGGGACCTTTCCAAATGTTATTTTAATGGTGGCGGTGAGATCTCATGGGTGTGTTCTTTTATGTTTTAATTTTTTGGACAATAAATTTCTCTTATCAGCTTTTAAATTGATCTCGGTGCATGATTGTTTTTTTTTAAGAATGGCTTTGCTGAGTTTTTCAGGTTGTGTCACTTAGAAAGCTGAATAAATCTACTTGTCTGCCTAGCTAGTCTTTGCTTCTCTGTATGTTGCAATAGACAGCAGTTGCAGATATAGCAATAGCTGTGATTAATTGCAGAAGTGTAACTGTAACTAAACGCTTTGTGATAGTGAAACTAGTTTTATGTAAAGAGCAAAACAGCATGAGGACTCTTCGTCGTTGTATTATCAGATTTAGGATCAAGGTATTTGTTTTCTTCGTGTTATTGTGTATTTCTGTACTTTTCTAATTATGCCAGAGATTTAGTAAGAGATACGGAGTAGCAGGAGAGCCTGGCCATTAGCTCAGTGGAGCTGCAGTTTGCTTTCTCAGTGACTTCTGCTTAGATGTTTACATTTTGAAGGTCATGGGATGCATTTTGTTACGGTTTTTGAAATCTGAAAGTCGTGCCTGAAGACAATGTGATTAACAAGAATAATGAATCTTATCATTTTGTAATCACTGATGCTTTCAAGAGACTATCTGTAGAGACACAGATCTGAATCTCCTCTGCATTGCTGGCCAGTATCTCCAGTATCTATTACATGCCTAGTAGCTCCTGAAACAACTGAATTCCCTTTGGTTTTGCCACGCATTTCAGAGCACATAGGACGTGACAGGTGCTCTATGAAAATCTTGAGGTTCAGGGAGCCAAGTTTTGCATTGCTAAAAGAAAGGGCTGTGCGCTGAGATAGCAATGCTGGTTTTTGTTTCTGTTAATCACAATGAGCTATTGATGTTGATGGGAAAACTTTTTTTCGAAAATGACAATACACTGAGATTAGATGTTGTATGCATTTTGAGGAGCTTGTAATATGTATTTTTTGATAGTTTGTGTAAGCTGAATTAAAATAGGGTAAATGATTGTAAACAATATCTCATTATTATTTTAGCTCCACTTTATGCTTACAGAGGTGAGAAGAGACTGTGTGCAGCTGTGTATTGTGCAGCCTGTTAATGCAATGCAGTCAGCAAAGCCTCCGGAGTGGAAAAACATACTTTTTGGTCTCCTTATCTTGGAGTGTGAAACTTTCAGGGGGAAATAGCCGCCCCAAAATATTGAGGATTTTGGTGCCCAGGGTGCTGGGAAGGCCTTTTATGCTGGGGCAAGGATTTTATTTGTGCGAGTGCAAAATGTGAAATGACTGGAAAGAAATGACAAGTGCTTTGTACTCTAGATGGAGGAAAAGTACTCTGACATGAAGCTAAGCCGCTCCAAAGAGATTCAATTCCTCTTCTATACCGAGTACATAAAGAAGCCTTTTAACTGAGAGGTTTCTGAAATACAGAAATTCCATTTGAATGCCAAACAGGTGTTTGTGCTTTTGCTAAACAGTTAGGTTTAGCAAATGTTTTTTGCAATTTCAGTGTAATGGCCTGTGTTGTCTGCTGGCAATGGGTAGCCCAGCTATCCCAACGTAGGTGATGAGAGGCCGTGGCCAAGGAAGGTGGAAAGCCTTACCTGGGAACTCTGTGCCGGGGATTCACTCTCTTCTGTAGGGAAGCTGTGGAGTCACCAAATGTCAAAGCTGGGTAGCGAATGGCTATGTGCTTGCTCATAACCAGGTACAAATTGCTCTAAATGTACACAGATGAAAAGGTGGCCTTCCAGTAAAACGTAGATTCATCCTTTTCCTACCAGAAACCTGCAGACAGACCCATGGGCACACTCAGGGCTCGTGAGAAATCAGGCTAGCTTAACTGGGGCTAATTGGGACCTGTGAAGGCGATCATTTGTGCAAGTTTTCTGGCGCTGAGGTTGACATCACAAGCGTGGCTTTACCAAGAGATATGTCTCTTCTCATCGCCTGTCCTCCTCCTGCTGCCCCCTTCCCTGTTTCCCTCATGACCGCGAAGATGGTGTCTCCTCAGGTGGAGGACGCAGCGGTGCCTTCTTCCCAGACTGCGGCATGGGCGGCTTGCGTTAGTCGACCCTTATGCCGGGAGAGCGGCTTCCTTCCCTCCAGCTGGGAGCGGGGCCAGCTCCCTTGGAGGTGGGGGGCTGCGGAGGAGAGAGTGGTGGGAGAAGGCGTGCGCCTCCACAGCCGGCATCTTGGGCATCTTGGGCTCCCCACGCTGTTGGGGGGGTTCGTGTTTCTCGTGCATTCCCTTCCCTACACCTGGTGCGCACGCAGCTAATCTCACTGCTACAGTTTTTGCAATTGAAGGATAAAATGGTTTTTTCAAGTTTTTCAAGTTTTTTTTCAACAGTCAGGATTTCAGCAGTAAGGTGACATGTTTCCTTCTGGCACAGGTAGTACCTGACAGATATGCGCAGCAGCACAATGGTGTAGAGCTGAAGACTTATCAGATCAATACAGCACTGCTAATTATAAGTATCCCACTAGTTACTGTAGATACAAATTTAGAAAATAACAAAGGCTTTTGAATTAGGCGTCTGTCTTTTTTGGTGGGTTTTTTGTTAGAATGGAGCAAAAATTACTTAAGTGTTACCTTGGGTTGAAGTAAAAATACTTATCCTGAAGGTCATTTGGGGGTTTTTTTCCCAGTATCCTAGCGTAGAGGAAAGAACATTAAATAGAAAAATGCAACTAGAATTCTACTTGCTTGCCATGTAGCAAGCCTTGTTGTATTTCTCTCCCTGCCTGTCAATGCAGTTACACTTAGTCTTAGAAAAGCTATGCAGCGAGTTATCTTGACTTTACAATGACTTGCTGATTACATTTGTGAATATTTCTTTTACTCTAATTTACTTCTAAAGATGTGCATGTCCACTTTTTATTATTGATTTCTAATGTGCTGTTTGCACAGAAGCTACGATTTCTGGGAGAACAAGTCTGTGTATTTGATAGAGGACAGGAGAATATTTGTGGTTTCTAAGGCGTGAAAGAGTATGGATATACTGATTAAAGAAGTATATAGTGGCAAGATTTTTTTGTGAGAAATCTTGATCTGCACTTCTCTCTATGGTATTACTTTGCTCTCACTTTCTTTTAGAAAATCTAAGTACTCAAATACTTCTAAATACAAGGAAAGCTGCAGACAGTTAAAAAAAAAATCTGTTCTTGGCATATGGAAATGTTTAAGTCTTTATTTAGAGGACTGGTATCCAACAGAACTAATGCAGTAATTTGTACTTCTGTTCCTTGCATTAAAAATTTAGAAAGATTATTCTCTTCTTGTTCTCATCTCAGTTGGCAAATGATGCAATGGTATATTTAACTTTAAGCCTGTAAATACCTCCTTTGGCTTTGGTGATAAGACACAACTTTCTTAAAGCACATACCTGAAAGCTGTGGTGAATCGGAAGCAAGAACATAAAGAGTGCCTTAAGCCACTTAGCTTGTTCTTGCACTTGTTAATTCAAAGTTTCCACCAATTTAATGAAGATTTTGTTCCAATAAAGGCAGCAGAATCAGACCTATAACTGTTTCCAGGTACGTCTTATTTCTGGCTTAAATGCAAATGTACATTTTCAAGGAAGAAATAGTCATATAAGAACAGAAGAAGATATTTTGGGGATTTTTGTGTTGTTTTCTTTTGCTTTTAATCAGCAGTCATATAACTCAGTCTGGTTTGTGGCTACATATGCCAAAACTAAAAGTCAAATATAAGGATTTTGCTTTTCAGCATTAGGTCCCCAGGCAAGGAACAACAGCTGGAAAATGGGTATGTTTGACTGTCTGAGTTGGTTTGTTTGTTTGTTTTTTTCTTAACAAGAACTATATTACCTCTTAACAAAATGTTTTTCAGCAAGTTCCATGAGTTACAAAAGGCCTTTCAGAAACAATGTTAAAAGAATCGAGTGCTCTTGGAGAATGACTTGCTGAAAGATAAATACAGAAGTAGTTTTGAGAAATGTGAATGCCAAAAGAAGATATTTCTCTTCCAAGTGACAGTTGGTAATATGGTAAAAATATCTAATCCAAAAAAAGGAGGCTTCATAATGCAAGTTTCTAAATGAAGCCAACAGAATTATTTTGAAAATCAACAGAGTGGAGAAAAAAAAGAGAAAAGTTGGGTTTGTATGCCTTGTATTATCAATTTTAACAAAGTAAAAGTGATACAGTAGAAAATACCACATGCAGTGCCCAACCCTGTCAAGTTAACAAAAATCTTTTCATTGACTGCAGTGTGGTTTCCATGAGACTCATTGTTAACTATTTAAAAATTCATTCCTTTTGATAGATAATTATACAGTAGAGAAGTACTAGCAGCTTTTCACATTGTCAGTAATGAAAAGCCGATGGTCTGACAAAATGGCGTGTTTTCTGCTAGTCATCCTGCTGTCCTCATATATATTTGTGTGTTAGAGAATAAATGTTGATTGTGTTCAAAACAGTGAGAATGACAGAGAAACTTCAAAGCGCTTGTATGAAAAAGGTATTGATCCTTTCCTTAAAGGATGAATGTGTCTTTATGGTTGCAGGAGTTATTTTAAATGTTGTAACTAAGCCTGCCTGAGGTTGGGTAGTGCAGTGTCCTTCAATTTATTCCTTCCACGCCCTTAAAAGGACAGTGTAATCCTGTAAACAACTGATCACAGTGAACAGAGGGAGAAGTTGTTTCAGGAAGTTTGGTGAGGTTCAGGTTGCAAACCTGTATCACAAGGAAGTTGTCTCTCTCGTTGCCATGCATCCTTAGGCACCGAGCTGCTGATTTTTACTATGCATGTAGTTATCCCATTAGAAAAATGAGACATTGCTTTCAAGAAAGGGATACTAATGGGTAATGAACAAGTAATATTAGTCACGGTTTTTAATAACTACTATGTACACACCAGTGATTACTACTTCTGGTAATTATCATGTCATAAATTGAATTTGTTTCAACGTAAAATGAATAAAGTGACAATTATTGTCATAACAATGTCAATGAACATTAAAAGGTAATAAAGAAACTTGAGTATTAGCAGTTTTTTTAAGGCTAGGCTGAAGGACACACCAAGCAATCACCCACATACAGTGGACCAGGCAAATGGTCTTTTGGAATGGTGGATTTTGGAAATCAGTGAGTGGAAGGAATGCATATGATATGATGTCTCCCTTCACCTGCAATGTATGTTTATTTTCTGTTACTATTTTATGTGTACATATCAACTGGTGTGTGGGAAATGGTGTCACTAGGCTGGTGCAACCTTTTCATGCTAGGAAAAGATCTGATTTTCTTAGCAAAATGTATGTGTTGCCAGGTTAAGCAGTGCCTGACAGATGGGAAGGAAATACAACACCAAATTACAAGAACTGGGTATATGCAAATACCTGCAGGAAGGGGTGGTTAATAACTATTTACGGGAAGTGGCATAACTCTTCAAAATGACCCACCTGACTTAAGGGAGATGAGAGAGCACGATACAGAGGAACTGTGCTATAACTGGGAAAAAAGCCACAGGAGACTGGAAATGTTTTGTTTGACAAATCCCTAATTACAGTTGCGCTAAGAGAAACAAGTAGCAGCACATTAATTCTACACAGAAGATTTTGCATAACTACAATGCTAGCCTGTAAAATTTTTTTTAAACCTTGTTCTTTAGAGTTGAAAAACATCTTTTTTTAGACGATGTGTTTATTACCTTGATAAACAGTAAAATGCTGCCACAGCAATTACCTTGATGATAAAGAGTCTGTAGACAGATACTTCCTGCGTTCATTTCCTACCCAGATAAGTTGCCAAAATCAGGGACTACCAATACAGGAAATGCTTTCAATAGGAATTTCCTATCTGTTAATACCTAATTCACTGAAAAGATCTAAGCCCTTCATGTTTGATATAAAGGTAACGTTCTACCTGTTACTATTTAGACATTTAAGCCACGGTACAACACACCTGTTTGTGTAAAAATTTAAGACCAGTGCTGTTACTTTGGACTATGGAATATCAGGGGTTTTCTCTGCAATGGTAGGAAAAGCGCCCCTGCATTTTACAATACTGTGAATCAGGATGCTTCAAAATACATTGTCATTCTGTCAGATGAAGAGCAAGCAACTCCTTGTTGCCTGCATCCTTTCCTTATTTGTATGCATCACCAAGTAAAATATATGTTTCACTAGCCCTTGAGGTGGACTTCTCCAACAGATAGTTCAGAGCATGTTCTAGATATATTAGTCACGTCAATCTCTTGCAATCCACAGTGACATATACATTCAGCTGAAATGACTGAAACGGAAATTTTGCCTCACTGTACAGAGAAATAAAACCATGACTAACCCGTATGTTTGAATTTCTGCTAAGAGAAACCTAGAGCAAAAGAAAAGTAAACAGAGACAGAAAACCTCCATTGCTAATCATAACTTCGGGATAATTGCTTTCAGGCACATGAATAGAATGAATGAAGAACCTGGAGTGAAATTGGCCGAAATGAAGTCAAAAGTGTTTGGCCAATGGCTTGACTGGCGCCAGGCTTTCACCCATGTTATTCAGGAGCTCAGCCCAAATTTTGTGCATTGTTTTGCCAACGATTCCCCTGGAGTCATTCCAGGTTTCTGTCACTGTGACTGAGATGGGTGTCTTGGCCTTTCGCCATAGAGTTGAACAGTCCTTTGCTATTGTGGCTTCATATATATCGCGCCTTTTCATCTTTGAAGAATAGACCCATGTTCAGTTATCTCCTCACACTACTGCGGGAAAGGCAGTTGTTTAAGTTCATGTTGTGGTCTAACAGGCTGGGAATCTGGGGTTGGATTTACAGAACCCTTCGGAGACTGCAGTGACCACGTCGCTCGGAGCACAGGCTGTCGGATGGGAGAGCTGGTCCTGTGGGGACCTGACCCAAAAGCCCAGTTACTGGAGATGGGTTCTGCCGGTAGAAGTTAGTTTTGACAAGTAATTTCCACAAGGCCACGAGTGAAGAAGCTCTAGGAAGTTGCCCCTTGGCTTTGCGTTCACAGAGGTGTTGGGGAAATACACACTTCATCCTGAAAGCAAAGTTCCTCAGACGTGGTTAACCAGCTCTTATCTACTTGCATACATTTTTGTTACTGTTAGTCTTTGGCGTATTCCCATCGGCTTCCCTCATGCGTAAGGTATTCCCTTGGAAGTGCTCAAAATTTTTGCTTTTTGCTAATCAGATCAATTCGCAGAAGTGGTGGCCAGAGACATTTTTCACATTATTTCCATACAGCCATTACCTTTTAAAAAATTTTCCTGCACTTTGTCATCAAGGCACCATTACATGTGCCGTTTTCATGGAATTCAGAATCTGATTGTTTAGTCTACGTAAAGTGGGAAAAAAGAAGGGGATCTTGTGCCTTTAATGTTGTTTGTAACGGTTGGACAGAGCTTGTCAGGTGAAGGTTAATTGCTCTCCAGTTAAAGCAGTTCTCTGCACAGATGGGTTATCAGGACTGAACACTCGTTACAAGATTAATCTCGTTTCCGACAAGACTTCCTTTTCCTTCAACTGATTTTTGCTCAGCCATTGGACCTGTCACCGGCCGTTAAAAGAAGGGTGGGTTACCTCTGGGATATTAATGCTTGTGTGCAGTGAAACAATACAAAGTGTGTGTCATATCGGTAGGGAACATCTTTAGGAGACAGCACATTTCAGTGCTGTTCTGAAGGTCGAGATTCATAAACAACAGAAACAATCAGGAACATTTGTATTAACCCTCTTAACAAACACAAACTCCAGCCAAACCATCCATAGGCTCATTTTTCATGTCCTAAATGTGGTATTTTTTTAGCTCCAAAGGTGTATTTTTGTTGAGAATTTTAGTCACTCATGAGATGTGGAACCCAAGACTGCACTCAATTGACTCCAGTCAATTAACTGATGGACGTGGCCACTTCAGTTAATGCTTGTTTCAGTGAGAGGGAATATATTATGGTGACCACTCAAAGAAACCAGAACTTTGGGACTTTTGTCTTGGACTCTGCAGTGAATTTTCCTTTCTCTAAGCTGGAGTAAATCAGAACTGGATCCACTATATCCAGTGCGCTACAGAGGTATAAGATGGATGTAAAGTGAGAGGAGAACCAGGCACATCATGTTCTTAGCATAATATTTCCTTGCTGGCCAAGACTTCAGTGGGTCTGCCAGTCCAGGCTGATCCTGAACAGTTGGATGGACTGAGTTCAAGGAGCTGTGGCATGAACACAAAAGTCTCACTGGAGTTTTGGGTTTATTTCAGGAGTTCTGATACAACCAAAATAACACAGCTTGGCAAAAGTGTCTGGCTGCCAGGTTTCTTCCATGCAGCTTTAGTCAGTAAATTCCAAAACACTAAGCAAATATTCAAGGCAACAAACAGGGTAGCGCTCATGTTTCCTCAGAGTTTCCTGTCCTGGCTTCAGATCAGCCTGATCCTGTTGACGGTGCTGAGTCTCTCCATTGACTTCAGTGAACTTGAATCAGTCTGGGTTGCCCCAGCCAAAAAAGCAAGCTCTGTGGAGGGTCGCAGGCAGCGCAGCATTCATTGAATGGTCGTTGTAGATGTGATCCATCAAACCATATGGATGCGTGCTGAACTGAAAGCATCTGAGCTGTCCCGCTGACGTTTTAGATCAAGAGTGTGCAAACGTGCCTCATTGTGCTGGGCTCTGCAATGGCGAGGTGACGTCCCCCACTTTCTTTTTATTGAGCTAACAAGACAAATCCAGCACATTTTATACACCTGTAAGGACAGACGTGCCTGCACGTGTGCAGCAATAGACAGGTTAAGTAGTAAGGAGACTTAGGTCCAAGGAGACATCAGAAAATCATGTTACTTCTTCTGATTGGGAGCAAAAATATATGAAAAGGATACAGAGAGAAAGATCATCGTCCTTGTCTGATAGATGCACAGAAAAAAGTCTTCCTCGTCCCTGTGCATGAGGCTCCTACATAGTAAGAAGAAGGAATTTGTATGCATTTTTAGTAATATTGGTCAAAAAACAGTTATTCTCCTGAAAATGTTTCAGTGAAGGTGTTTATTGAAACTGTTTAATTTATGTTTTATAAACATTTTAAAAATTAACAAATTATATTAAAAAAATAGTTTTTGTTAGAAAACTTCTATCTACAAGCTCCTGACAATTTCTAAATTCTTTTTTTGTTTTCTTTTAATCATCAAAGTAGTCTAATAACCTTACTGTTGAATTATTAGTGTTTTTCTAAAATACTGGTGAGATTAAAAAGAATTTTTCCTTTGATTTAGAATCCACAGGTTTTACAGAAATGTACTTATTACAGTTAGAGAGCTGAAATGAAAGGTAGACAGGAATGTAACCTCTGGATGTCATACTCTTCAGCAGTATGCATTCAGAGCCAAAGAAATTCAAGTAAGTGGATTCCATTACTGGTTCTAATAAGATAGGAAAAGTGCATAGTAAATCTTTACAATCCCAGCTAAACCATTGGTGCTTTATGCCAAAGGAGGCAAATTTAGCAGAAAGTCTTCAAATGGACCAGGTTGAAATTTTCAAAAAGAAAAGGGTCCCTAAGGTTAGGTTGTTAAATCTCTGCTTAGAGCCCTGAATAAGGACCTTGATTTTCCCAAGGTGCTGATCAGCTTGAGAGTTCCAATTGTTTCTGCTCAGAGAGACTTTGGATGGATTTTTGAAGGTGGACTGCTTACTCACAGTTGGAAAGTGTTGTTATGCCACTTAACCTGCTTTCAATGGTGTGAAAGAAACCCTACTTGTCAATACAACCTTTCTAGGAAAAGTAAGGAAAACTGAAATTGCTTAGATCATTTTTCCCTAGTACAAGTCTTTGTTAAGTAAAATAATGTAATTGATTGAAGAAAGACAGCCACATGGAAGATGAATTTGGGCAGAGTGGCTTTGCTGTACTCTTCTTTCTTGTACCTTCCTCCCAGCCTGTAATTTTAACCAGCTGAAATGCTCGAAAACTGCAGTTTTGCAAAAATTCTCCTGTATTTTCCCTCACACTTTTAATATATGAATCAGAGGCTGGTTTTGTTTTGCAAAGTAGTAGCCATTCCCTTTTAAACTCTTAAGATCTTTCATTTGATAGTGTTGTGTTAGATTTTTATTCTCATGGGTATCAACGACATGGTTTCGGACAAAAAATTATCACTCACTATTGCTTCTCACACAATGCTTTTGCATTTTGTTTTCTCGCTTAGGATGGGAAGCTTTAGCTCCAAACATTCAAAATGGGATAACAATGAACTACGAATTGCACAACTGCTTGGCGGGCAAGTGTGCTGCAGATTTGACAACTACAACACCTTTTTTAAAAAATGCATTAAAATAGAGTTAAAAATATTTTCAAGTAAAGCACAGGCTATAAAATGTATGTGTAAATTGTTGACTTTTAACTCATTCTCCGTGAATGCCGTCTCCATAAAGGTGTCTAGATCCTTTCCAATTAGCATAAATGTTAAGAAGAACAACAAGAAGACTGGTGAAGGGTCTGGAGAATAAGTCTTATGAGGAGTGGCTGAGGGAATTGAGGCTGTTTAATCTGGTGAAGAGGAGGCTGAAGAGGGACCTTATTGCTCTCTGCAGCTACCTGAAAGGAGGTTGTGGTGAGGCGGATGTTGGTCTGTTCTCCCAAATAACTAGTGATAGGAGACAGTGGCCTCAAGTTCCACCAGGGGAGATTTAGATGGGATATTAGGAAAAAATCCTTTACTGAAAGAGTGGTCAGGCATTGGAACAGGCTGCCCAGGGAGGTGGTGGAGTGACCACCCCTGGAGGTGTTCAAAAAACATGTAAATGTGGCACTTTGGGGCATAGTTTAGTAGGCATGGTGGTGTTGGGTTGACGGTTGGACCTGATGATCTTGGAGGTCTTTTTCAACCTATGAGCCTGTGATTCTCTGATCTTAGCTGTCTTCAGATTCACATTTTTTTCCCCCACATCCTTGTCACATACTTAGTCTAACCTTTTAGAATCCAGACCAGACCAAATTCAGTTCCAAGTATGTTTCTCTTCTGAGCTTGCACCTTCACAGTGCTGTTTTCCTCTTTTGCAGAGGTTTTATTTGGCCTCAATCCCTGTCAGTCTCAGCTGCTTCATGGAGGATGTAATTCTTGCCAACTCTCACAATTTTTATCAGGAGTCTTGTGGTATTTAATGGTCTTCTTAAAGGACAGTTTCTTAAATTATATGAACATTTGAAGTCTTCAGTTTTATTTGACAAAAGACTCTCAGGTACTAAAGAGTCTACCCTAAAGGCTTAAAAGCCAGGAGGCAGACGCAAAGTGCATTGCTTTTAAGTGCTCTCTGTTTCTGAGGCCTGACTTAAAAACTTTGGACACTTCATGTAACAGGGCTGAACTCAGCAGAGGGCGGACACCCTGCAGAAGAACTACACACACGGCCTGGGCACTGCTTACCTCCTTCATAAGAGGCTGCATGTGGTGTTAGTACCACTTAGGTCTTGACCTTGTCCTGTGTGCAGAGGTGGATCTCACAAAATGAGTACCTTGTCTAAGGGTCTGGTGCAGATGAAGAGGCAGCAACCTGGAATTTTAGGATGCCCTTTTTAATTAATAAAAATAATGTCAAACACATTTTTGGTAATGTTTCTAGTTTCTAAGCTGGGATTCAGATGGATTTTTGCCATCAGATAGCCAATATTAAGTCTTTCTCCTGAAGCTGTGAAGAAATAAAACTGACAGTCTTCTCTATTGAAGAAATATATTTTCTGTATAGTAACTGACAAAAGCATCAGCTCATTGTTTAAAATCTGAAAATATCCAATGTTTGTAATAACACAAGACAATGCACCTCTATATATCTTAGTAGCAATTTTCTCTCCAAATATTGCAGTTTAGAGGGCTTGAAGGCTTTTATGACACTGGAGAGGATCATTAAGGGGGCTGGAACTTTGCTTGAGAAAGGTCAGTGTTAAGTGGGGTGTCTGTGAGCCCCAAGGCATTGTTTTCCTTTTTTTGTTTTTTTTCCTCTAGTTGCTCTTCTGTTCTTTTCCTTAGTGAAAAGAAGACTTGGAGAAATTCAGAAGGTTGAATAAGTAGATGAGGAAAAATGTTGCAAAAGGTTCTATATTTGAGTTTCAAGGTGGAGGTAGAGAACAGTGGAATGCAATATTGAAATTAAGGTGACAATAAGGAATGTTATCATTTTTGTCAGTAAAAATATTCAGAATTCAGAATTCAAGAGATGATGACATGAACTTAAAAGTCATTGAATTTCAGGGAATAATACATGTTATTTGTTCACCTTATCTGCCTTTTAAATCTTGAAATCCACAATTTTTTAGCTGAAATGAAAACTAGCAGTCTTAGGTTTTCAACTGACTCTAGAATTTAAGTTCAAAGGAACCTAGGGTTCAGTAAGATCATGAAAGTTGGCAACTATGGTTGTTGAAAAGGAAGCTTGATAAATCCTCAGAATTAACTCTTTGAAAATCTTAGATAAGATAAAGCAAATAGGATTGGGGTGATGCTGAAAATTAAACTTCTAAGTTTGATAATGACACAAAGACTAGAAGCAGGAACAATGCAATTGGCTTCAAAATAATTTACAAACTGCTGTATAAGCAACTGAAGCAATAATAATCCGTGCCAGTCAGTGCTGAAAAAGCAAAGTGAAAGGTGGGAAAGAATCTGTCAAGGAAGTGCTTTGAAGTCATGAAGTATCCTAAGGAGGACAAAGTTTTAGACCTTTTGAAATGATCATCTTAGTATGCAGGGGAAACTAGGAGAAAAGAAAAGCAAAGTCATTATACTCTGAATTTTCATGACAGTGAGTATAAACTGTAATCTCTAGTACTTCAGAGACCATTTACAATCACCAGACTCGTGTAAATAAATGAGAAAGTGGCCAAGCAAAGGAGAAGAGGCCCAAACTTCCAAAAAAGTCTAGCTTTGCAAGTGAAGAAGTCCTGCACGAAACACCACCAAAGTTTCCGCATTTTTCCTGTGCATTAGGCAAATGTGCAGAGAATCCTAAGCCCAAAGTACAAGCTGAAAATTTGCATTTGCTTTTACAGAGCAGTTGTAGAAAACTCTTTTTTGTGCAAAGACCCTGGTGCTTCTTTTATTGGATATGACCGGGCTCAAGCAGTGAGCTCTGCTGTGCCCATCAGCCGCAGCCTGGCAGAGGTGCTGGGAAAGGCCCCTGCCAAACGCTGGGAGACCACCACTTCCACTGTCAGGGTAGACATGCTGCCCTCAGCGACGAGGAAATGCCCTGCTTTCCAGGCAGGTTGCGTCAGGACAAGCACAAGCGCTTCCCTACCCGCTTTGCGCTTAGCAAGTGGCCAAGCGAGTCGTCTCTCTGTTGTGGGGGATGCAATGCCTGCGGTGGTCCCAGCACAGCGGTGGAAATAACACCCGAGGAGGAGTCCTTCGTTCAGACATGTGAATGCATTCTTCTCACCACACGTATCGTTGGCAGGGCAGGTCATTTAGCAAAAGGCTTAGCATAACGTGACAGAGATTCATGTGAGACTGTTTGTAAACTCAGCTGGCTCGGAAAGAAACTGCACTGTGATTCCCTAGTTTGTCCTACTGCTAAAAAGTCCTAACAAAGCTGGCATGAAAAACAGTATTCAACCAGCCACTGTGTTTTTCTAACACAGTGTAGTATGTATTTTCTGTAGGATGGATGCGTTAATATCTACCCATTCTGTTCCAGTCTGTTACCCAACCTGTCTGCTAAATGCAAAATGATGATTCTGTCTTCTGTTAGGTGACAGAGGAAATTTAATGCAGAAGCTCACAATACAAGTGTTCAGTTCCCTGACCTTCAATATCTTTTTTTTTCTCCTTTCTCTTTTAGTATTCCTTTCTGATTTACTTTCTAAACTTCCTAGAGCCTGTGGCTTTGCTGATAAAATGTCAAAACATATGTCTAAACTAAAATGAATATTTTTAAGGGTTAGTTTTGTACAGTGCTCAGAACAAAACCTGCCTCATCTGTCTCCTTATATTGGAGTCTTACAACACTAAGAAATGGATAATCTTTTGTGTAAACTTTAACCGCTGTGGCGATCTTCAGCACACTAAAGTCCTTATGAACGTTACCTCCATTGCCTCTGATGTGCTCAGTTTCTCTGACTGACGTTGTTGTATTCCATGCCTTCTCAGTGGTCCGGCCACCAGCAGAATCCTCCAATCTCACAGACTTCAGCCTATTTTTTAATCATCCACATTCTTTCCTTCTCTAGATTTCTTTGATCTCCTTTAGGACTACTTCATCTCTTCCTCTGTTTTCTTTTTCACTCAGATTGCCTTTTCTCTGCTTTATGTAATCCTCAGTTGCCCTCAACTTCTAAACACATTTCTGAAGGACAGAGCTGGTTTCACACTATCTCCTGCATCTTCACACAAACATGAACCTCTTTCCATCAGAAACACAGTTCACTTGACTCTGCAAATTCCAGTACTTTGCTCATATTGGAAAATATTTCCCTCTGAATAATTAAAATGCAGGAGGAAAAACAGTCCTAAACCCACCTAGTTGTATAATTAATGGCCTGCTAATTACTCCTGCTGTTGGTGGCTAAGTACAGGACATTTTTCCTTTTTAAATATCCATGTTGTAAGCCCAGTGGTTACATAGCACCAAAGAGTCAGAGAAGCTGCTGCACATGCATGGTCTGATGGCTAATGACTCGTGCAGCAGACTAGAGGGGAGACTTTTCAGTTATATCCACAGATCCACAGTGTGACTTGAAAAAATCACTGTCTATTTTCAAAAACAGCTGCTTTTTTTCAGGTTCCCATCCCAAGACATTTTCATTGTGATTTTCAGAGCTTTTCTATTTCCCACAGAATTGGTGTTGTTACTGACCTCTCTGCACTTTTAATCTGGCGTGAAATGGGACATTATACTACTCAGCTGCTAAAATTTCATAGGCTGCCACAAAGCCCAGTTAGTGCTGAAGTTGTTCTAGAGCTTTGAGAAATAGGTGTAAATTAAAGGCTGTTAGCTCTTATTTACAAATAGTTCTATTTATGTCGACAGAAGTGCTTATATAGAAGATCAGTGTGGAATGCAAAATTTTTAGCTACCATGTTTTAAAATGAGTAGTGTAGATTTCTTTGCAAGAATTGATGATGTCACTGACACCTAAAAATATTGTAGGAGTTTTAGAAAAATATCCTCAGGGATTGTACTAGAAATAGAGAGTCAGGAACTGCAGACTTTGAAAACTACATAAATAAGAACTGAATTTTCAAATAGCTAATTAAAAGAAAAATTATTTGTGTGTGTGACAAATGTAATATTTAGTCTACTCAACATACAAAGCCTGTTTGAAGAAAAAGTGTAATACAAGAAGATGTGACAGAAATTTTAAATGTTTCTAGCAAACATTCTCTCCACAGTCATGGCTGAAGTCTGAAGCTTCAGAGGGTAACAAAGAGCTTTAAAACATGCCCTGTCAGTGATGAAATACTCAACATGAGGAAGCAAAAATCTTCCTGAACCCTTAGATCTGTTTTCCATATTCTTACAAAAGAGTTGGTTTCTAAGGGTCTGGTTTTGATTTCAGTGTTACTGGAAGTATCTTATAAGAAAAGAGTTCAGAAACCTATTATATATTTAAAAGATGTTCAGAATAGTCAGTATTCTCTTAGGAAGACCAAGTATGTGTTTCTGTTAACTGTGATGGAGCAAAATTAGTTTACATTGAACAATTTAAAATAATTTCAGTTTTGGTAAAAATAGTATTTGAAATCCTCAGCAATCATCTTGTGTTCGGTTGGCTGCAGAATTACAGTCTTGAGAAATTCATGCCTGGAAGAACAGATGCCTAGTTCATACATCAATACCTGAGGCTGGGCACCTACATGTGTGTGCATCATAATTATTGGCTTGCCTTGCAAATGTATTGAACACCCACTACTTGTGGGTTTTGTATTGAACTACAAAAGCCTCAATAATTGATTGATTAATTGACAGACTGAAGCATAGGAAG
>Ga0181612_114876_pt1 | contig 21661 bp, 12 predicted proteins | sample HoacroProtozoa21_FD_119630 | JGI IMG/M metagenome (GOLD analysis project Ga0181612, IMG submission 119630) | Hoatzin crop microbial communities from Cojedes, Venezuel. Combined Assembly of Gp0051906, Gp0051904, Gp0051908
AAAGCATGACTTAGTTTAGAATCAGTCATAGTGGCTTAGTATCTCCTACTTTTGAGGTCTTAGTAGGAGGCTGGTGTGGTAAGAATGAAGACCATTTATACTGATGAGTTCTACTTCAAAGACAGAGCAGATGACCTTGGCTGATGGTTGGCTAGTGGTCAGCTTAGCTCTACCTTCCTGTTACGTGCTTATGTCTTTAGTTATTCCTGACCTTTGAATAGCTTTATTTAACACAGCAACTGAAAGTCGAGATAAAATTTTTTGCGAGGTCATGAGATGGAAAGAAAATTTTACCTAAAGTGCCTTCACCTGTCACCCCTGATGCAAAGGGATGAAAAAGAAAATTCAGATAGAAAGTTGTTTTGGGACCACATGCAGCTGGCTTTACAGCTATTATTACTGCTTCAGCATGTCCTGATATTTTAATTAAATGGAAGAGAACGGGATTTTTCTCAAGGAAACTTTGACTTTGATTCTTAAACCAGCCATAGTTCAGAACACATGCTGCTGTTCTCTAGGACTTCATGTTCTGCTATATATCACCTCAACAGAAGCAGATGTTGTGTTTCAAATTATGTCTGCACAGCATCCATTCATATTAGGAACGCTAAAGGTCTTGATAGAATGAATGCGTAAAATAAGTCAATAATTTTCTTATTAAGAGTTTTTTTTAAAAATGTTTAAACAGTCCAAATCAGGAGTGGGATAGTAAGATGTCATTGGTACACATCAAGAAGAATGGAATGAATTTGTCAAAATAACCCTATCAGTCATTCCTGGTGAAACTGAATAAAACCAGGTAATGCCACAGGCAGATCTCCTGTGTGCCAAAGTGCTGCTCAAGATACTCTATAAATAAATAGAGAAGGTAAGACTTCTGCGTAGAAGACATTATAATTTTAAAAATGGCAGAGCATTACAGCTGAAGCAGCAGTGATTTAGAGAAGGAGGGTGAAACTAACGACAATATCAATAGGCAATCTCACTAGAAATGTGTTTTGCAGTTTTGAAAGAACAGTGAAAAATCCCAGGCGCTCAAATATTTTAAATGTTTACTTGCATCATAAAAATCAAGAAGTCCCTTGCTGAGAAAGCAAACACAGAATATTATGGCTGTTCAGTTTCCCCTGCTGCCTTCATGCCTCATTGCTTGAATGTAATGAATTTTCCATATATTTCAATGAGTAGTGCTAGTACTTCTGCGCAGGAGGAACACTTCATATTCCTAGGCATGGGCTTGAGGATTATAACCATGGAATAATTTAAACTGTCAGGGAGCTCTGGAGGTCATTTGGCACAATCCCTTGCTCAAAACCTGTCAGATTAGGTTGCTCTGGGCCAAATTTTGAATATCTCCAAGGATGGAGATTCCATAGGGTCTTTGGGCAACCTGTTCTAGTGCTTCAGCCCTCTCCTTGTGAAACATGTGTTTCTTCTATCTAGCCAAAATTTCTGTTGCTGCAACTTGTGAGCATTGCCTCTTGTCCTTTTGCTGTACGCCTCTAAAGAGACTCTGGTCCTGTCTTTTGTATTACTCCACTTCCTCACAGATAATGAAAGACAACGATTAGATCACCTGTTGACTTCTTCTCTACTCTAACAGAGTTCTGTCAGCATCCCCTTGGACATCCCGTGATCCAGCCTCCAACCATCGTGGTGGCCTCTGCTCAATTCACTTCAGCTTGTCTGTGGGGACCCAGACTGGGCTCCAGATGCAGGTTCACAAGCCCTTAACAGAGGGGAGTAACCTGCTGGCTAGTCTCTTCCACATGCAACTCAGTGTGGGGCTAGTCTTCAATGCCACAAGGATGATCCTGAGTCACTTTCAACTTTTTGTACACTAAGAGAAATCTAGGTTTTTTTGCCTAACCCATCACTTTAGGAGATATCCAGAATGCTCCCAGCCAGCTCATAAGCCTAGTAATGGTGACACAGTGAGTTCTGTCAGCAGATGTGGTAAGGTGTTATTTCTTACCTGATCCTTAATATTCTAGAGTATTAATTTCCCCCAGAAATGTTAATATTTTGAAAGAGGAAAGAGAGAGGCCTGTCTCTGTCATGTATAAGCCACTGTGCTATCTTTAAATGCTGGCCAGTTTTTAGCCCATGGATTAACCCGCATGGGACAAGAAGATTTGTGTAAATAGCTGAGGGTCAAAGGAGGAAGATTTGGACAGAAAACAGAACTCCTGTCAAGACTAAATCCTGATTACTATTTTGTTCCCCTTATTGCATAATTCATTGGGTAGCCTTAACTGCCCTCACAGACTTCCCACTTCCTTTATCTATCCAGAATGGAAATCCTAAGGGACATGAGCAGTCACCATTGAAGGTGGTGAAGGGTGTGGATCTGAAAAATTTTAGGTATCTTTTAAAAAAGCTTGTTTGCCATAAGACAGACAAGAAAGTATAATCTGACAATGAGACACATAGCTGTTAAGTGTTTGCAAGGTAGTAGGATTCTTGAACTAGCTGGCAGCAAGTAGAAATTTGTGTGGAATTTGAAAATATTTGCCAGCTTCCTGAAAGAGTAGTTGGAGCACAGTAATTACAGAATTACTTCATCATTTGTTATAGTGAAGGTATTACATGCTCTGCTACTTGCATGACTTCACTAGCTTTAAAAAAGAAGCCAGATTCTCTAGTTTTTCAGGCAATATATTTATTAATAAAGAGAAGGAATCATCTGACCTTGCTCAGGTTGGGTGACACTTTGTTGATTTTGATGAGATGATGCCCTGAATTGCACTGTATCTTCTGAATGAGGATAGTGGAAAATTTTAATGCAGTATCAAAGTGGCTGCCATGTGTAGTACTGATTTAAATGCACCAAGAGAAGATAGAGTACTTGAACATTAAGAGAATTAAAATGTAGATGGATTTCTGTATCCACATTGTTTTGTTATTTTAATTTTTAGAGGACCCAAAAGTAAGCCAGACATTTTATATGCAGATGATAAGACAGCTTTAGTAGTTTAGGATTTACAAACCTAATACTGATGCCCTCACATTGAGGGAGGACTATGTTTAAAGCTAGGACTCTGACTTCAGTGGCATAATTGGAAATCCAACGCATAGTTACAATGGAGAAATACGATGTTAATTCTGTCCTACTTTCAAATCTTCTTAAGGCACGTTGCAGCCTTATACTAAAAGATAGTCCAAATAACTGACAATGCTGAAAATCTTTGCATTGGAAGAGGAATAGATTTGAGGAATAGAAAGGTGACAGAAGGCAGTTCATTCTTGTAATCCTAGGGTGTCTCAAAATGAAAGTATTGGTGTGTCCGTTTTTTGAGCTCTCATATTTTTAAATTAAAACCAGCTAGAAAAACAGGAGGAGCAAAAATTCATATGTATTAACTCGAAAAAACCTATACAATCAGTAAGTTTTGTCCATTAAGAGAACCCTTGTTACTTTGCCAGCCAATTAACTTGCCTATGAGTGTAAGAATTGTCTTTATTTTACTGATGTTATAAATTTATTGTGTTCTCATAACAAACCAGTGATAATTTCGAAGATTTTATTGAGATCTAAATTATCATTTTCAAAAACTATAACTCTTGTTCTTTTACTGCATTTTTTAAAGGACTGGTTCTAGTAGAAATTTCTAAACATACCTCTTTTTAAGGAGTACTGAAATACAGGGCTGATGTTTTTATAGTTTAAGGATAAAGCACAGACTAACAGGTTGCTAGTTTTTGAAAATAAGTTACAAAATTTGAAACCACCTCATCCCTAAAAAGGACTTAAAATATGGTTTGTCTTTGTGACCAATTTTTGGATGAGATACAAACAGAACGGGGTATTCAGGGTAGAATAATGTTTTTCTTTGAGGTTGCAGAATTTAACTCTGAGCCTCATCTGAAGTGAGTGGAAAGATTTCCTTAAAGGACAAAAGAGGAAACCTTGAATAAGTACCTGTGTTTCTGATGAAACTAAAGTAGTGAAAACCTTATCTTGAATATATTTGTCTTACAAAAGTTCTTACAATTAATAAATTTCAGTAGTATATCAATTGATCCATGGGTTTCTTCTTTTTTTTTATATCAAAACTTCAGATCTTAGTTATACATGGTAACTTTACCATTTGAAGAGGACTGCCGCGAGTATTCAGATTGTGAATTGCTTCCCTGATATTAAATGTTTTATTATAAGACAAGCCATTGTTTTGCAAATTGATCTTGTCTTTTCTCCTGTTAAAACAGCATCTTTAAAGAATTCTTGACTTAGAATGTATATTACACTTCTTTTTTTCAGCTACTGTAAAAACACTGAAATATTTGAAAGTCTAAAGAAAGCATTGTTTTTAAAGTGGAAGTGATATGCCATATATTTTCACTGGTTTTAGGCTGTTCTGTTTGTGGTTTTAGGCTTTAAACAGTGTAACAAAAGTCAGAATTGTCATACAGTTCAACAGAAAAGGTGCTGGGTTTTTTTCAATCATTATCACTCTGCTGAGCAAAAGTGAGAAATAACAGTTCTACTTTTCCATTTTAGCTCTTGGGTGACAGGAATTCAGAAAATGATGGAATATGTTAAAAAAAAAGTAGATCAATTAATCAGGCAGTGTCCAGATTATAAAGAACTTAATTTGAAGAAACAACAATGGACTGCCTCACTTGAAGATCATCTAAATAAGGTATATAATAACACGTCATGTTCTTAATGCATTCATGAACAGGGCATTGCATTTTCATTATTTAGCTATGTGAATATTAAAGTTGACTCAAATAATTACTAATAACATATTGGTTTGTTAGAGAGCACACAGTTGCAGTTACAATGCTGAATGCTGTTATCAAGACAAATGAACCTAAAGCTGTTCTGAAAAATGTGGCTGTTCCACGAGAACATTTTACCAGTGATCTTCAAGAAAGCATGGATTGCTTAGATAATGAGCTATTATAATTTGTTCTTTTGGAAAAAAGTGAGCAGTCAGGACTGTGACCTGCGTGCAATTTTCCTGTACTGTTTCTATGTCTTCTCTTTCATTTGCCTGAAGATAAAAATAGAAGTGTGGCAAAATTGAGGGTTAATAAGCATGGTGACTGAACCATAGCTAATTTCAGTAAGTCTGACAGAGAGTACATTTTGTTCACTATAAAAATTCCCTTTATTCATTAAGATACTGGTGCATCAAGGACATCACAACCTTCTTTAAGCTATTGAATGTTCTGTAGTATTGCAGACCTTTGACTTGTCAGAGATGGAATAGACACGTGACTCCTAAATAAAGTTCCATATGTAAATTCAAATTAAAATGTACACTCCTTTAACAAGGTTTATATGAAGGTAATACCAGAGCTTAGACCAAAAAAGTAAATCATATTTAATGGCTGAATAATTCAATCTGCAGTCTGATATTTTGTAATATTTGCGTGACATTTATCATGAGCTCTTTCAAATCAAATGAGAAGTCAATTTGCCATAAATTGATCCCTTTGCATACAATTTGTGTGGAAGAGGCCTCGTGGTATTAGAACACAGTGAAAATATTGTTGCGTTTATCTAAAAATAAAAGATTTGCTGATAGCTGCTGTTGGGCTTTTAGAAATGTCACCAGCATTTTGTGAATCTTAAGCTAAAACTTCAATTATTAAGGTAATTTTTACTCAAAATGTGGACCCAAGTTTTGACGTACGGTTTCATTCTGCAATTTGTTCTAATCACTTTGTTCCCAGTCTTGCAGTAGAGAACCTTTTGAAGATGTCAGTCATAATACATGGTCTTTCATCACTGTGGACAGTGCTTATTGTTACATTGCTCCCAAGCAAAACAGGTCTCATTCCAGCCTTCTTCTAATGCAAAGTGTCCCAAAGAATCTGGTGCTAAATTCAACAGAGCTTCATTTAATAAAGTTTGAACCTCAGTCAGCAGCCACTTTTAAAATATATATGTGAATTCGCATGTCTAATAATAGCTATACATCTGGTATCATCTGCCTGTGCTCTTCATAATATGTTTTGTTTTTGACTTGCATGTAAAACATCTTACAGTGACAATGAAATGGAATTGTGTACATGCATCTGCAGAAAAATAGGTCTCTTGGCTTGGCAGAGAGACTAAGTGTACTTTCTGAAAAAAACCCTGGGGCATAATATATTTCTGCCAAGGTTATAATATCTGGGTTATAATGCTGTTGTGCCTTATTGAAATAACAAGCCTGGGATACTTAGGATAAAGGAAAGCAGTATCAACAAAAGGAGAGCAAACAGGAGTTTTCTTCTCAAATTCTGGCCATACCTGTTAGAATTTTCTTAGGTGAAATAGTAGATTTTTCTTCCTTTATATTTTAATTCCTGAATATACAAAATACATAATCTAGACACCAACAGACAAGTGTTACTTCGCTTTTTTTCTATGCAAAGTGATGTTTTATACTGTTTTTCTACTGTCTACTTGTATAAATTAACTATATAAATAATGCTTTCAAATAAAGGTATCGCAGTCGATTACAAAAATCACCCCGATGCTTGCAGTTGGTGTGGAGATTGGTTCATGTTTGTCTGAGTTGGAAAGAGTTTTGAGCAAACACCTTGAACTGGCTAAACAAACAAAGGTAAGAAAAAAAAAGCTAATAATGCTAAGTACATTTGGAAACAAATGCATGCAGTATGTAATTATAAATAAGGTGAGAGGCTTAGAGTTTCTTATGTGTTTTTGGAAAGAAAATGTCTATAGTTTAAAACTGTAGTCAATGAACAAAATCATAGATAACATTACAAGTCGCTCCTTCTAATATCATTGGTTATCCTGCTTGTCTTTATCTCACTGTGTTATTTATTACTATCTCGAGATCCCAGTATCAACCCTTGGTAGGAAGACTCTTAAAATGTGGATTGCTGCTCCTACCTGAGTCACCAAGTGTAAAAGTTCTCCAGTCAGAGGCACAGAAAACTCTTCACATGTGCCTATTTCATGGCTAAGCTGAACAACATGGCAGTATATGTTTCAGGAGTATCGTATGTTTTAGGAGTTCTTAAAGCTCCGCTGCTCCTATGGAGTTCTTTTTTGTTTCGGGCAACAGTTTATGGAACCCCAGAGCTGGATCTCTACAGTGTCTGGTGGAAATAAAATTTACTTTAAAGAAATTCTGGAGACCACATAGTAACAGTATATAAAGTTCAGCAGATGGGCAAGAGCCTCTTTTTGTTCAACAGCACTGTATAATAGTTTTTAGTGTCTTTTCTGCCAAATTTTTGCATGCCAGGGTGTTACCTTTGTTTGTTGCAGTGTACAATCTGCCCTGACAATAGTAACCTCTCCTACCTATTGTTTCTGTGGCTTGTGATATGCTAGAGTTTGCACTCTTGGCTGAATGTCAGAGGTAGATAGTCAAAGTGGTATTGAGTTAAATATATTGAAGTAGATAAGCACATAGCCATAGATATATGAAGCTATGAGTTCAGACAGTCAAGGCAAAGTGCTACAAGGACAGGCCTTAAAACAATTACAGCTGTAGCCTCATGAGGACACAGGGCTTCTGGAGTCTCACTCCAGAGTGGACACTGAGTTCTTCTATGAGAACTGAGTATCAGACGAGGAGTTTAGACTCAAGAGAAGCAGTTCAGAAAATTGGGCTATACTGTTTACTAAAGGAATTGTATCAGTTCTAGCTGTCAGTGATCCGTTAGGGAATGCTTCTGTTTTCATTCTTATACCGTGAAGTGGTTTAATCTGAATACTGAGATTCCTATGTTTTTTTCCATTCAAAATAGCTACTTTAATAACTACATCCATACCTTCTTAGTGTCAAAATGTTACAGGAAAGAAATGGTTATTTTCAGCATAGAATGTTCATTATGAGCTCTTTTTCAGCTAAGTAATTGAATTATACATAAGAAAGCAATACTAGTGAAAATTAATATGATATTGATATTCACAAGTCGTTTTCAGTCATTATAGATATTGTTCTATGCTTGTGTCCTCAAAGGAAACTTCACATGAACTGGAAGCAGCTGAGAGAATCATCAAAGATATGGAAGAGTTTGAACCTGAGCAGGTGGCAGCTTTTTCTAGCAGAACTGACTTTCTGAGTGAAGAGCTGAAAAAAACCGAAGAAAACATTAGTTCAAAACTAGAAATTCTAGAAAATTATGTGGCCTTTTTAAAATCAGCTGTGGAGGTATGGATTACTTATTTATTTTCTGACTAGACTGTGAAAATCATGCAAGTGAAAAATGTGCTTTTAGCTAGCTAAGACATTTCATGTAGATGCTGTGCCATGGAAGCACTGCAAGTCTTTGTAAGCTCCTCTCTACTTTAAAGGAGATCTGTTCCATCAGGGCAAGCTGCCCTGATCATTGAACTTGCATCAACTTAATGACTAGTCTATGTACAGATTTTCTGCCTTTTTGAACCACCGTTGTAGGAGTATTATAATTGAATTTTTGTTTCTCCTGCCCACGTTCTCTCTCATTATATACATATATACATAATAAAAATGCTTATGTGAATCTTAATTTTACTGAATTTACTTGATACAATATTAAAAATATTTCACATAATATTTTGATATAGATATTTATCATATTATAATATGTTGATGTAGGTGTTTATCACTGTCTTGCACTACTTCCACTGAAGTCCTAGTTCATCTGAAGGGGTTTAAAAATGAAATATAAACCAGCTCTAGCTGAAATCATAATCAATTCAATACCAACATAGCTGTGCTAATGGTGCCCAGTGCACGTAATTTTCATTTTGATGTAATGCTTGTTTTAAGATTCTACAACACTGTTGTTCTTTTATATTTAGAAAGAAATTGAGGACGGAATGGAGCCTATAAGATAAAATTGGCCAGAGAATTTATTCATTTGAAGATAAACTGCCAAAATATCTGATTGCGTCTACTTCTGATTATTGCTAACTTCAGTTACTTCATATTAAACAGATCTGTGAAAATCATTGTGTTGATACACTGGTATATAAAAATGATGTAATGATATGTGACAGAAATGGAACAAATTGCTGCCACTTGTTTGCTTGCCATCTACTGGTTATTTAAAACTTTTTTATTATGTAGTATTTGTATGGATTTTGGGGAGGATGATAGATCTTAAAACCTGCAAAAGATTCAGAGGCTGCTATTCAATTTTATATGCTTGCGTACCTTTTGATTATAGCAGCTCAATTTTTGATTTGTTTTTTGATGCCTATTTTATATCTTTCTGTAGGTGGATGATGATATTCAAAATCTGAAGGAATTCTATAAATCAGAACCACTACAAACAAACAGGGAGGCTGAAAATAAAATTGCAGTGGAGTCAGCTAATACTCAATGGCAAAAGACTATAAAGAAGATATTTTCCACCCAAAATATGGGTTGCATTTTTCTTAATTTAATAAATATGGTAAGTGTAATCTGCTAAACCATATTGAATATTTGATGTTTGTCTATGATGAGGTCTAATCCTAGTTCTGTGACTGATGGATTGCGATTTTTCCAGTATCTAGTTTTAAAGGGACTAATGCTGTTATATACTTTTAAAATATGAAAGTATTATTTGAGTGCTAATGGCATTATAAGTAACACAAAAAGTTTTGTGATTAACGATGACAGAGCCCTTAATAAATGATCCAGTACATGCATAAAAATGTAATACGTGCACTTATCTGTTTTGTTCACGTTGGAAAACAGCATGTATGCAAGTCAAGTATGAAGTTTATTTTTCTTCCACTAAGAGGCAGTCTTTACTAATTGGATATATGAAATTCTTCTAAAGAAATGGGTGCTATAGCTACTTCCTTACAGATAATCTTTCCTGGTATCTTGACATTCTGTCTTGGGTTCAGCTGCACTGCCTAGGCATCCCTGCCTAATTTTCCAGCAACCCTCCATGAGATGATGATTTGAGATGTGCAATCATTCCCTAAATCACTCCTCCTAAGACGATCCCAATTAATGCAGACAGCCTGGATACCCAGCAGTGCTTTCTAGTTTTATAGGACAGACTAGGCAGCAGTTACATTAGGGTCAGAAAGGAGATCTGGTGTTGATAACACTGCAACATGCTAGGCGAGCTGGAAAGACCTTCTTAAGGAGGGAAAGTGCTCTGTCAATTAGTGGGCTATAGTGTGTACTGTCACAGCTGGCTGCAGCCAGCCACAGAGTGTCAGAGTAAAGGCAAGCTGAGTGTGTGTGAATCTGAGGTTGGGCTGCAGTCACTTAAAGTCTAAACATATCTTCAGATATTATCTCTTTAAAAACCTGGAAGGGTTTTGCCACAGTATTTTCTCCTACTCTGTTCCCATGATATTCTTAGGTTGTAGCTTTTAAGTATCAGGAAGATAGGGATCATACAAATAATTTATGAACACGACTTTTCTTAAAAGAAAAATTTTGTAATAGGAAAGCAGAAACAGTGTTGCTCAGTTTTCTGTTTTTTCTGATATGGGCCCTGTTAAAAACGAGTAAAAACCACCAAATGCTCAAATGCTGAACACTTTATCCCTCCCATGCTTCAGTGCTGCTTCAGTTATCAGCACAAAGTAGTGGTCTTTTCTTCATCCACTTCACTTTCCATTTGCTGTTCCTCGAAATGCAATTCTGAGTAGTTCTGTCTATTTGGAAATTACTTTATTTTGTATGAGTGTTAAACAGCCATCAGACAGCAGTAGTTCAGTCATCACTAACCTGTTGCAGATTTAAACTTTTATGTTAGCCATGTCCTCAGTATACAAGTTCTGTCAATCTATGCCTTTTTCTGAAAGAGCAGTATATTTAAATACATCTAGAGTACCAGAAATTTTTGAAGAAGTTATGCTAGAATAAGAGGTTTGTTATTAAGCTTTGTTGAGACTTAATATTATGAGGTTTTAATTGTATTTTGTAAAAACATGCAGGAAAAAAGTGTCTGTTTATTTGCCAGGTGAATGAGAATTTAATATTAAAAGTAGAAAAATCTGTACAAGTAACAGAAGATGTCATTGTTAATCTGAGTAAAGAAAAGAAAGAGCTGACTGATCTTTGGGCAATCTGGAATTTTAAAATTACTCAAGTAAAACCCATGAAGCAACAGTGCCAGATATTTAAAGAACAACTAAAAACTGTAAGTAAAGTATGTAGGAAGAAAGCAACTGTGTCAAACATTTCTAGATTGTTAATAGTTTGTTTGTGACTTTCATCGACTAGTATAGGTATAATTTAAGAGAGGTGATCATTAACATACTTCTTCATAGTCTATTCTGCCATTCAGATAGTCATCAAGAAACCCAAAAGGAAATTTTGATCTGTTTTGCCATTGTTCAAACACATAAAAGTCTAAGTCCCCACTCAAATTTGAAGTTTTAATGAAGTCCGTATACTGTACCAGCATGCTTCAGTTTTTGAATGGTTGGTTAGTTTGTTTTATAAAAGCACCATTTTTTTGTGACATAATACTTCCTAATCTGTGTCCTAAGAATTGCTAAACCCAAGTCCAACCATGTTCATAAGGAAAGAGGTTTGACACCTGCTCGGCACAGGGACAGTGTGCAGTGTTCCTTAAAAGCAGAGCCAGAGTTTTGTAGCCACTAAACCACATCTGTTACCACGGAAAATACACTTTGTGTATGGGTCCTGTGATCTCAGTGTCTGAATCATTTTTGCACACTGTCTTAAAGATTTTCTATCATGCTTGTCAGTCAGAGGGTTTGAGACAGAGAGGTTTATAGTTTTAAAAAAACCCCAAATTAGTCAACTTCAGATTTTTTTTTTTTTCTTTTCTTTTAAACTAGTGATCTCTTAATGAAATTTACTGACCGCATTTGGGTGTCTGGTTTGGGGAATGTTCTTGTTAGAAATTTAGATTTGCATTTAATTTTTTTTATTTGCTACATACAGAAACACTGAACTGTTTGATAATCTTTTAGACTACTCATGGATTAGAGATTCTTCAAGAGGCACTCCAGTTTGCAGCAACAGTTGACCTTGGAAGTGACATTTTTATTGTTTTGGAACTACAAAAAAAGCTTAACCAAATGAAACCACAGTCTCAGGTGAGAAACCAAGCTAGTGAGGTACACGGTGGATCAAAAGCTCTGTTTGGTATAGTGAAGATTCACATTCACATTGACCCCAGACAGAGTGTCTGGCCTCACAGTCTTTTCTGTTGACATTACTTTTCCAGAAGGAAGGGTTTGTGTGTGTTTAAGGTAACAGAGAAGGCAGCTCACCTTCAGTGTCCAGAGGATGTCTTGCATGGCGTTAGCTGCATTTTAAATTGGCACACAAGCACTGGGGGGTGGTGGAAGTAGAAGGAGAGTTTCAGCTGCATGCTTTTGAGTTAGATCTGGTCAGAGGCTGAGGTGTGTCATACAGAGCTTCCTACCTCCTCTGAGTACTATCTCTGAGTTTTAACAATTCAGTCTGCCATTCTCCTACAAGTCAGTTTTGGACTTGTTTTGATCCAAGGCTATTTCTGGGTGATAGCTGAGATTCATGCCTAACAAAAAGTAAAGTATGCGGAGGTAGTTTTAAAGAGCATGGCACTGATTTTTTCCCAAGGCAATTTACCTTTGTTAGGTTGTTACTTCATCAAATGTAAGGGAAAGCTTGCAGATATATTTGTGTAATTTGAGTAACTTCTACTTTTTTGCTAGCAACTGAATGCTGAGCGTGAGTACCTGATAAAATTATTAGAATTGCCAAGCCAGAAAGGATTTTCTGTGAAAGAGAATTCTGAGAGATTAAGTGAGCTTATTCATCTTCATCAAATGGTAGAGGACACAATGACAGAATATGATGAGATTTTCAACAAGACGGTCAAATTCCATAACATTAAAAAAAAAGTGAGTAGAATCTTTTAAAATATACCTTCTTCCTGTTGCTGTTAAACTCTTTTTTTTTTTTTGGTGCCTGTTGTCTGTCTTTTTTTTTTTTTTTTTTTTTCCCCAAACAAAAAGCATTAACCCTCCTGGGGATGAGAATTAAAATTTTTGATTTAAAACTGCGGGAAATTTGGAGAACCTGAAATTCAGATCTGAACCCAAATTTAAGTGCCTAAACCTATGTCAACAAAGTTTAGGGTAACACATTATGGGCAAGGAAGGAATTGTAAGCTTGCTTTCTCGTTATTTTAAGCACACACTGATTTTCGTTTTAATATATTCCAGCTGGATTGTCTATCAAAATTAGGAGAACTGGATATTCCTGAAATATGTGAGGACCCTGAAAACGTACACTATGCTAAAGCCTACCTTGTGAATGCTCAGGAGAAACATGCACATATCAGACAGCTATATAAACTGCTTATTACCCAGGGAGTGGATATCTTGTCTGCAGTGCAGCAACCTGTGAGTAGAATTAGAATGATTTGTGAAATCAAGGATAAATATGAATGGAGATTATTGGAGCTATCTGACTGACTTTTAGATGTACAAAAATGTATTGATAATCTGAGGAAAAATAAATACAGAGCTTTAAGATCCTTTTAAAAGAAAGCAAAATATAAAATGTAAAACAGGTGGTAATTTTTATATTTCTGCTTTCACAGTTTGCAGATATACAGCCATGAAATCAAGTGAAACATCCAGGAATAATGAAACTTACTCTTCAGTAGTTACATTATGAATTGCTTTGCCAAAAGAAAAGAAAAATTAATTACTTTGAAATCTTGTTTTAGTTTTTTAATGGTCTGTGAACAGATCTTACTCAGGAAAACACTGAAATAGATTTGAAATAGCAAGGATATTAGTCTAAAAATATCAGCACTTGAAGAAAAAAAGTGTATGACTTTCTGTTCTCTAGTATTTTTTGTGCAGTTCAAGACCCTGTTGGTGATTTCTTGAATGCCACATCTATATATTAGACTCTTGTTACTTTGCGAAGGTTGCTTCACTTATTTATTGCCCTATAAAGAAAGGATAACAAAAGAACAAAAAGGAAATACAATAAAAACGTTACCTTATTAGTAGATTCCAGACTGATTTGCATGGCAAAATGGATTTCATTTTAGAAAGGAGTTATTTATTCAGGGCAGGATTGTCGTTGCCCTGTATTCATTTGCTAGGGAGAAAGCAAGGCATTCCCTTGTGACCTACCTAGATTATCCACGTTGCCAGTCTGCTCTTCAGATTTCATAAAATGATTGACAGCAGAAAGGAGCTACCTTTCTTTCCAGGTAGAAAAGGGCTAGGGTAGGCCACTGCCTCTTTGTTCAGAGAAGACACTGTGTGTGAGTTGACTGACCCTAAACTGCTCCTCAGACTACTAGTGACTGAAACTGCTGTGTACTTGCTCTTGTTACAGTGGAGGTTTAAGTTTACTCTAGCCTATGTTGACTGACTATGCACGTTCTGCCTCAAAATAATTCTTGTTTTGGATTGGTTAAATCAAGATGTTTCTTGAGTTTCATAAGTTTCTTTATTCCCTGTTTAGAATTGCTTGAATGTTTCTGTAAAGAATCTGAAGCAAGAACTTGCGAGATTTGAGTGTGATAGCATCAACTGGAGCTCCAAAGCCGATAAATATGAGGAAGAACTGTCACGGCATTTCCAACACTGCACCACTCAAGAAGAGATAAATGAGGTAAATGAGATAAATCCCAACACATGAAGTGACTGATAAAAGGGCTGTTGTGTTCTGTAATATATGTTACTGTTTGCCATTCCCCTAGATGCTTCGTAAGTATGTAGAAAAGTTGATTTTCATCTTGCTAGCAACCTTTGATGCACACAGCAGCAATAATAATCCATGGTCCATACCTCTGCAGTTCAGGAATTTATCACGTTGTTGGGCTGGCAATAAAGTGCTTTCATTGTACCAGGAGGACTGGAAATAGAGCAGCTATGTCTTATATGGCTTTCAGCTCAGTCAAATTCATCTGAAACACAGGAGTCTTCAGATTTCTTTCTTATGAAGCAAAAGTTTCAAATAAGAGTAGAATTTACATATATTGCTGTTGTAAGGCTATTAGAAAGAACTTCCAGTATTTTGATGAAAATTTCAGAAAAATTCAGTAATTAACATTTTTTCAGAACCCCAAGACAGGATACTTAAAAAATTGGTAGAGGAAAAGGAAATGTTCTTTGGCGCAAGATATTAGAATTCAGTATTATGGAACTTAGGAAAAATTACTTAGTTAATATGATTATTAATTTAGCATCTTAGCAGGCCAAATACAAATCCACTCATAGCTTAGCAGGTCGAATGGGATAGATGTCTCAGCAAAAATTAATTTAGGAAAAACATTCCATAGAATATATTTTCTCAGTCTGATCTATTAAAATAAGAGGCTGATGGTCTCTGCACTTGATGTTCTGTAGATTGCACTTGTGTGCATCCATGAAGTACAGAAACTGGATTCTTACCTGGAAGAATTTCACAATAACGTTTCCTGTGGTTTGAAGCATAGTTAGTGGAAGCTATATTTTATTATATCTTTCACTAAGTAAATCCACACCTGAATAAAGAAAGGTGGTATTTTTTCAAAATCACCAAAGTAGAGGTGGCTGAGATTTCTGTCCCAACTCTTTTTAATGAGAAAATTATTGTTTGGATTTTTTTCTTTCACAAAATATTTTTGTGTGTTTGTGTAAAGTATCCATTTTCACAAAAAGGTATTGTGAAATTGAAAGAACATGTGCATCAAACTAAGGTTTTTTTGAATCTTTTACTGTTCTGGTCCCTTATCAGTTATAAACTGAGTGTGTTTCACCCTCTAATCTTCTGTTCATCAGTCTCCTGTGATGTAACTTCTTGGCTGATGGTGGGAGGGAATAGGAGCAGCAGGTGGTATAAGAGAAGTACTCTGGCAGAGGGAACCATGCTGTAGAAGAGTATGAAAGCGTGAAGTACCTGAAGGAGAAGTCCCAACATGCTTTGCAGTTGCATGGCAGAATCAGAGTATTTGAGGTTTGAACTAAAGTATTCTAGTTTTTTACTGAAAGCCCCTCGAATTTGCTGAAGAAGAGGATATTTTCACTGATCAGATTGTATGTAAGGCTGGCCATATGCAGAAACACACTGTTATGTTAAGTGAGTCTCTTGTTTCTGTCTTTTTATTCTGGGATTATATCATGAAGGCAGGAGAATGTGACTCCTTTCTCAGAAAAATTATTTTTTTGTTTTTATTACTTAGACTTCCAGTGAGAGCAGGAAGTAGAGGACACAGGCAATCTTCTGTCTCTCAAATTTAAATGAAAAGTGTGTCAGTGACAGGTATTACTCACCACATTACATATGTACAATATGTACATATTACATAATGTAATGTTTTAGCTACTCATAGATAACAGACACCCTCTGCAAAATAACTGCATAGCATATTTTCAATTACAGTGTTAATTACTGATTTTTTTTTTCTTTAAGTTGGGAAAGCCATGTTTGCTAGTTAAGTTAAAACCTGTCATCCACAGACCTAATTGAATCTTGAATGTAAACTAACTGAAATATACTAATTTGGCGTGTGGATGCCTTTTTCTTAAGATTCCTTTGCTATGGGAGATTAGCATAGAATATATTTCCTAAACGAATACTTGGCTAAGGTACCTGTATATGCATTAATCCACTGCTATTTTTCTTCTTTTTTTTTCATGAAGTATTTATAACTAATTCCATTTAGGGGTCAAGAAACCGAACACTGAACTACTTCCAAAGTTAAAGTTATGAGTATTCACTTCAGTATTTTAAATTCTGTTAATTTTAACATCAGAACATAGTCTGAGTAGTGTTAGTATCTAACAGACCTGTCTGAAAAAGCAATTTCTTTGCCATCTACTATGTCTAAGCAAATAAATATTTCATGTGCCAGCAGCAAGCAGCAGCTGTTCATAGCTGTCACATAGTAAACAGCCAACAAGATAATTTCGTTGTGATTTACCAGTGTACAAAGGAAACTTTAAAGCTGACTGAAAATATGTGGAAATCTATACTTAAATTCACCACATTAAATGTAATTAATTTAAGAGCGTAAATAAAATGTGAGCAACGGCATGGGTGATTAGGACTCACTGGTGTTTGAAAATATCACACTTGGAGGACTGTACCTGTAACTTAATACTACACTGAATCTGTGCATGGGACTGTAAGTGACACAGTTAGTTTAGAGAAGAGAACTTTTGCAATGAAAAACCTTTTTCTTTAGGTGATCAGTTTAAAAATAACATTTATGCATGTCTGCATGAAACTTGCAACAGAAGAGTAACATCCTGAAGTAGCTTCTCAGCTCTCCCTGGTCATCTCACTGCTTTCCTCTTCATGTCATTATTTGTACACTTATGGAAAGGTATGACCAAAAATGTAGATTTTAACCACAGAGGATAATGAGCTATCTCTGTTCACAAGTCAGTAGGAACTGATACTTAGCACATTTCTCAGCTTGTAATTTATTTTGATTGGGGTCCCAGAATTAAAGTAATCATTAATGACTTGAACAGCACTTTTTCTTTATTCCCACTATCTGGCTAGCTTTGCTTCTGTCTGTTCTTTAATCTTTGCCAGTTTGAAAATCGATTTTCAGCAACCTGCTTTCATGGGCTATTTTGATTATTAGTGCTACTGAAAGTTTTATGTGTGAATAAAGAGGGAAGGGTAAGTGGCTAACAACACTGAAGTACCTCCTAGAGTGACTCATGCAGGAATCAAAGCATTTTACTGGAACTGTACTGTTACCGAAAACGTATTTAAAGCACCTTTATAACTTGCTTTTTCCATTTATTTTGTAGTTGCACGTTAAATTGGAGCAATTGGCACCTAAACCCCTCTCCTCCACTATCATTCTCCACCCGTGACAGGCCGACTATAGTTAGGAACAGCTGCCTGATTAATGACTATGACACAATGGATAAGTTACAAAGTTCCATTAGACTTGTGTGCTGAAGTCACTGAAGTGTGCTAGGGTGTATAGTTCCTTTAGTATTTCTCATTCAATTTTGCAGAAGATAGTGGAAAACTGAGGTATGGTTAGATTTCTAAGAATTGGCAGTCATATATCATCCTTGCTATAACTGCTGATGATAACAGGAGTTGTGTACATGTACTCTGAGGGAGTGATGTACAAGTCTGAGCTGAATCTGGTTTTTCCACTGAGGCTAAAAGAGAAGAGTGACAGCAGCTGCAGACCTTTGACACATGAGCCATCAAATCTGAAACAAGGTGATCTAATTTCACATACTGCTATGAAGAGAGCCTCTGGCCTTATAAATGATCGCTAGCCTGTGTATGTGCATAAGTCAGTGAAACAAACTAAAATAAACTCTTGCTCATCTCTTCTTTTCCTCAAAATTAAACCAGCAAATAAGGCTCTTGTTTTTTGAATACATAATATTGTTCTGAAGAAGTGGTTTTATGGACATGAGGGCTTTTAGACAGATTTTTATTATTCTGTGTACTTAGGTGGGATGAAGAGCTTAAACTAATTGGAGATCACAGTGCCAGCAACAGAATTCCCTTCCTTTCCATTACACTGAGTGAACACCATCTGTCTGTTCACTGCTGAAATAATGTGGCAATATCCCACCAGATAAAATGAAAAATATATTCCTTGATGGATTAACATTGGTATGTAATAATAATAATAATAATAATAATAATGATCGATTGCTAGCTATTCCAACAACAGTAGCTTGAAAATGAGCATTCATTACTCCCTGGATTCTTAGGAGGGGAAGGGGCAGGGGGAAATCTGTAGGACTTTCTAACATAAAAAAGAGCCTCAAATATGTTGCCATTGTCAAATTGTGGGTGTCACCTGAACTTGTTAAAATTAATCAAGGAAGTTAAGTTCTTTTCTTTTGTGTGTCACTAGGAACCATCCCTAAAGCATTAGAACTGCTGCATTTCTTTTGTATCAGTTCCCTGAGATAAATATAATTTTACGCAATTTATTCTCCATTCTCCTAAAAGCAAAAGACTGTCAACACAAACGATGTGAAATTCTAAAAATAAAAAAATAACAGTGATTTTTAAATTCTTCCATTTCAAATTTTATGGATTAATTATAAATAAATTGAAAGTATGATTGTGGAATTGTAATGTAATTAAAATACTACTTTGTATAAGATACCAGAAGCAAGGTTTTCTACTTGCCTGGTTCTTGTATCTGTTGCTTAAAGGCATTCAAAACTAACATCGAAAAGAAATTTTTGCAGTTGTAAATAAAATGGAAAATTTCATTTCAGAGAAAAAATATTGAAAAAATGAAGTTCTGTACTTTAAAAATGCATAGTCCTTTAAGATATTTTGCCTGAGTATGTTTGATATGCTTATTTGTATAACATTGATAATGCAAAGAATGACGTGGTTTGTTAAGGGCACACTTGGAAGAGGACATTAAAGCAAACAGGTATTTGGCACTGGAAAAAAAAAGATAAAGAATTAAGAACCCTATATCATAACTAGTTCCCATGGTAAATAAACACTGTTTTTTAAATTATGTTGATCATAGAATCACAGAATGCTTTGGGTTGGAAGGGACCCTTAAAGGCCATCTAGCCCAACCCGCCTGCAGTGAGCAGGGACACCTTCAACTAGACCAGGCTGCTCAGAGCCCTGTCCAGCCTGGCCTTGAATGTTTCCAGAGATAGGGCATCTACCACCAGTCTGGGCAACCTGTGTCAGTGCTTCACCACCCTGACGGTAAAAAATTTCTTCCTTCTATTGAGTCTAAATCTACCCTCTTTCAGTTTAAAAGCATCACTCCTTGTCCTATCACTACAGGCCCTACTAAAAAGCCTGTCCCCAGTCTTGAACAGTCTTAAGATCTTTGATAAAGATGAGCATAAAGAAGTCTGCATAGAACTTGGATCTGCAATCAACAGGTCAGCTTGCAAGGACATATTTCCAGGTATCTGACACCCCCACCCATCCATTTCTGCCTGGTAAAAATTTCCTCAAAGATAGACTTTTGTATAAAACTTTGATAATTATGTCTCAAAGGCCCAGTATAAGAAGTTCATAAAAACACACACAAAAAAAACCCAAAACAAAACCAAAATGACTGGGACTATACACAGAAGAAAACAATAACAAACCAACCCAAGACTTGGGCTATTCCAAATTTTCCTGCAGGTATTTTAACCCTTTTAAAATTTTGCCGAATGTTTCAGGTGGCTTCCTTTACCTGAATCAATTCATCCAGTTCTCCTCACAAAAGAACTTCCAGTTTTCTTTTCGGAAAGAAAACAAAATGAAGCACCCCATACAGATTTTTATTTAGACTCAGTATTGTATCCTTTATAAAATAATGATATCATGAGCCATGCTTGAAGACATCTGAAGTAATATCACAGCTTAACACAGCAGCAGAAGCAGAGACTAGCAGCTGAGTTTCCGTTACCTCTGCTGTACTGTAACTGTGGAAATCGAGCGTTACTCCTTTAAGGAAGCTATTTAATTTTAACGTTTTAAAGCAAGTCACTGTGCCACAAAAGCTGATTTTAGAGAAGTTGACCTGCATGAGTCCCCATGTCAGAGAAGAAATAGTGCCCAGGCATGGTCTTGTCGGAAATACTCAGGAAGAAAAGGCAGTAGGTATATGGCTAACCCAGTTAACTATAGAATGGAATTAACCCCTATTTTTTTGTCTCCTTCATTTTGTTGTGATGTCATACAGCATTTTTCTGAGGTCTTCCAAGGCAACTTCTTCCTCCCTCTCCCTCTTCATCTCAACTTTTTGTTTCTGTTATAGTCACAATAAATACTTTACATAAACGGAACATAAAGTGACCAGCACTCACCACAATCAATCTCCTGCCACTTTCTGCTGTCCTGAACCCACCAACTGTGGGCTCCACTGTTTGGCCCCACTTTTTCTTTGACAAGAATGGTAGGATAGGAATCAGAAATGAAAAAAAAACAGAATAAAAAAAGGGGATGCAGACAGCAAACTAACCAGCAGGTAAGCTCCTGATAATTTTTCTTTGTGAATTACAGGTATATTGCAAAGTTTTTTATTTTATGTTTGCTGAATTTTGCCATCTTCCAGCTTACATTGAATTCCTTTTCTGAAGGTTTCCTTATACAAAACTACGTTCTAACTCTAAGTCTTAAAAATAGATTTGTTACATCATAATCTTGGGTTATTTTTTCACCATGTATAGTAAAAACATCAGTCAAGAAAAAAGCTTTTAATTTGGGAAGCAACTTTTTCCAATGTATGGCTACCACAATATTACTAAAAATACTTTAAAACTGTATGTGTAAACATTTGTTATGTGGTATGCAAGTTTGCATTATTTAATGACATCTATTTGTGGATAACAATTTTTTAAAAGTCTACAAAAATTTAATTGCCCTCCAATACTCTAGTTTCTCTTTTATATTGGATAACAGTGTAAAACTTAATTATGAAGAAAGCTTTGTTTTTCACTTAATAGCTATCCTAGCTACGGTATTTTTCTTTTTACAAAGCAGTGTACTTTGGTCCCAAGAAACCGGAAAGCTATGTTCATTAATACCGACTTCCCAGCAGATGGTGCTCCAAGTACATAAACACGAACTTCAACATGTTCCTAAACTTATGTGTGAATTACTTAAACACATTACCTGATCATTAATTTACAGCTCTTACGTGTTCATAAAGATTGATGATATGGAGGCACAGTGGTTTATGAAAAATTTGAACACCAGTGGCTCTTCTATGCAAAAGTTTTGGAAGCCATTGGCTAGATATTTCCCCTGGTATGTCTATAGCACATCGTTTAGCTTCAGTAGTAATGGGTTTGGTCACTTGTGGT
>Ga0181612_162506_pt1 | contig 21660 bp, 10 predicted proteins | sample HoacroProtozoa21_FD_119630 | JGI IMG/M metagenome (GOLD analysis project Ga0181612, IMG submission 119630) | Hoatzin crop microbial communities from Cojedes, Venezuel. Combined Assembly of Gp0051906, Gp0051904, Gp0051908
AAAAAGCCACTAATAGCATTGCAGAGCTGAGATGGAATCTGGCTGCAATTCGTTTCCAGGCATACAATGTTGAATGAGCAGCATTACCTGGGAAAACAGCAAGTATTGAGGAACAATCCCAGCACTTGCTACATGAACAGTTCATCAAATATTATTCTGTAACCACTGATTAATTTAATCTGGTTTAACTTTTGTGACACTTTCAGCCGCTGTAACAACTCAGATAACTATTGAGAAGTACGTGAGAAAATAGTTATCTTAGCAAGTACAAAGAAAAAGCAGTCTAAAGCTTTGAAATTGCGAACTCCAGTAAATAAGCAGCCTTCCAAACACCTGGAACTTCGGCCTTACAGCCCTGATTTGTACTACACTATGAAAAGATATTCAACCTTGCCAGAGCGGAAAACTTTCTCTTTCTTTGAGTGGCAGTTGTTTGTTACCACCCGTGGTTCCCCCAAGTCCCCTCATTACAAATAATGCACAAAGTTTGCAGTCTTGTAGTGCTAAAACCCATTACCAAATGTGCTTCACTAAGCCAAATTCAATACTCAGAGGTGGAAGGTAAAAATAAGTACGCAGTCCCCTAGTTGGAAAGAAACTGGTGAGGCATACAATAAACACAGAATAAATCCCAAAGCTGTTTGACAAGCTAGAAGAAAGTAAGTTAATGTGGTGTGAAAGGTACACATTTATTCCTGGATTATCATCAGTCTTCTGGATCATGGCACAAAGATTATGGAGAATAAATAGTTGTAATTTGGGTAGGCATTTTGTATGTCACTGCCTTTCTCCTACCGTGGTTTACACCGCTGCTTGCTGTTTGGCTGGGTATCAGCGGCCAGCTGGTGAATCTGGGTGCAGTGTGCAGCTGATGTAGGTAAAGCAATGAGATTCATGATTAACGATAGAGTACTACCACCTCCTTTTAAAACCATGGAAACTCTGAGGAACTGGAGGAAATTGAGTTTCGTAAATGTCGTTTGATTTTTATATTTGCATTCAAAAATGCCTATTGGTAATGATCTTCTTAAAAAAATAGGGAAAGTTTGACACAAATCATGAAGATTTCTGTGGCCATTTTGTTAGAAATCCATTATAATTATTAATATTAATTTTTCTAATATGAAAGAAAGACTTTTTTATTTATGAAATTTTATTGCTAATTTCTCACTTCAGGAAATCATATGTTTTCTGAAAGTTAAATTTCCATTGCCCACAGCTGAGGGTTTGTTCTGTTCTGTGATGTATTTTGGATAGATCTTTGGCTTCAAACCAAACTATACTTACCAACATTTATAGAAGTGTTGTGTATTACCCACTATATCAATGAAAAGCATTATTCAATAGGTTAGGGGTAAGAAATTTGGACCAAAAGACCCTTCAAAATACGGCACATCTATATTTCATCCAGTGCCTGAAAGACAGAGTCTTTTGTTATTCATACAACACCCATTATCAAAGAGGTTTCAGCCAGGACTAGCTCTCCACACGCTAGCTGTTGGAGACATGCAAACAGAAATACAGTTATCGACCCAAAAGTCTGTGCTGTATGCACTGACAAAGCCACCAAAGGAGGCAAGGTCAACAGGGGTGGAAAGTCTCTAGAGAAGACCTGTCCCTGGCTCCTTCACTTTGTCATTCCCTGGAAGACAGGTACGTTTCTCAGCAGACCTTTCAGCTCAAAGATGGAAGATGAGATGGGGGCACAATGAAGAAGTACTCACTACTGCTTACATTTTACATCTGATGGCATCTCCAGACAGGCTGTGGGTAAGATTTCTGCACTTCCAGTTGTGTGGGAGAAATTTCCTAGATGTTGGTGAGTCGGCTTCGTTCTGCAATCACAGCTGGCGGAGGAGACGGGAAGACTTCTGGGAAAAGAGAGTGGCTGTCAAAGGTGATAAATAAATCTCCCCTCAAATCTTGTTGCATAAGCACAGGTTCTAGTGGACCCATTGTGATTACATTATCTTAATTTATTATTGCTGAACTTCTAGTAAGTCTCCAGAGGTGCTGGTTTGTTGTGATACTTTTTGAGCCATGTAATGTCATCAATAGTTTATGGAAAAAGCTCCTGTAACCGCATCAAGTGAATACTTCGGATTCCTGCTAAAGAAATGCCCTTCACATAAGAGTGAGTTTGCAAGAAGAGACTATTTTTCCCCAAAAGATATGAAGTACAAGGGCAATTCACCTCCCTTCACATCCAGTGGGGCTGAATTCTTACTATCCAGCTCTGCTACAGCTGCTCTTCTGGACTACGAACTCCTCATGCGGCCTTTTATCTGGGGACCTCATCAACAAGCACATTAGCTTAAAAAGCATGTCCCAGCCGGAAAGCGTGGCGGGATAAGAGCTAGATAGTGACGCTGACCCTGAACATGGAAAATGAGATAAAACATGGAGAACAGAACAGGTAATGTATCTTCAGGGCATTTACAGCCTGCAAGGAATCGCAGTACTGGAGCCCTGCAAAATCTGTCTCTAAAAACATCACTACCAAAGTCAGTAAGAGATTGCTATTTCTAAAGACAAATATAGAGCTTACAGTATAAGAAGGGCTTTATTTTGATTCACTCTTATTTATTATAGGAGTGAATCAAAATAAATTTAATTATTTTTAAATTATTATTACTTTCAATAATTTTTAAAAATGTAATTATAATTAATTATTCACTCCTAGTTATTACAGATGTAACTGAAAACACTTAAGATAACTAAAAATAGTCTTTAATTAATAGGAGGACAATGTTGAGTGTCCAGCATGATGAATAATGGTGTGAACTCACCTCCATGCTCAAGCACAGAGGTGACAACGTAACTGCAATTATGCGAGCATTCCCAATGTATCTCTACCTTGCAAGGATTTTTAAGGTTGGACATTTTCCAAAGTAACCTGCCATCATTCTAAAGCTAGTAAAATTGAATTTGTCTCCAAGAATTAATGTAGAGGCAAATTTTCAATAGTACAGACAACATTTATTTCTCCTTTCTCCTCCCAACGTGCCCCCTTTTTTTCACTTCAGTATTGTTATTCTTGTGTATTAAAATTGAAGAACTTTTCAGGCCAGACTTCCATTTAATTAAAAATGTGGCAGCAGCAGCTGTTTGTCATTGAGCTGGAGTTCATTTGGTGAAAGAGAATCAGTGTGTTCCACATAGCAAGAACAAACTACCTTTAAATATGACTCATGCTTAGTATATTGACTTTGTCTGCCGCACCGTAAATACCCAGACACTCAGGTTATGACTGACAACATAAAACACCGGGACTATGTGACAACTGAGTATGGTAGGCTGACTCATGTCATTGAGCATCTGTCTTGGACAAGGGATGCAGTGCCAAGGAACAGTTTGTGAAGCCAGGACAGTGATGGGCTGTGATGAGGTCTTTGCAATCTGAGAGCAGGCAGCGTGGTGGGGTTTGTAAAGCAAGGTAAAAGAGCATTACATAGGAAGCTTTCACAGCATGCAAGACCTCTTCAGTCCAAGCACTAAATTGCCCTCAGTTTGGTCATCCGGTCCCAAATGAACGTGTTTGGTAAAAGCCAAGGACTGCAGCTGGAGGCAGAGTGATCTGCGGCATCTCTGTGACCCAGAAAGCGTGCTGCAGCAAACCGCTGACTTCCACCATAATCCCAGCCACACTCAGGGAGGCTGACCCTAAGCCAGAGGATCCTACTGCAGTAAGGTCTGCAAGGAAAAGATTCAGCCAACCCATATTCAGATGAAAGGAGAAAGCACATTGTTTGTGGTGTTCATGCAGAAGTTTCTCTCAGTGCCTGGGGACTCTCGAGACTTTCACCCGTGCCAATGCTCATACCTCATCACCCTAAAGAAGCAGAGCTGGTGCCAGCAGATCAGCATAGATGTGCCAGCAGATCAGGACAAGTGTAGCTCTTCCAGTAACTTAGGATCTGATGGAAGAGCTAATTGCTCGTAAGAAATGCTGAAAAAATCATCTTCCCTCTGTAGGCATCCAGATCTTGAAGATCTTTCTGCCAAGCTTTCCCGGAGAAATTGTTCGCATCCTGTTACAGGGAAGGAGCACGGAAGAGTGACCTTCCACGTCACTTGCAATGTTTACTTGATATTGAAAAGTTGCATATGGACAAGCACTTGGGGAGAAATTGTAGCTTCAAAGCGTCACAGGTCAGTTTACACTGTTTTCTTTCTTTTAAAAATATTTAGCACTTTGGAACAACTTTCCACCATGCAGTTCCACTTGCATTTGAAAGGTGGTCAGCCCTGCTCGCTGCTTCCTTTGGGAAGGGTGGACTTCAGAAGATAGGACAGATGAAGTTACTTGCCAAAGGTTGCATGGCAAGGTCAGTAGTTAAGGTACAAACAGTAGAGACTCCCTGCTAAATGAGTGAAAAATAGTAAGCTGATAGCATACAGTGCTCAAAATGCACTTTTAATCTTCAGCTCCATTTGAAATAATTACATTCTGACAATACATGGGTGTACTAACCTAGTTTTTGCAGGAAAGTAAGGAAAACATAGGTCCACAGACAGATTAAATCTTCCCTGAGACTAATTCCTGGCTTTTCTTTGAAGCTCGAAGCCACACTTCGCTCTTATAGAACGCCTCTCTGCTCAGCTAAATCACAGCAGTTACATTTTATTCATTGGTACACTTTTCTGTTTTTCTTTTCTAGTCCAAGTCATTATTTTTAAACCACTCATTTAAAAAGTCTCAGGTCTGGTTCAAGGCATAAGTAGATAATGGAAGGTTACCTTTTAGAAGCCATCATTTACCTTTTATTCCTGTTGCAATGACAAGTCGCCTTGTCTATTTTCCTGCGAGATCGCCAGCCACTGGAAAAAAAGCTGCAAATGCAGGACAGATTCACTTACGAGGGCAAAAAAAATTCCTGTCTTCATTCCTTTTAATTAAACATCACACAAATTAGAGGCAGAGCTCTAGCAACTGCACCTTATCTGCCAAGTCAGGGAGTTAAGATTTCACCTGCAATCCCAAAGTTCCAAAGAAATATATAAATTTAAACAAAATGTGACAGTGTTTCAGCTAACAGGAGTCAGCAGACTTTGCAGGGGGAAACAAGTGCTTTTATTTCTACTGCCTTTCCCCTTGGCTTTTGAAGCCAGCGGTGCCACATATCACTGCTCTGGAGAACGACTGATCTGTGAAAATAGTTTTTTTTTCCCCCAATCTTCTTTCGCCCCCTCTTTCTGAAAATGGTCTCTCTTAAAACAAAGCCTTTCAGCAAATACTCAAAGGAAGAGGCAGGGAAGAGGTTGTTTTTAAATCTCTTGGGAAAGACAGGTATTTTGAAGTATCAGTTTTTTATATTTTTGTCTTCCTTCCCAGGTGTTTTGCCGTGAACAGCAAAGAGAACTGCTGTCCCTTTCGCTCCTCTTAGCTGTAGTCTGGCCAAATTTCTGTCAGCTTCTAAAAGCTGAAGACTGAGAATGAAAAATCAGAATAAATATTTACCCTAGAACCTTGAGTCCCGAATTTGTAAATAATATTATACATAGCCAAGTCTTACTAAGAGTTGCAAGGCTTAGTATAAGAGTATTCATAACACGTTAAGGTATGGAGAATTACTTCAATTTGTTAAATACTTGTTAAATTCATCAGAAAAAAGGCAAGTCAAGCAATATTTTCTTCCAAAGTCTACTATTTGAAGGGAAAAACATAAAAAAAAATCTGAAATATTTTCACTGCAATCCTTTTTTTTTTTTTTCTCCTACCAGTTTTCCCTTCAATGTATTTCTTGTTTTGCATGAATATCGACCCACTCAGGTGGACACGAGAATCCAGCAGCAAACACCAGCAGTGGAATGCAAGCTGGGTGGACACAGGCTGTTCCTCCCACAGCCCGTCCTCTGCTCTGGGTGTGGGATGGAAGGCTCGGGTGTGCTGTTAAGAGGAACCAAAAAGGCACTTGGCCATGAGCAGTGTGTTACAAAACGGATGAACACTCCAGCTCATTAGTGTTTAGTTTAGTGAGGAAAACGCCTCCATTTCATCAAAGGGCTTTGCTCTGTGCTAGGGCATCCTTCACACACAAACAGCCTAAAAGGGTGCAATCGCTGTCATTCTACGTTAACTTACAGAAAGTAAAGGCTGTTTTTTGACTAAGAGAAAACTTAAAATCTTATATTTAAGTGTCTGATTGAGTATTACTAGAAAGCAGTCAGACCTGAATGCAAGCTTTCTTAGTCACAGTTTGGTTCTATACATGTATTTTTAAAACCAGTTTGGACGAATAACAGTGATAACGAACATAAAATTTAACACCTTTCTACGAACACTGGAAATCACCTTACAAAGGAAAGTTGTTTCTCACTGATGACCAGGAAACTGAGAAGTAAACCATTTTCTTTAGCCCCCACCAAGCCGTACGGAGAGCACTCCGTACAGATGTGGGTCTCCAAAGTATTCTGTGTCCCACAGGCTTTTAGTCTGCTGGGTTTGGGTTTCATAGCGTAAACATTTTCCCAAAGAGTTCAAAGATCTGTGCACCTACCTGCAAGATGTAACCTCCCGGAAGCCAACCAAGCATGCACCCATCTTCTCCAAAGCCAGCCCCTCGGGGAGGAAAGCCTACAGACCTCTGCTCCATCACTTTTACACTCGCAGTAAAGTAGAAAAGATAAAGACACAATGGAGATTGCAAAAGGCTCAACAACCTCTAACTTTCGCTTTTGTGTGCTGTAAACTTCCACCATTTCCTTTCTACTTCACCGATTTAATTTTGCTAGTAAAGACTCTGTTGCTTCCAAGACTGAATACAGAGCGAACAAAACCACAACAGAATATTGGCATCGAAGCCGCAGCACGCCTGTCTGGCTGCCAGCGCTGCAAGCTGCCTGCCATCCGTTCGTCCAAGGGATGCTGCTATGGTCAGCAATCGCTTCAGACGCTGGCAGGACACACGCAAATACCTTGAATCATCCAAATTCGCACAAATGAGGGTAGCTGGTATGAAACACCAGCTCATTGAAAGTAATGCAGGACTGGACTTCAGTAAGAGCAGGAGCCATGCTTTCACCATGATGACCTGCGAAGTGCAGTGCCCAGAGGATGAGTTACTCCTCCGAATGAAGCACCAATTTGGAAAATCACACAGCCTGAAGAAGAGCAAAGCAATTCTAGAAACTCAGTTTAAGCAAGCTAAAATCTGTCCTGTGTATGGTGCCAATTTATACTTCTACATTCCTGTTTCGCACAAAGGCAAAGACGAGCAAAATCTGGCCCCAGAACTGCCAACAGTTCTTTGAATACTAATTTAGGCTTTTAAAACACACAAGTATATATAAAAGCACAGCTCAGATTTGAAAAACAAACAGAACCGGCTTGAATATATCTGCCCGCTCTTTCCTAGACCTCCCCCAGGCAGACCACAGGTCCTCTGTACGGCCAGGGCTCCATCACCAGAGAAAGAACTTAATTTTCCCCGTGCTGGTGCGGGGTCTCACCCTGAGCTGTCACTGTCACACAGCTTGCGGCGCGGAGCATGGGGTCCTGGATCCAGAAGTTGCTCAGGCGCTGACAGAGCCTCCCTGGGATGCAGTACTTGGCTTCAGCAGGAGTTGGGCAATTTAGTTTTTTGCCACATCACGGAGCAGGCTTTTTTGATATTTTTACAGGGTGACTAAGATAGCCAAAATATTCAGTGACATATTTTCAGAGTTTGAGTCACCAAATGGAAAAGCCAATGACCGGCAGGTTGAAGCAATGCAGACAGTACGATCAGCGTGTATGTCTGCCAGCTTCAACTAATTGAGCTGTGCTGGTCTGGCAGCGCTGTCTGCTGCAGGGAGAGCAAGTCATAACAGCTGTAGTTAGACGTCAGATCAAAACACCACCAGAATTCCTACAGCATGGCGTAAACCATTTAGTATTGACTATTGTACGATAATTTAACGCAGGGATAGAATAGGGACATACACCTTGAGCATCATGAAAGGTGCCTGCTGAGCACCTGCTGGTACGTACGCTACGTGGAGGTTTAGGCAGGATGTAAACGGTGCAAGCAGAGAGGGGAAAGCTGGAAGCGGTGGGACCATTTTGACTGGTGCAACTGATGGCATCGCAGACAGACTCAGACAGAGCTGTTTGATCATTCATCTATTGAAAGCAGCCTTACTCCTGGAGATGCAGTCCATCCCACAATTTGTTTTACAGCAGGTATATGATTTTTGCATTCCATGGGTAGCATGCAGAAGCCAACAAAGAACTTGGAATCACAGTAAAATATTTTCCCTGGCCATATATACAGTGCCATTCACAGCAAAACTCTTTAAAATTTTAACAGAAATTTAATGGGCAACGCTTGTTGTTCAGAGGCAACCGCTTCAAAGGAGAGGTTTATTCTACAGACTTCTAATATTTTTTATTATGTACAGGTCTTATCACTTAGCACTTTGTATCAGTAGTTATTTTAATTAAGCTTCCCAAAAACTCATTTCAGGATTTTCATTTGATTCCATTCTTTCACTGAAACAGTGCCAGCTCATGCTTTAAAAAATTTATGAAGAACTCTTTAAGATTAGTGCACTAGGCATAAGCTGTGCAGCTACCTTAGGATTGTTTAGTCATAACATAAATACTTTCAAAAGTTCATTAGCTTATTACAGTAACTAAAATATCCAGGAATTTTATTATACAGGATAGTAACCTGCATGGCAATTAACCAGCAATTAATTACTTTAAAATATATTCACTTGATCACTTCAGAATGGGATGACTGCTTATTTTGAATTTTAAACAAAGAACAATGCTTTGAAGTAGTGCAAGGCAGCTTCAGCAAACCCTTTCAACCAGCTCCTGTGACAGCAGGCCCAGTTGCTTGAGGTGTTGATACTGGTGTTAATGGGCATGTGGACATTCCCTTTACTCATGGTAAAAATCAGTCTTACCAATTTTATTGCAGTGATGCTCAGGAACATCAGTGTCGGATAGCAGTCATCATGTGCAGTGTGCTGTACAAATAAAATATAACCCTGCATCACTGATTTTGCGATCTAAATTACAGGATTTATGTTTTTAGACAGACTTTCCTAGATGGAATTAACCTTCTATATCTTATTTTGTATCAGTGGATTCGCACATATTATTGTTTATGAATGAAAAAGCATTGACTTTAACATTAAGATAAATTTTAGAGGACCATTTGAAAGCTCTGAGAAGAGTGTGTGATGTACATAAAATAACTACGTCATGTATCTTACTGTTACGGCTCTCCTCTCTCTACTTATTTTTCATTTAATTTTCTTCAGTGAATCAAATAGGGACAGAATATTCAATCTCTGTGAGTGAGCAAATGTCCTTTCTATCAAGTGAAATACATGCTTTTATACGAACTTGTTCTCTCTAGAATAGTTACTCCATAGGCAAACAAACCCACAGGGAAAATCATGTTATCAAATAATTCTTGTGGATATGATAGTCTTCCTTTTGTGTTTTCTATCTATTTCTATTCTATCTCAAAGAACTTCACAGTAACTTTAGAAATACACTGTGGCTTTTTAAAATGATGAGTTACATACTGATATTTCTATCTAGACTCTGACTTCTATGTCTATTTTATTAACTCCAAGCATTTGAACTTCCATGTCCTCACCTTCTATCCCTTTGTTAAATAATGTAAAAAAGGATTTTCCAAGTGGTTTTAAAAAAATATTTGAGGCAAACAGGAAAATGGGACAGTCTACCACATGCACATATTGCCATTTTACACCAAGTTTTCTCTCCGTAGCTTACTATGATCAAAATACCAAAACTACAGTGACATCTTCCAGATTGCAAAGAGAACTCATTACACCAACATATTTGCAGTATCACATTATAAAGATTTATAAAATATCCACATTTATACTGGAGATTAGAAAATAGCTGTTGAAAACTAGGGAGAATAAATGGGATGGAAGTAATTATACTCATGCAAAATTAAGGTTAAATTATAAACCAGTTAGATTTACTCCATTTATAAATACAGACATACATCTCAGATTTTTTTTGTGCATAATACAAGACATGCTTGAAACTTGGCCCTCAAATTACTACTTTTTGCTCTCTTTCTGTGAGGCAGTGTAGGGAATAAAACCATATTTTGTCTTTGTAAGAGCTGTGAAAGGGCTCTATACTTTAATGGCTCTTCGCTCGCTGCACTGAGCAGAGGGGTTAAAGCATCTCTGCTCTTCTAGGTCTAAGTGCATTTTCACGACAGCGTGTTTGTGATACCCTTTGGTCCCTCTTAGCTTCCCTGGTAAAAGCTCTCCCTTTCCCTCATTACTTCAGAACACTTCACCCTATTTTCTTCTTGTTTCCCATCCAGGTCTTCTTTTGGCAGGGGCTGCCTAACTCTTCTTATGGTATTCTCAGCCTATGCTCCTGCTTGAAGTCAAGAGCAGCTTTGAGCCATGAAGACCAGGCTTATGAAGGTTTTATCAGCCAACATAAATCCAGTGATGATGCCTGTACTTGTGACACATTCAGACCTGTCTGAAATGGAATGTGAATTTTCCAAGTCTTTTTTTTTTTTTTTTTTTTTTAAGACATCCAAATATTCAAAGATACCACAACAGCCAACTGCAGCTCCACATTTTGGATGCTTTAAACTAAACTCAGTTTAGGACTGGTATCTCAACTTCTGGCGCTTGTTTATGGTCAGCTCTCCACCTCCTCTCCCTTCACATGCCACTCCTGGGCATCCCACGTGTGCTTTGGGGAATCAGTCACCACTGCTTGTGCACATTTCATGCCTTTTGAAGACCCACCAACGTAACACAAGCACCTGCACCAATGCACAATAGATTCATTCCTGTGTTGCTATTACAAATTTTTTAAAGTTACTATTATGCCTTTGCATGAAATTGTTCAACTTTGATTGCAACAACTACCACCAGCCAGAACAAAGTGAATATTTTGTGACAGAAATCAAAAATGTTCTTGCTGGAGAAGTAACATGTAGAAGGAAAAATAAGAACAAGCCTCTCTCAATCGCTTCCTCCCCCCCCCCTCCAACAGAGCAGATTTCGTTTTGGCTGTGATGTAAAGCCCTGAGGAAGGAGCAGAAGGATTTTCACTGACCTCTGGAGCCTGTGCATCCTCTGACTCTGCCAGGCGAGCGGAGGGGAGCCGTAAATTCTCTTTTCAGGCCACTTGGCAGAACTAATCTCTTTTAATCTGCTCTCTTCATGGCATCTCTTTGGTCTGACAAAACTCCGATTTATTGGCTGTCAGGAAAGACCATGTGCCCTATATCTTTCTTCAGTAGTTCACTTTCTTCAGCGGTGTTGAGTGGCAAGGGAGTGAATTTAAAGGAAGCATTTCACTCACTGAAGCCTGATAGAGTTGCATAGTGTTACATCAATAGCTAGTATTATTCTAAAGCAATAAATAATTTTTGAAAAATTAATGAATAATTAGGACTCTGTTTCCTTCAAGTGATATCCATCTTAATATAAGCAAATGAGATCACAGCATGGCAGAGGACAGCTGGAAGTACATGGTTTTCATAGTGAGGTCATCAGCGTTTGGCCACCAGCACCGCTGGGCCCCATGGCAGACCTGAGGACAGCACTGCCCCACCTGTATTGCTTCATTTTCTATAAAACCTCTTACAATAGTTTCTATGTGAACCAGGCTTAGCACCCTCCCCTATTTTCAGGGAGAAAAAGAGAGCCATCATCTCAGGGCTTTGTGACAGTTTAACTGATTAGCCTGGTGGCTCTGACTTTATTGATTCCCTCCCCAGCGTGGTCTCTTGGGAAGAAGCATGTACATTTTGTGAAGCAGTTAGGTTTAGAGATCGAAAAGAGAGACTTGAAAATTTGTAGAATAAAAATAATTACCTTCGATTCCGAGAATCTATTTCTTGTTTTTCACCCAATCTGGCAAGGCCACATCAAACTCATTAGTTACGGAAAAATATTATTTGTGTAAGATTAGTTCTTAAATTTCTTTAATAAGCTTTTCATTGGCATAATATTGTGAAGGGCAGTAATTAAATACTAACTGGTTTGGCACAAACATAAAGACAGCTATCCTGACTTTACAGGTCAAAACTGAGGTGCACCTAGACCGAGTGGTTCATGCAAGGTCACACAGATAGTCTGCAACAGCAGCACAAACTGAGCACCAGTATTTTGCATACCGATTCAGTGCCTAAACCCCCAGCTCATCTTTCCTCTCCTAATTCCCTGAACCTGTTCTATCAGAGTCATCTCAAGACAGAAGTTGGAATTTAAATGCAGTTACATACCACTTTTACCCTCTCACCCCGAAGGATTTAATGGAATTAATCTGAACAAAATTATTCACCTGCATACGAGTATTGGAAAACTGGTCCCAGAATGGGAAGAGTTTTAAAACGCATTTCCTGCAAGAGGAAAAAGGTTTGGACCACTCTTTTAAGCTATGTGTCTGTGTTGCATCCATAAATCGTAAACATAAGGTAAAACTACTGCAAAGCCTCGGTGGAGCTTGGAGTCGAAAACGATCTGTTTTGGTCTGCTGCTTTGAAAATGGTTTTCTTGATGAAACTCATGAGTCCGCTGGAGACTGAGACACAGATGGATGAGCTGAGCATATGATAAACCTGCTGCATGAGTTTGTAGTTAATTGCCCATCATCTTTTTTGTCTCACCGTGAAAAATTTCACGCCCACCTTGCACAGTAAAGGTAACCCGAGTGTCATAAACCATTTGTCTCCTGTGCTTGCGTTGCTGCATTACCCGACGGGCCTTGTTGTTCGAGTGCTGCTGAGACAAGACAAATTCGCTGAGCCTTTGTACAGATGAAGCACACTGCTGCTTTTATCAAATGATCTCCATTCTCTAATGAGAAGAAACACCTTCCAGAGTCATTTGCATACTAATGTCTTTATTTCTAAAACAATAAGCAGGCTGTAACTCACAGAGACGTTAGTCAGAATAGAGCGTTTTCATTTGCATGAGTGAAGTGTGGAAAAGCTCGCGGAGAAAACATGCCCCCTTACCATGGACACGGAGGGTTCCTCGGGCTCAGCGGAAGGAGGGCCTGAGGGGTCCAACTGCAGGAGACGTTAAACGGATGGGGAGTCCATAAGAGAAGCATCACTGTCCTCCCCCTGCCTTCACAGCTCCAGTTGGGAAAACAGCTCCTACCTCCTGCAGAAAACAGGGTGCAAAGCCAGCAGTTAAGCCGCAAGATAAAAGGAGTTGAAAACAGGAACTGATACCGCAGATGCCATCAGTGCTTCTCCAATGTGTTTATCACTGGCTACATTTCTCTCTCTTCTTTTTTTATTCATACTTGGGGACAAAATATTGCAGAAACAGGTCATTTCAGGGCAACAGAGTGGTCCTACTCTGAGCAATAAGAAAGACAAAAGGCTGCCTAACCACCGCACTTCTAAATCTGCTCTCAGAAAACCTACGTTTTTGCTTGGATGCCACAATGCAGAAAGGCTGCTTTTCCTTGCGTCAGCTCGCAGGCAGACGGTGTCAGTCTGTTGGGGCGTGGGTTCTCCTCCTGCCTTCCAACGTCTCTGCTGGTCTGAGCTGAGTCCAGTGGGCATCATCCGCTAAATAAAGGGACAAGTAAAAATAGTCTTCCTGAGTCGCTTCAAAGAAAATTGAAACATTTTCTGGATCCTAGTGGTATTGCCTAACTGGCCATCTAGAAACAGCCAAAACATTTAGAGACGTCAGAGTTTCCCCAGAAAACAGCTTTTTTCCAGCAATCAGATACTTTAAGTAGGAATGAGTAAAGTATGTCTAGTGGGCAGTTAAAGGAACTAGCCCCAGTTTCCCTGGTGTGCTTTACAGTTCATGGCCCTGATTTGCAGAACTCATATCTTTGGCAAATAGTTTTTCCCTGTTCCTTACCCTTTCCACAGCTCCCCTTCCAGTACCAGCAGAAAGGAGAAGAGATGCCAACACCGTGCCCATTGAAAAGCATCTGGAAACAAGGAGAACTCTGCTGAGCACCTTATTTTAGGGTTTCCTGAACATAAGCAAAAATGGCTCATAGAAGAGGAACAAACTCTTCCAGCAGTCACCATGTAGCCTACTCTGAGGCATTAACAACACTGAAAATCGAAGTGAGACCTATATTTATTAGTCTAAGAGGGTGACTATTTTAAGCACTTGAAAAGTGATGAAATGACTGAAAATAGTCATCTATTGAAATAAGGTCTAAAACTTGTGCAGCCTGCTCTGGGTGACCCTGCTTCGGCAGAGGGGTTGCAGTAGATGACCCACAGAGACCCCTTCCAACCCCGACCATTCTGTGATTCTGTAACTGAAATTATCTTTTTAGCATTAGGAAATCCTGCGGTCTTGCAGTTCCTGTGACGGTGCGTTACAGATGAGCGTGTTTCCCCATCAGAATAAGAGGAGCCATTCCACATTATGTATGTTTCCTTCCAACTATTAAAACAAACATTAAATGGAAGGTGTTTTTTCCCATACCTTTCAAAAGGCTGCCACCATATGGGGGATTTGTTTTAATACAAGGCTCAGTTTTGGTTTTTGCAAATAGATCTTGCTGTAGCATCAGCTCAGTTTCTGGAAGGAGACGGTGCTCCAGGTCAGCCAAGGAGCTGTGGTACCACGCGAGCAATAACGACACAGACATAGCTCCGTGCCGTGAAGGCTTAGGGCTGCAATTACCTTCCTCTTTAAAAATCTATAGTTACTGCAAAAGGTGTGTTTTATCCATTTGCATTATAAACAGTTCTGTGTATTTTGAACTGTATAATTCAACTTCTGCTGCACTGTAGCTAAAACTACCACCTTTCCTTCTACTTACTTTGAAGGATTGTTGTCACGGACTTACATTTTCTGATCTTGCCACCTTAAAAATATAGCATTTGTAATGCTTACCTACTTCTTTTCAGGGTGAAGATCTTTTTTCCCCACGCACATTTTTAGCGGTGATGTTGCAGTTAGCATGAACTGGTTTATGGGTATCCCTACAGAAGCCAGAAGTGTTCGTGGCATCAGGAAGAGCAGTCCAAATGCCAGAAAGAGTCTGATTAAAATAAGTCCAGACCAGAAGTGCAAAATGGACTTTTCAGAAATGTGAAATCATTTTAAAAATGTTGTTCTGTATCCTCATTCACTTCCTGACTTTAGCAGTAACAAGAGTAATGAAAATACCAAGAGGAGCACTGAGTAGTTACCATGCCAGCGTACTTTCTACTTACCTCAAATTTGAAGGCATGTTTTTAACACAATATTTTATAAGAAAACCTCCTCAACAGAAGTTTTATGCCACTGAATAACAGCAGACCATTTTGAATAAAGTTTGCATAAGGTCTTGTGCCAAGTTCTGAACACTACAGATACCTGTCACTAATTCAGTTTTTCAGAAAAAAAGTACAAAAGTCTTTCCCACTTTTCCTTCTTTTCTTCAAAAGGTGTGCATGCAAAGATTTGGCTTCTAGGCATGAGGACATATGAGTTAAATGGCAGATTTCAGAAAACTGGTCTCTTATTACCCCCTTACCCTGATATCTTACTAACCCCTACTGCCATAGAAGGGATTAAACATACACTACCAAAAAAAGTGTTAGACCTACACAAGGAAATAGGAAACAAGACAGCGAATCATCATCTTTACGCTGACAAAGTTGTAAGAAAAGCCTAGAGTGACAGCATTGCCTCAATAAAACCGTGGGTTAAAGCCATCAATACGCTACAAAAAGAAAGCTATTTCATGGCTGCGTAAATATCACTTTGCTGTTACTACAGAGTCAAGCAGGGAGCAGTTCGTCAGTGCAGCTACCGGCACCGAGGAGGTCACGTCTGAGGAGCACTGCCAGCACTGCTGGGTGCAACTCCAGCCCGCTCCGCAGGAGCTGTGACCATTTCTAACGGTGCTTTATCATCAAGCTGAAAAGAGAAAATCAGCTGTAAACTCGGTAGGAGGTGGAACGTGCTAGGAGGTGACAGCAGCCGGAATATACAGCATGAGTGGCCATCCACTAGCTGTGTGATAAATATGCCGTGCACAATCAACTCACCTGTGCAGCTCTTATCAAGCACCGTAGGAGTTTTCTTCAGAAGCCAGGAAGATGAGTGTAGTAGTAATGAAGATAAGAATCTGTTTGACTATGCGAAGGTCATATTGCACCTATTTGACCCATTTAGCTGTGGACATGAAACAGAAGTATTTGCTCACCTGCCCAACAGGGTGGGCAGGGATGACCTGAATCTGGATGGGTGGCTCTGCATTTTCAGTCACTGAAGAAAAAGTGAGTGACTAGTGAAAGCTCTTACACCGCAGCCCTTTGGGAATAAATGTAAACCAAACCAAGATGTTACTTTTTTCTGGATTTCTATTCAATTAAAGAAAATGAGAGAAAGTGAAATGAGGCAAGTGTGAAGCCTTTCCTTGCATCAGAATTTCTCCACAAGATCCTACCCTATTATACACCGGAGCAGCTCTGTTATTAATCCTGCAGTCACGTCAGATTACATCAGCTGAAGAATGAACCCTAAAATTGTACATTATTTTAATAAATAAAGGTAATTCTTCATCTCTCAGCAGAACGGATCAAGCCAGAGGTTCTTCCTATCAAGTTACAAATATTATCTAAAGATCAAGTTCCAGTCCAACATGAGTGTTTGTTCAACAAATACTGTAGTACCTGCACAAGAAGGCTAAACATATAAGAACTTTCAAATAATACTGTTCTTAAACTTCATTCTTCTTGCAGACACAGTTTCAAAGGACAAATAGAGACAAATTACGTGCTTTGTGTGGAATATCAAGGCAATGTCCTCACCACTCTACCAGTTTACCCTCCAATGCCTGTGTTCCCTTTCCCTGACACAGAGATGCAGATAGTCCAGCATTGACTCAAGGAAGAATGTGCAGCTCCGTAGATTCCAATTCCATTTAAAAATACTGGTTTACCCAAGAGTTTGTTTAACTGTGTGCATGGCTCAAAGATACCAGCTACTGCATTTGCATGGATTTGAGATGCAGGAAGGGCGATACAGGCATGACACGAGAACAGAGCTCAGAGGAGGAAATTTCTGCCGCAGGCTGGCAGTGCTGGATGCTCAGATGGATGTGCTATGAAGGAGGGAGGTGGGCAGCAAGTGACCAGGCTTGCTCTGCACAGGGCAGCAATGCTCTCCAGCGATGCTCTCCAGCTGGATCTGTGGTCTCCTGACCTCCAGCTGGAGCTGTGGTCTCCTGACCACCTGGTGGTGTCCGTCCCCGCCCCCCCCACTGACTGCAGTCCAGAGGAGTCAGTGAGGCTGCAATGACTTCAGGGCTGGATGCTATGGCTGGCAGTGCCTGGTATGAGTCTAAAGAGCTCGTGTACACAAAGTAATACTGGAATTACACCATATTTAGAGCAAGACTGGATACACGGGTTCAGCACACACCCTGATCTCCAGCAGAACCCAGCTTGCCACTTCCATATGGGAAGCAGAAGAGCCACAACCCTTCCTTTGTCCTGATATCTACAGAGCAGCCCAAAACTAGAGATGTCCACCTGAAACAGCTCATTTCAGGCTGATTTGCCTTTCAGAGCATACGTCTCTCTCTGTGCAGAACAAATATCAATGTCTGGGGCTCTGTGCCTCTCTGCTGTTTGCAGAGCGCTGCTTTGTAACAAGAATTGCCAGATTGCATCAAGCACAAGTCCAAATAATCCAGTCTCTGGCAGTGTCTCAACACTAATATATTTTCAAAGCAAGAATCCATGAAGTTTTTCAATACAGATACCACCCTATATAGCTGGGAATTTCTGAGGAAGCACAGCCTTTGAGAATCAAATTTCCTCTTCTTTGTTGTTGTCCCAAAAGAGTCACTACAATTTTCCGATAACTATTAGGAAGGTGAAGTTTGAACCAGGAAAATGTAGAGCTATAGGAACTGGCTTCACAGGTGAGAAAAAAAAAAGTAGGCTCAGATCTTCCCTGGATCAATCACAGAGCTACTCAGGATAAAGAGTGAGCACAGCATCATCAGAATGAAAATGATGGCTTACTCTGGAAGACGAATTTCTCGTGCCATAAATGTACAAATGGGAACGTATTTTTTCCAGATTTTTTCTTTTCCCAGAATACTGTTGGAAATGAGATAATTTTGATCTTACTACAAATCCCTCTAGCTTAAATATTTTAAGTACATATAGGACCAGATGTTTACCTGATACATAAATAAGCATATCCTGTACACTTCAATGGATCTATATTGATCCATACTGCTGAGAATCTGGCCTATAGATTTGAAGTTAGTCTTCCCCGGCCCAGAGGGTGCTTTAAATTATTTTACCCTAATAAGCCTTTTAGAAGGGCTTGACTTCTGTATCCACCATGCCCTTCTCCATGTATAAGAAAACTGGTAGTTCCACACTCCAGAGTTTATGGTCAAAGGAAAGCACCACTGTTGCAAGGGAGTGGGGGAGTGTCTTTTTTTTATTTATCTTACTTTAAATAAAACACTTCATACATTAATAACAAAGAACTTGAACAGTACCCCCCAGGATTGCAATCCTTGCATGAATCGCCAAATTTAGCCCCTAGGGTAGAAAGTGACCCCACTCCTGGATTTACAGCAGGAATGACAAGATACGATTTGAAAGATGGAATAAATCTTGGTGACATCCCTGCACATAAAATAGGTGAACTACTATGGCCAAAGAGGAAAAAACCTCACAAATTTCAGAGCAAAGTAATTACAGTTAAAACAAGAAACATTAATTTCTTATTACAGATATATCATTAAATTATAAATCAAGATTTCACAAAAAATTGGCCAGCAGTCTATACCTAGAAGACTTCCTTCCCTCCAGTTCCTGCTGTGAAATGGTGTGAGCATGTCACATCAGCTCACCACATAATATGTACTGGTTTAAAAGAGATTAAACTCTGCAGCTGTTTTCTTTAAAGGACTGAGAACAGTTAAGAAGACAGAGAAATCAAGTTTCGGAGATGGACAGGTCATCTCCTTAAGCCAGCAGGCGCTCCACCACTGCCTCCCAATACACTCCGCAAAATCCTGCCTCCCATTTTGAGTCCCTGACTTGTTAAATTTTTGCATACTTTCAATATAAAAAGAAAAAAAAAAATGAAACCAAATGTCTATTAAAACATACCCAAACTGCTTTGAAAGCGTGAAATGTCTCACAACAACTCGCAAGCTGACTTTAAGAGCACACAACAGTCACAGCAGAGGCATGGATGTACACGCCATCGTTCTCAGGCAGCTTTTTTGGCAGTCAACAGCACTAGGAAAAGAAAGCTGAAAACTGTTTTCAGTAAAAGCTTTAGTTCTAACATTTCTTGATGGATTTATCCATAAGCACATTATGTAACAGAATAAAAAACATCATTTATCCAATTAACCTATTAATCAATGACAATGAAATAATGACAAGCACATGGCCCCGCTCTGCCTTGGGCACTTTCCGCCTTCCCGTCACATAAAGGTGTAGTTTTCTGTCCGTAACAGGAGAGCTCTCGTTCAGCACACAAACAGGCTACCTGCTGGGCCCTTTCAGATCTCAGGTGGGGGTGTCACTGCATAGCTCAGAGGCTAGCATTTTTATTTTATTTCTGTAGTGCCACTGGATTTTACTAACAATGATATTCTGAGCTGAGATTTTATTTGCCTCATAAATTCAAAGAGTCTCATTTATTAGCTGATATGGAACCTGTGAAGACTCCTACCCTAGAATAGCAGAAGTCAATAGAAGTAATAAATTAAATGTACTCACCCGTTTTTCCTTGGTCTGGCTCTACCAGTTCCCTTGAAATCCTGACACCATTGAAGCTCACTGCTAATGCCTTCCGCTACAGTCAGCGGGGTAAGAAAAAGGAAGACTAAACAAGTAAAAGAGATATTGACTAACCATAAGAAACCATCTAACTGTTCATAGCTCCATCTTGAATCCCGGCATATTGAAACCAGAAATGAAAAATATTTTAGCTGCAAAATATTGTGGCATTATGTTGCCTCATACACGTGAACGAGGATTTTACCTGGCCATAGACCACATCTCTTGACACCAAGAAAACTGGAAAGACAAATTAGTGAAAGAAAAAGTTATTTCACTTGATAAAATTTTATCATTAGCAACAACAGGTTTAAAAAAATGTAGTAAACAATTGCTTGTCATGTTCACCTTACACGGCCTCAGGACCTGGCAAAACCTTCTGTACGCTGTCGATTGCTGCAAAGCGACTGAGGCTTTAAATGAGGTTTTATCTTTAGTAAGTGTTTATTTCACTCCCCATAAAGTAAAATGCACCACAGTTTGGAAATAATGTATTCACAGCCCTGAGTATTATGGAGAACCCATTATTTTTATTGCTTGCTGTGTAAAGAATATTTCATATTTAGGTAACTGTGGTGTTACAAAGTAAATAAGTAGGTAGGATGCTGCATAAAAAACCTCGGTGCAAAATACACATACAATTATGGGTTTAAGCAACGTAGAAATACATTGTAACTGCTCACAGAAGTTTCATAACTATAAGAATAATCACTTATTTCCAAGTGCAATTACTCCAATTGCATATGCAATTACATCAATTGTCCAATTACATCAACTGTTTTTCCAACGAGATGGGGAAAAAAAAAAAATTACACATTTCTCTTTGCTGTAATAAAAATGTGATTTGCATACAGAGAAAAAAAAATTCTGTTTTCTGGGATGTGAAATTAGACTACCTTGGAGTATTGTGCTCTTCTGTTCTTGAATGGAGTACAAGAATTTCTGTGGTATTAAAAAAGGTTAGAACAGTTCTATAGCTTGGGACTTCAGAGTAATACATTCTTTTGGGCCACTGTAATTACTGTACACTCTTCCATTGTCATCAGAGAAATTATTTTGTGTTTATAATTAAGAAGGTATAGTCTTGGGGCACGAGAATATTTTAAAGCATCCTTTTTCTTTATAATGACTTAGAGTATTAGGAATCACATTTATATTATTTCTCAGAAATGTGCAAATAAATGAAGAATTATAAATTCCAATCTAGAATTATATATCCGGAATTACCCAACATCTGCTATTTCTAACAGCTCCACAGGTGGTAGTAAATCCCTTAATCCACTCATCATCAATTTAGACTTTGAAATGATAGCATCTTCAAGTGCAGTGATCATCAGAAAAAAATAAAAATGGTACCCTGGATTTTTTGAGTGCACATAGCGTTTCCAAGATTTTCAGACCTTCTTTCCTCAGTTTGGAAATATAAATTTTTGCTTATTTGCTTCACTGCTACCACAAAATGACTTTCCCTGTGCAGCATAACCAGAAATGGGAATTTGGCTGTCTGTGGAGAAGTATTCCAGCAAAATATTTACAAGCCCCTCAACAGATTTGAGCTCTCCACCCTCGTATTTTGGCTGCGCCGCAGCCCAGCCCTATCACTGGCTCTGGCCCTGCAGAGGGCAAGGAGGGTGGGCACCCAATGGGGCCACCCCGGCCCTTAGAAATCCCCATATTTGGGGCCAAAACCATGACCAATCTACGCTGAAGAGGCAGCGTGGCACTCGAGCAGAGGGCAGCTGGCGCAGCCAAGACAGCGTCCACATGCAACTGGGTATCGACACGCAGCGAAGGGCTGCCAGCAGGGCATACTGGAATTCCTGCCCAGGTCATGCTCCCACGCCTACAGCATCAGACAGATGATGTTGTATCACTAACCCTGTATTAAATCCTA
>Ga0181612_178815_pt1 | contig 21660 bp, 8 predicted proteins | sample HoacroProtozoa21_FD_119630 | JGI IMG/M metagenome (GOLD analysis project Ga0181612, IMG submission 119630) | Hoatzin crop microbial communities from Cojedes, Venezuel. Combined Assembly of Gp0051906, Gp0051904, Gp0051908
AAGGTCCCTTCCAACCCTTACCATTCTGTGATTCTATGGTTCTATGATTCTATGATTCTATGATTCTATGATTATTTCATGGATTGATACATAATTAGACAAATGGAGCTTTTTTGCCACTCTTCAAATGCTGTTCTTGTTCACTTCCAATGGAAGTGCTTTGAGTGGTGGAAAAGAAATATGAGGTTATGGAAACAAAGTGCAAAGGGTAATGGCAAACCAAATTATCACCTTGTAGGCTGTCAAGCATCCACTTTTTATCTGAAGATGTGGAAAATGTTGGCCTCTCTCCCTATTTATGCAAAACTCATTTCTAAATTAAAATAACTATTTTTAGGTCTTAAGTCCTAAAAATGTTATTGTCAGCCTTCATTGATTTATTGATAGTTCTGCTTCCCTTCTGCACCCCCTTGCCTTCAATCTCGTTGCCCAAAATCCCCTTGCACAAAAAAATCTCATGGAGATGTAAATTATGGCATGTGAGCTACAAGCCTCTTGTCAGTATGGTTATGCGGTATTTTCAGTTACCATCTATCTATCCTTATGCTTCCATGTCCTGGAGGTTCTGAAATAGTAGTGCAAAGTACTAATAGTGTTGTTGGATGTTGAGAGGCGCCATATAGACACGACAAACATTTTCCTTGGCTCTGGAACATGAATTAAAATATGGTTACCATCTATCTGTCAGACAGCAGTGGCTGAAGATCAGTTACCTACTTTTACCCTTTCTGAATAATCACCTTTTTAAAAAGTGTAGTGATTTCAATAATATATAAATGTAATAATAATAGTAGTAATATGGTAATAATAACACACAAGTCTTGGCATTTCCTGCTGCAGTCTCCTGAGTTTTTCAACATCCTTCCTGATGCAATGTCAACAATATTGAGTAAAGAAAGATAGTAACTTGTAGCTACAGTGCTCCTAATCTGTGCAGCTTGCCTTCTTTGCCATGAGATGCACACTCCACCTGACATCAGCCATAAACTTCCGACCCCTTCTAGCAGGGCTGTTATTCAGCCAATGGCTTTTCAGTCTGCATGGGGTTATTTCTTAGAACTATGCATTTTTCTTTATGGAGTCTCATGAGTTTTCTGCTGGTCCAGTCCTCAAGTTTATCCAGGTTCTTCTGGATCGAGTCTCTTCCACTTATTGTGTCAAACACTTGCCCAACATTACTGCCGTATCCAAACTTGTTGAGGGCGTGGTCTCTATCATAGTCTAGTCTGTAAATTAAGTTATTGAACAATGTGTGACCACGTGTCAACCACTGGGATAGTCTGCTTCTTACCAGCTGTTAGCCTGATGCACAGCCGTCATGGCAATACAACAAACTTTCATCCCACATTACAAATCTTTTTTCTAGCCCATGCCTCTTCAGCTTTCGTATGAGGAAAGTGTGGGACAGAATATCTGCCAGCTTACTAAAGTCACCATAGGTTACATCCAGTGCTTTTTGCAGCCAGGCATTTCATCATGGGTATCAGGTTGGTCAAGCCTGACTTACTATTGGTAAAGACATGTTGCACATGCCTGGGTACTTTCTTGTTCTCGTGTGCTTGAGAAAGGATTCCAGGGAGACATATCTCATGATATTTCTATAGTCAGGGACCTAGCTGAGAGTCGTATCATTAATCTCTGGGTCATTTTTCTTGCCTTTTTAAGGATTAATGAAAAGATAGCACTTTTGCAGCCATCGGGGACCTCATCTAATTGCCATGCAAATTATAGACAGTGGACGATGGTCACGTCAGCCAGACCTTACAACACTCTCAGGAGAATCCTATCAGGTCTTATGGATTTGGATACATCCAACTTGTCGATATTGTCTATAAGCTTTTGTAAGTTTTTCTTCTGGTGTGAATAATACATAATTTTTTGCCTGTTAATTATGTCATAACCTTCCCTTCATTTGAATTTCATATAATTAATTTTTTTCTTGTATTTAGACAAATTGCTCTTAGCAATTCATTTTCACAATAAAACTGCTGTCTGCAATGATATTGTGGCAAATGTTCTGGATTCAAGAAACTGGCTCTACAACACAGTTTTGCATGTAAACCTAATGTAATTCATGTTATTTATTCATGTGTAGGTTCTCCTTCTGTTATACTACTTTTGTTTTGCCTTTCTTTCTTTCTGCGTCTGCCACCAAAACTATTTGTTGTCACCCTGCTTGTAACACTGGAACTTCAGCCTAGGCTGAGAACTCAAGGTTCTGCAGTAAACCAAACACTGTTAATAGATCAAATGGCTTGGACTATTAGGTCATCATTCTCAAATCATATATATTTCCTGAAAACTCAATTTTTATACTCTCCTTTTTAATTATTATTTTCTGAGTCAGTCAAATCACAAGCAGAATTGGACGGTCTGAAGTAGTCTGCAGTGCACTCTTTTCTCCACCCTGTTACAATTAATAATTTGCTAGGACACATATGCTACAAATTACATCTTTTGCCCCACTGATACGCAGACATATGGCAGTACATTTAAAAAAAGAGCACTTCTAATTCTGAACATTTCTCAGAAAAATCTGATTTAAGACACTTTCACATCTGAGCTTTGAACCCTTCCAGTGATGTTGCCCAAAGTGAAGACTACCAAGCATTACATTATCTTATGTAAAATTTGATTAACGCAGTTGATTGATAGTTTCTGGTATGTTGTCTCTTTTTAATGGCTTTGCAAAGTTTGTTATGGTTTGCCATGAGGAATGTTATAAACACTCTCAAACGTGGGGTTTTTTGCCTCTCACATTTCTGTTGAAGTACAGACTTCTGCATTCATAGATAGAGGGAAAAAAAAAGGACTTTTACGGTCAGGACTTTTACCATCTTGTCTATGGCTTGCTTCTCTTTAACTGGCAATATAGACAGACTACAGGACTCCTCCAGTTGCAAATGGCCCATAACACAGGTATGGCCAGAAACCAGATAAATGCCATGCATACAAGTTTAATTAAATGGTCACAGCTGTTAATATCTTCTTAAATTCTCCTAGTCAGTTGTTATAGCTCAATAATACAGAGTGCACAGATCAAACTCAGAGTTCTGATTTTGGATTAGATGTTGTTCACTCTAGGATGCTGTTCTCGCTGCTAGCAAAATGTAATTGATTTGCAAGGCAAGGCAGTAAGATTGCTTGTGTCTGGCATAGGTGCCATACACATATCTCAAAGATGTCTGAAGAGACAAAACATAACATGAAAAGAAACTGAAAGCTGGAAACTAGGTTAATTTCACTGGGACAAGAAAGGAGTTGAAATACTGGGGGTAAGGGAAAGGTTAGAACCCAAAACAGTTAGAAGAAATTTAGTGCATAATACTATTAATAAAAAATCACCCTGAAAATCCCATAGTTTCATCCTTTCTTCACCCCCCCCTCCCCCAAATATCCTTTACAAGAACCCTTGCAGGAACCCTTGCCAGTCATGGCAAAACTTTTGTTCTGGCCAACATTTGGACATTTGCAGTGTATTTCAGCATTGCTGGCATCTTTCCTAAAAGTGAAAACTGTGACATTTCTATAACAAGACAAAAATAAAAGAGGAAAAAAGTGTCCTGTTCACCCATTTCTCTGTATGGATGTTTCACATTTGTGGTTTTAATGCAATTAATCAAAGACCAAACGCATTTGTATTCTCTGAATGGTTCAGGAATACTTTGATATTTTCTCAGTGTGGCAGTGTGAAATGGTGCAGGATGCCAATGGATAATAGTTCTGGGAAAGATCTCTTTCATGCTAGGACAGTTCTTATGGGTTTTGTTTTAGATGATGGATTGCAAATTCTCAGTCATTTGCAAGCCACGGGCTTTACATGTGCTGTCTAGATTATAAAATTTCTCACTCAGTTTGAAAACCCTGGCATTTTAATTGAAAGGAATGCTAGACCTTCCTGCCGTATCAATGTGGGAAGGTTGTTAGACTCTGAGAAATAACTTTCCTATTTCAGAAAAACGAGCAAATACCATACAAATGTTTTTACCTTAGTAACCAATGGGGCTGAAAGGTGAGCTGGCACACATTCAAGTGCAAAATATCAAACAGTGAAACCTGTGCTGCAAGGAACTCTTTTTAAATTCACTGACTTGGAAGAGATTGAATATCTGAAGGCTTAGTAATGTCTAACAATGGTGTCAGTCTCCCTAGAACTGCCATAGAAATGCTTTCTCCTTTGAGGCTAGTTTCAGCATACGACAGAGATTACTGGATCTGTTTCTGTAAAAGAGGGATCAGAGCAAGGGAGTTGGGCATTTGTACATCAGAAGCTCTAAGATCAGATTGGTGCAGCTCATCAAATGATAAAGTATCGGATCTCACACAGTAAAACAAACCTCAGTAAGAAGCAAATGCTTTAAGGCCTTGCCACTGAAATGCCTTAAGATAAGCAGTGTGTTGGGTTTAAAAATAAAATGAGGACTCTCTTTACATCCATACTGCCTTTTTCGGTGGTTGGAAAGTTACTTTCAGAATGGTAACATGCACATAGTGTACACAGTGTTCAGGCGTAACTGCTGATGTATGGGTTTTGTAGGTAATGAATTTAACTTCACAGGCTGCTGCTGGTGTTCTGTCTCCTCTCTTCTAATCTCTGTTCTGAGGACCTACCTTCAACAAGATATTTACACAGCAGCTTTTGGAAAAGCCAAAAGCTTACTTGAGTTGAGAAGTAAGATATGTGCAGAATACTAGAAATGTGAAAACACTCTTTAAATGGTTTATTTTTCAGATACATTTAGTATTTGAGTACACATTAAACATTTCTAGGGTATATTCAATGTTTGTTGTTATGGCATGTATGAAGACAACAGTTTAATAACTATATGCAAATAATAAGGCTGACAGTGAGTTAGGGAGAATGACTAACAGAGAGATTGAAATACGTCTGGAAAAGTATCAGTGTTTGGATCTTCACCTAAACAATACCTAGCATTGTACAATCTGAGTTTTTCATTTTAAAAAAATGCTTAGAAGAAAGGTCTAAATCAGAAGGTTTCACTGGTGTTTTCAGGTGCAATCTGAAGTTTTATAAGACTTACAGAAATGCACTTACCCTGAAAGTTCAGTTGTAAGATTGCTTAGTTGCAAATTGCTCTTTCTGGAAAGACCACAGTATGTCTCCAAGTCCAGGCACTTCTTTGAAGTAGTGGTTACTGATACTGTTCAGTAAATATTCAAGGCAAATAGTTTAAATCTGCAGTGTTTTGGGTAAGTAAATTTTCTAGAAGTAAATTGTCAGGAGTGAACCACTGATAGGGAAAATCATTACCTTTCATTCCTGAAGGCTCTTTGCCGTGTTTTGTTTCAATCAGGATTAGTACTAAATGGTTTATCCATTTTCTTCATAGAGACATATTTTCTTTTTTTTTTGTGTGTGTGATTTCTCTCCCATTAATGTGAAATTAGAAGTCATTTGGTAGACCCAAAGAGCAAGAAGTTATAGCTTACTGTGAGCACTTTGTTTTGTCTCTCTTTCCTTCTTTAAACATAATATAGGTACCTTTTATGGACTTCATTATGGTAGATCTCCGATGAACCTTGTCTCTAATAGCTCCCGAGGGAACAGCAAAGTGACTACTTTGGCAGGTGCTTCTGACCAAATCCTCTGGTTCTGTGGCTACTTGTTCTTTTAAAGAACTAGTTTTCCTAAGTTTTAAAAAGTCAAGATCCTGCTCACTGTGCCCTTGTGGAATGACAGTCTAGCTTCCAATACTATCAATCATCAGATCATTGTTCCAGATAGTGAAAAAGTACTGGTGTTAGCTGGCTGTATAATAAAGCTAGCTCTAATGGGAATTCATGTTCATCTCACGCTCTTCCAGTTCAGGAGAAGAATATGGAATGAGAAACAGCTCCTGTCATATAATATTCTAGCTTTGTCTTTGATCTCTCAGCATCAGTTTTGACCACACTACTGCCAAAAAGGCAAGTTGTACTCTTTTCCCTGCCTCCAGCTGTCTGTTCCTGCCACCTCTCTTGTGTCAGCACTAGTAATTGTTCAGCTGTTTTAGGAAAAATAATAATTTGGGAAGGCAGGTCTAGTTTTTAGTCAGTTCAAGGAACTGACATAACTGGTGAGCTACGTGATTTAAGTACTGACATAGCAAAGGATGTGCCCAGCAAAAGAGAAGAAAGTGAGGGCTGTCTTTCTGGTGGCAGTGCAGTCTGAGATCACATAAACCTCGATGAAAGTTTGCAGAATGAAAAAATTCCCTTAAAAAAGCTTTGGCTGATATTTGTGAATGCTTGCTAAATGCTGGAGTTTAGCAAATGGCAACTGCTTAATTCTGTTGGCATCTGCCCTTGTACCCTGCTCTGTTACTTGTGTTGTCAATTTTAGTGATATATGAAGATTTCTATTAGAAAAAGTGAATTAGGTAGTCAAGTTTGGGGTTTTTTATATTTAACAAAGTATGCTGATGCAATTCTTGATTCATTTGTTTGTGGGAATTTGCAAGAGAAAAACAATATTTTGATTTTAGTTCTGAAAGTGCTGAAGCTCATTTTTTTCTGGTGAAGTCAGCAGAAGAAAGAACGAAAATTCTTTCTACTACTTTTGACACCTTCTGGTGGTAGAGTCTGTTTTCAGAGGAGCCTGGTTGTCATGGGAGACACAGTGGGAAATTAGTGTTTTGAGCTGAAGACATTCTGTAGCATCTTTCTGTTGAACTCTGTAATAGTGAGAACATCACTATCTGTATGGACAGAATACATAACTAATATATTGCTACTGTTTGTATCAACTGGACTTCTTAAAATTGTGGTTTATTTGGGTTTTTTCTGTTACTAGGCTCTTAATGAGAAATGCTGAAGAGCTCAAAATACATGCAGTTTGAATCACTGAGTAATGGCCATTATTAAAGACAGAATTAGAAACAGACAAATAAAAACCACACCCTAAAGCCTCACAGTTGCCTGTATAGGACAATTCAGTTTAGCTAATTTCTTTCTACTCATGTGGTCAACTTTATCACTTGTTGAAGAAATAATCCTGAATAAGTATGAAATATTGAGAAAAGTTGTGGGTTTCTAAATAGCTACACATAGATTTTCAAATAATCAGAAGCTGGGACAAAGCTTGAGGGAAGCTTGTTTATTTCTTGCTTTTCCTTGGGCCAGCATGAATTGTTTCTTGTAAATTTTGGGTTGGGGTCTGTTTTCTGAAATAATGAACCTCCTGTTTTTTTTGGTTTTTTTTATCTAGCGGAATGACCAATCCTGCATAATGTATGTGCACACATTTATTTTAGACCTATGAAGGAATAAATTCACTGTAGATCCAGATCACTGAGTGTTCTTGAGTTTGTACTGGAGTCGTTTCACAAAAGTTGTCAAGATGGTTGGAGACAGGGCACTGAGCCAGGCAGGTCCTTGACCTGACCCTGTATGGCTATACTTCTGCAGGTTATCTGATCCAACAACCCACTATCTATCACATGGCACATTCAAATATTTATGACTGCTTGGGTTTGTGGGTTTGCTTTTTTTTTTTCCCCTGCTAGTTGGGTTTACTGTCTGTGGGGCAGGAACCTGATGAGATAGGGTTGTCTGAGTCATGGCACCCAGTTACATCATACATGCCTGTACCTGGAAGCTAGGCAGTTCTCCTAATTTCTGCAATTCTGAAAGAGTCTGACTGACTCTGTCATAATTAGGATCATAGTACTTACTATAGATTATGTAATTTAATGCTGAAGTAGTAAATAAGTGCTGTTGGTTTGAAAACCACACAAGAAAATTTTAAAGGTGAGAGGGTGTTCCTTATTAGTACCTAATCTTCGTAGAGGATTTTAAAGTCTCAGGCAGCTTAATGTACATCTTTAGCTCAAATTTTTAAGTCTTTTGCTTTCAACTACTGAAGTTTTCCTCCAGTCCCCAATAAAACGGAGTCCATGTATTTTATTTCTTCCTCCTGCTTATACAAATCCAAGGAGATAAGTAATATATGGATATAAAAGAGAGATAACATAGCGTGACCTGCTTTATATAACACTTCAAATAAAAGCTATGTGGGGAAAAAAGATTTGTGATACACTTGGTGATTAGAACTTGTTTGGGGAGTAAAACAATTAGTTGAATGATCCTTATAATTAATTTGAAGAACTTTGTGGAATACTACCACAGCAAATGCTTTTTTTGGTAAAACATACTAGGCAAAATTTATGCGATTAAAAAGATTAATCTATGCATCAAAAAGATTAATCTATGCATTTCCTTCCCTGTCTTTAACTTCTAACATGGTTTTTACAGATTCTTTCAGACTTTGTAAAATTATTTTCTTTTGGCACTAAACTGATCGTTTGTATATTAAGTTGAGGATTTAAAAAATTATTTTATTTTCCTAAATTCAGAATTTAGGACATTCTGTGGAATTTAATGTGGGAGCTGTATCATAGAATCACAGAATCACAGAATGTTTAGGGTTGGTGGGTCATCTAGTCCAACTCCCCTGCCAAAGCAGGGTCGCCTACAGCAGGCTGCAAAGGACCTTGTCCAGGCGGGTCTTGAATATCTCCAGAGAATGAGAATCCACAACCTCCCTGGGCAGCCTGTTCATAGCACTAACATGCAATCTACCTTTGCAAAACCTCACATACGTAATTATCATGGTAGAATGGATTCTAAATTCATTGGTGTGCTAATATTTTCTTAAGATAATATTGAATTTTATGAAAATAATGAAAAAGTTATGTTGGATTTCAGAGTTAATAAAAGCTTCAAATATGTTGCTGTGTTATCAGCAGCTATATTGCATCAGAAGATTCTGTATCACATCAGCGAATATTGGATTTGCAATATGACACTAAATGTCAATGTAATATAAAACTTGCAAAACTGATATTTTTTGAAGTTGTTAATATAATAGACTAATCGAGTGAATGATTTTTATATTTTGTCAGTAGCTTAAGAGTAATGAAGAGGGTCATCCTGGCTGCTTAAACTGAAACGGAATCACAGAATAGTATGATCCTGGTCGGTCCTAGTTCTGTATGATTGTCTTAGGCAAAGAGAGGGAAAGGAAGAGTCATATATTGTTTCTCTGCATTTTTATGCCAGCTGCCATAAAAATGAACGATGTACTAGATCTCAAATTTTCACAGACTAAGCAATACTTAAATGGTGAGGATCTTGAAGGATTTTTTCCTCTTCTCTAAGTGGAATACCTCACTACAGGAAGGATGACTTCATGATGACCCTGAATTCAAGAATTAAAATTTTTGGTTATTTTAGCATAGTATTACTAATTGTTAAACATCAGCCATTTCAAATGTAAAAATGTTAAATGAAATTCAAACACAAGCAGCAGTAAAATTTTAACTCAGCTCCAGAAGTGGAAGCAGGTGACTGAGCCACCTATATAAGGGCAAGAGAGCTTTATTTGAGGGTCAAGGAAAGAATTCTGTTTAGGGTAGCTCACCCGTCTTTTCCATTTTCTTGTTTTCCCAAGCAAGAGGTAAAATTTAGAAGTCAGAATTGGTGTCTTTCGTTACTGAAGATTATGGTTTCAGTAAAATGATTGTGAAGGCATGGATAAGTAGAAACACAGAAAAAAATTAATATAGTCACATAACATGAAATTTCCTTTACAGAAACTGTGTGAGTATACCTGCAAATGTGAATTTCCATCAATAACAGCCACACACACAAATTATGTTGGTTGGATTGGCAAGAAGGCCTTTAGTGTTTACAGTACCATGCCTGGGACACCACTTCTAAATTACTGCTTATTATCTAAATTACTACTTATTATCTAAATAAGTATTTCAAGTGGTCCCCAGAACTTCCCTGAAAGGTGGTTGTAGTGAAGTGGGTGTTGGTCTCTTCTCCCAAGTAACTAGCTATAGGACAAGAGAAAATGGCTTCAAATTGCATCACGGGAGGTTTAGATTGGATATTAGGAAAAAATTCTTCACTGAAAGAGTTGTAAAGCTTTGGAACAGGCTGCCCAGGGAAAGTGGTGGAGCCACCATCCCTGGAGGTGTTCAAAAACTGTGTAGATGTGGCTCTTCAGGACATGGTTTAGTAGGCATGGTGGTGATGGGTTGACATTTGGACTTGATGATCTTAGAGGTCTTTTCCAAACCTGAATGATTCTATGATTCTATGATTCTATGCATGTGCTTTCAAAGAAACACTCAGAAATCACCACCACAACAACTCATTATGTCTTTGCTTGTGGTAACCAAACTCTAAAAATTTGGACTGAAATATTTGATGAAAGATATTGATTATAGACATAAAAAAAATTGGAAGAATGCTGAGTTAAAATGGTTCCACTGTCTCTAAAAGAATGAGATTAGAGAAAAATCTATTCTGTCTCTGTATAATTTAATCGGACAAAACAGACTTTTCTTTAACCTTGTATGCTTCATATCATTTTTCTCTAACCTTGTATGCTTCATATCGTAGTGTTAAGGATACTTATTGGCATTCTGAATATCTACTAAGCTAAAAGTTCTGTACATAATGGAGAGTGAATCAAATCAACCACCTGTCTGATGGTATGGAAAATATCTTTGAACAGTGATGATAAGATTCCTTTTGCTGAACTTTTTGACAGCAAAATAATAGACATTGATGTTTAAACACCTGTGCTGGACTCCATCTATAGTAAAAGGAGTGGCACTTCCAGAGGGCAGAGCAGCATAATACAAATTGGAAAACTGAGTTACAGACTGTGTTTCTACCTTTGCCAGTAGTGTAGCATTTGACTGCAGGGATTTGGGCACCCTCAAATTATGGTAAGATAAGCAGCAAAAATACATGAATTTCATTTTGGGTTTAGTTTTGGTGGGTTTTGGGGATGTGTGTGTTCTTTTTTAATGGTTTCAGGAAGGTGACTAGTTTAGGACACCATCCAAGTTCTGGTGGACTTCAGAGACTTTGGATCAGACGTAAGACATCTGCCCTACATATCTGTTAATCCACTCTGTTTTCATTCCAACAGCCCCTGTTGAAATACTGTCAAAAAGTAAGGGTTTTGTGCTGTTCAAAGACTTCCCCCTTTGAAAATGAAAAGCGTTCCCTGCACTGCTAGACATCTTTTAAAGCAGAAATTCATTTGTTACTGTGCTGCCTACAACCCTATTCCAGCCAGTACTAAATACAGACTATTGAACATACGCTTTCCTGGCTACCAGTCAGACTTCTTTAGCAGAGATTCTTTCGTGCATACGCTCCCTTTTGAGCTAATGGAATAGTGACAACATGTTTTCTAAAGAAAACCTGTGTATGAGAAAATTGCTTAGACACGCATAATCTTTTCAAGAAGCTGTCAAGGATTTGTATTGACGCTTGATGGTATGTTATTAACATGCTTACAAAACTAATTTAAAGTCAGTAGAGCAGGGCTGTTTACACTATTTGTGGTAATATTACCACTACTAATTACATTATATTGTAATACTCACTGATACAAATCAACTGCTGGCAACGTCAGGATTAGTGTGGGATGGTATAACAAGCCAAGATTTTAGACCTTTGAGTTCAGTTTGGTGTTGTCTTGTTGAAAAGTATTTTTTATCTTATTCTTTAACGTGAGTGGAACATGCTTGCTATCCAAGTTGTTGCAAAGACAGCATTTATTTATTGACTTCTGCTTTCACTTTAAGCTTGACTTTTGCACAATTAGAAAAATTTTAAACGGCTTGAAGACTATATTGTGTGTTTAAAAAGGTAATCATATTTATGAAGAAGCACAGTGGGGAACGTGTAATTTATTTTTTCTTAATATGGTTATAATGGACGACAATGGGATCAATACAGGTCAGTTAAGATATCTTAGGGTATGAATCAGCCTTTGACTGATTAAGCAGGCAACTGTGTTAACTGTATTACTAAGTATGTAATGAGGTAAAACTCAGCACAACCCCTTCCCCTTCAAATATTATCATCTGTGTAAGAACTGGGATAAAATTTGTGACATTCAGACAGAAGAGAAAATAAGATTAGACTTACTAGAAACAAGGTATATGAATAATTGAATAGGAATGTCTGTAACAATGTAGGTTCTTTATGTAAATCTTGACAAAATATTTTTTCCAGTTTGTGAAAGGGAAAAGTTACTAACAGTGGGCTCAGTCAATCATATCCTAGGCACTGTAATCAGGGTAACTTCTAAAGTTTGTCTCAAGCATTGCTTTGTTCCTTTGATGTCCTGATGGTCTTCATTAGGATTACTTTATCACTATGCTTTATAGTGAGAAAAAAACCTGAGCAAAATAAAATCCTTATGATTTTCTTCTGACTATTGTCAGAAGTTTACACTTATTTTCTCTGAATGGCAACAATAATTAAGTGTACTTCTCAGCCAGAAATCTGCTGCTCCCGTTATAATTTGTTCACTTTGTAATAGAGAATTGCAGTGCTATCTGTGCTAATCATTACCAGAAAGTCTCAGTGTATAGGTTTATTCCCAGTATGGATTTGAGCTTATAGAATTCACAGGATCTGAGTCAAAGCATTAAATTGGGAAAAAAATTAGTACAATGAATTACAGTGCCAATTTCAAAGCTGAATCATATCCACTTTTGGGATTTCAGTAAAAGGTAGCTTTGCATGAGTGAGAGTCTTCCCACAAGACTAGAGTCCTCTTCTGAGGTGTAAAGGATTGTCCTTTGCAACATAATATGCTGCGTCTGAGAGAAAGAGAAAATGAGAGAGAGATTTTATTACTTTCAGAGAGAAATTCTATTTCAATTCTTTTCTTCCTTGTTTTTTTTTCTTTATCGTACTTTCACTTAGCATTTAGAAATATCTGGAAATTACAGAAGTGTGTTATTTGTTCTTTTTCCCATTGCATATAGTTTGCTAACTTAATGCTGCAGCTACAGAAACAATGCGTCCCCTGGATGTTTCTGTGCTTTCATATAACTGACCCTTCTGTAGTTTCACCTGAAGAGAGTTTCAAAGTCATGAAAGAGTGTGTGTAGACATTTATCATGCACTTTTGTCACAGTGTATCCTCAGAATAGGAGTACTGCAATGAACAGCAGTGCAAAGAGCTGGTCGCTGTTGGTCAGATAGCGGTTTGAATCTTTGCCCTTTTTGACCTTAGAGTTACCAATAAGTAGTCTACTTGTGGTTTTTCATAGATAAATCACATCTACTTTGAGCTAAATTGAAACCACCAATTAATTTCATGTAGGAGCAATCCACACAAACCTAAATAGTGATCGTCTCTTTCTCAAGAACCACACATTATTCTTTGTCTTATATGACCATTTATTTCCTTTGCCCTTGGGGTGAGGATGGAAGACTTCACAGATCGTAATTCTAGGCAACACTAAAGAAGCATAAAACCACAATAATTTGATATTTGCAGGATCATAATATAGTCTTTTGTGGCTGAAACCAGTTATAAACTGTCATCATTAACAGTCAGTCCAGATCCATTTCAGCAACAAAGAATTGCACTGCACATTGCAGGTTTTTACATAACAATTTGATTATGTTGTCCTTATGTGTGGATTTCATCTAGATTTCTGTGTTTAAAATAAGCAAAATCTTCTGTTAAAATTATATATTCAGTACCTTACATGTGGTGAAGTTATATGCTGGTCAAATGGTCTCACACCAGAAGATCAATGTTAATTAGACATCACATAAACAAGAAATAGATGGAAGCAATGAATAGACTGTAGAATATAAAAAGTGAACTTACTGTTGTGCTTGGTCTGTCTTTTCTCTGTTAGTTCTTCTTTACATCTCATTTTAACAGTTGATAGACAAGTACCAGAGATTTATTTAACAAAGGAGTCTGGGTCAAAGGCAGGGAATGTAAGTCCATGAGGCAATGGTGACTAAAAGACATGACTTTAACAGCATGATTTTGCTAGTGTATTATGTTGCAATAACAGGGAATGCATGGGGAATGCATATGCTTTGAGAGTCAAAATTAAATTATGAAGTCTTTTTGCTTTCTTTTGGTGGGATAGAATTTCTCTGTGATCTCCGAGACATCTCTTACTAGATTTTCTGTGTTCCGTATTCACTGCTGACACCAGTACAGGTAGATCCTAGAGCAGGTTTAAACAACAACAAAAAAAAGAAAGCAGTGAAAAACGTACTTGTTTCCTTTATCTAACAAAGCGTACATTTGTCTTTCGAAAAACATACTTAATTGCTCACACAGGAAAATAATGGCATGTCTTGTGAGCCTTTTATTTCTAACACTGACAATATATTCCTAGTTTCATTCTTTTTAATAAATTACAATTTTCCTTTTAAGATTTTACTTCATCCTTTAGAAAGTGACTGTGCCTATGTGGAGTTTTTTTTGTTGGTTTTGTTTTTGAAAGCAAGTAAAACTGCTTATCTCTGTAACTGATGTGCTTTTACTTTTTGATGTTTTTTTCTGCTTCCATGATGAGCAACCATCATCAGCTGGTATTATTTATTTAATATTTTTCTGTTATTTAAATTATAATGTTATAACATTTACAAATAAAGTCAAGCGGTAGGCAAATGAATGCCGAAGTCAATTTAAACCATGCCAGTTGGCAAAGAAGGGAACTCAGTGAGTTGGTAAGGACTTCTCTGGTGCTGCTTCTTCAGCTGAATGTTTATTGTTGAGGTATTTTTTATGTATGTATTAATGTGTCAAAGTGCAAATCAGCCCATCATCTTTATTTCTACTTCTTTGTTTTTGCACTGTAATTAAAAGGTCAGTAGCTCATCATGCTTGATTTTTTTGTAAATAAAGACAATGTTACAGAATCTTCACAGATATTACAACATCTTCACAGGAAGGTATAGTCCTGTGTAAGAATCTGTGCAGAAATGTATCATTTCTAGACTGTATGCTGGTGCAATACAGCCTCTCACAGGCTTTCCAAATGAGCAATTAAACGCTGTGCTTTCCTGTCAGTTCTCTCTGGTATATATACACTACAGTGGTGTTGAAGTGTAAAAATGAACAAAGGAAATTATCCTTGCTAAGGCCTATTAATGATCAGCCGTAAACAAGTCTCATAGTTTTTTTTCGAACAGTGTTGTTAGTACTACCTGATTTGACAGGTTACGATGTATTTTATTTTTATTTCTGTGCAAGGGTCTCCTATATTATTTCAGTGGGAGAAAACTGAGAATTATGGTGGGGTAAGGATGCTACTGTATTGCATCCAAAAAGACAGTAAATTCTTTTGGACACAGAAATTTCTTGCTAGGTTTTGGTGTGGGTTTTTTTTTCTTTAAACTGTGTAAGGGTTTTTTTCTGGAAATGAGTGACCAACAGTATGAAAATCAAAGTGATTTATTGATGCATACAAATAAGCATTTAATTTTTTTCCTTTTAGGCACTGAATTGTCAGACATACGTTTAAGTTTGTGTGAGACTAGATGGGAGAAAAGGTGACTGAACATCAGTCCCTTAACTCCTTACTTGCTGGGAGTGAGAGACGAGGCTGTTCAGAGGCCCTTATGTTTTGGTCCATTTGTTTCAGAGAAGTTTGCCTGATGAGAAAATTTATGCACACAAATTTCAGTTGTGTAATTCAGACAGCTTAACTTCTACAGGCACTGTGCAAAAATGTCTGTACAACTGTTTGAAGAGGCCAAAATTAAGTATTCAGTGTCCAAATAACCAAGGTTCATCACAATCAAGGTTTAACTTGTGGAGCTAAACTTTTGAGGATAACAAAGTACAGCAGGTTTCTTCCTCAGACAAGGTTATGATTTTTGGTGTCCGTATTTTTTAATATATGATCCTTGCGGAAAAGGAGAAGAAAAAACTAAGAAGTCTGATTAATGGAAGAAGCTTAGAAAGAGCTAAGTTTGAAGACTGATCTCAGAGCTTTTAGGCTGCAAAAAAAGTCCCATTAATTTTAGTGGGAGTTTTGACTGCACAAGGACTTTCAAGATCAAGTACTTTCTTGTTCATTAAAGGATAGACGGTAATTAGAAATAAAGCACAGGAAAGATTTTATATAGTATTGCTTTTGTCAGCTGAAAAGAATCCATATTATTGTAGAAGTTTTAGGCTAATCTTCTTTCTCCCTTTCTTGCATAAAATGATGACACAGTAGGTTGTTTTCATTACTCTTAGAGGTCTGTGGTTCTATGTTGGTTTTTATTGGGAAAAAGCAATTGGCAAGTTTTTTCTGTGTTATCTTCCTTGCTGTTGGAATCTCATCTATGATGCTGACTTTGTCATTTCCCTCCTCCATCCAAACTGTTTAGCTCAAGATATTCCCACAACATTTTTGTTTGTAAATGTTGGATGATAAAAGAAATAAAAAGCCAGTGTGAATTTTGGATTAAGTATTTTGCTGATGTCAGCTCATGAAATAGAGGAAAGATTGGAAAGAAAAAGAGAAAACTCTACTAAGTTTTACAGAAACAAAACTTGCACATTTTATGATACCTTATATTATGATGACTTTTGAACACCTTTTAGGGAAGAAGCTATATATACTTAACACCACTTGAATCCAGCCCTGAATTTGAAGTGTATGGCAGTCATGAGCCATTTCAAGAATCACAAATTTAGGTCATCAACTGATGGGAGTACTTTCTATACTGACCTCAGGGACAAGGGACTCATCTCCTGTTAGAACTTCAAGCCATTCTTTGTAATAGTTAAAAATACGTTTCATGTTACTGTTTCCATACAGCTACTTTTTTTTTTCCCCACCCCAATCAAAATCTCCTTTCCCTCAGTTTATACCTGTAATTTATTTGAGTGAAGAATGTGGTCCAATTTTAATTCTAATTTGAATTGCCACTGGTTGTAAGATTGAGAGCAGGAGCCACTTTCTTTACAGCTTTCTACCACGTGGGCACAGAGAAGCTGTAGAAGGATGTGGAGCCAGAGAAGCTGTTGCGAAGCTGTGGCTTCCCTGGTTCTCTTTGCTGACCCTGCAATACATAATGGTCTTAACCATTCCCAAAAACAATGGAAAGTGAGGAAGATGTATTTCACTTCGGATGTAGCAGTAGTGTACTTTTTGAGAAAGTAGCTATGTAGAAAAAAGGCATCCTCTTTAATGATGCCATGCATTTGTCTCTTCAATCTACAACTGTTCTATGAATGAGATTTTATTCCTGCTCATTCCTTTTTTATTTTGATGGTCTTCCTAAGCTTTCAACTAGCAAAGAGGATAGGGGAAGCGTTCGTTATTTGTTGTTATGAAAATTACTCTTGTGTTTCCTTTCCAATTATTTTCAGGAAACAATACATATTATTTCTGCAAAGGTGACTTATTTCTCTAAAGGTGACTTTCTAACAAGCAAGAAGGTGTCTGCTAATATGGCACACAATCTGCCTTCAGAAACTCATCACTTTATCAAAGTGGATAAATCTGTGCAATATGCATTCTAAAAAGAGAGCTTGATCCACAGAGACTCCCTCTCTACTTTTTTACAAATTTAATTCTGTTGCCTTTGGGTGAATTGCACTTCATTTGTACTCATGTAAATGCGGAAAACAATCATATGTAAAATATCAGAGGAGGTACATACAGATTTTAAAATGAGGCATTCTCAGTGGCTTTTACCTTTCTGTTAAGCTATGCTTATTAATCTCCATGGATTTTGTAAGTGCCTTTTGAATCAGAGTGTAAGACCAAATAGCATTTCTGCCTGTGTAAAGCATTTTGGGTTTGGTTTTCTTTCAAATGAAATTTTAGGTGACAAAGAAGGGACTTCCTGAAGCTAGTTGGAAATGTGACTTGAGATATCAGAGGAGAATATTTTTGGTAGATAAAAATACTCATGATGACTTTCTGCTTTCAAGGGGATTTCTTCAAAAAGCTTTCAGAACTGTGATACAATTCTCCAAGAACACAGAACTTGTGTGAGATATCTGAGGTACCTGTTGGGAGTACTTTGGAAGACACGTATTTTCCATTGCAAGTAAAAGTACTATTTGATGTGAAGTTTTCTGAGGATTTTTCTCACTATGCAATGATAAAGGAACAGATACACCATTCTGTACAGAATACTAATGTCCTTTCTGAATATGGTGTACAGAATGTTTGTTTGTAATTTGGGCATATTACTCTACAGAAAATGGATGTGAAATTATCTGACTTTCCAGAAACATTACTCTTAACGTTATGTTCTGTCTCTGGGTAGCTTTCTTTTCTCAAATAAAATATAGCAGTACAAAGGCCTGGAGCTGGGTTGATACCTGGGTTTCTGACTGTCTTTCCAAATGCGTTTGCTGTGCTGGCTTAGACTGTTCAGAATTACTGTGGTACTGTTTTGCTGTCGGGTTGGATAACCAGTTCAGTCCCTGTAGGAATACGCGGTTTTGAGGGTTCTGCAAACTTGGTAACCTACTGAACTTTCCCTCCACAGTTGTCTTACAGTCATATACACACAGAGTCCTTATGACTCGAGTCCTCAGAGACATGATATTTTGGGGTGTCTGAATATTATACTCAGGAGGGAACCTGAAGTACATAGTGCTATTTATATTCAGCAGTTAGTAACAGAGCATGAACATCCATTACTGCTCCTACATTAAACACAGCCTTAATTGCAGTTTTAAAGATCTGCTGGTTTTGCTTTTTAGAGTCTCAGGGTTGATTAATAATATCTTAATAAAAAGCTTAATAGTGCATTAAATTAAAAAAAAAAAAGTTTCTTCTTATTATGAGACAGCGATTTCAGTTGGTAGTTCACTAAACAGAACAATAAAAACCCATGTGAAATCTGTTGCCTGGCTGCAGCAAAATGTTATACAGTGAGTCTCCAGAAACCAAAATCATGTTTGATATAGCATTATAAACGTTACCACATGTATGTTTGATAAAATCAGGCTATGGCCTCTGATGTTTGTGAACCTTCATAAAAAAAAGTTATTTATCTATCATCAGGAGAAGTTTTCTCACATTTTGCTTTTTATATTACCAATATTGGGCCATTGGGGAGGTGGGTTATCTGAAGATCTGTAGTAAGAATGACACATCTTTTTTATTTAAATATTATTGCTTTTTAGGCACTGAATTTTGGAGATATGCCGAAGTACTTGTGGGAGATTTGGGTACCTGACAAACCATGGGTGGTAAGATATCAGATCCACTGAAATAAATAAAATAAACATTTACTTTTATGATAGGTATTTTGGACACTTTGGTCACTGAATTCAATAGGCAAAACTCCCGCAGGGCTCATAAGAAGTGCATTACTCCAAATTTATGCAAGTGTGTTGCAATTCTTTTCAATATTGTCACACTGGTGTGAAGCTGAAGTAATGCCTGCAGTGAACTAGAACTGTGCGGTAGCATCTGACAGGGGGAAGGGAGTACTGCTCAACTGAAGATTGTAAGACCTTTTCACTTAGCTTTACTCAGACAAGCAAGCAGCTAGGTATTGCCCATCAGACCTGTTTATGGTTTACATCTGGGCCTGCTGAATAGTACCTTTCTCTAGCCATGCTCTTTTTAGTCATGTTTAGTACTTGCTCTGTACTCCAACCCAATAAGCCAAGGAAAATAACAATCTCCTTTTGAGCACCATGTGGACTGCTCAGAGAATGAGTCAGGCAAATGCTGTCTGTCTTCCACTTTCAGAGGCAGTAATCAGAGAATTAGAGTTCAATGCTTTGATTTCTAAAGCTCTGCAGTAGGACCATGGCTTATTTAGATGCACAGTTTCTTCTCTGTGCAGAACTCCAGTCTAGCCCATCGGTTTCCGTGATGGTTTTTTTTTGTGTGAAATAAGGGACTGCAATAGCTGTCCATTATGTGTGCATTAAAAAAAAAAAAAATCATAGCAGAAAACTCAATGTGGAAGTTCAGAACTTCCAGTTGTTTTAAAGTTTAAAAGTCATTAATGCAATTTAGATTTACTTGCCTCTTAGAATACATTTAATTATATTTGTTCAACTATTCAAGCTGCCAGATTACAGTAAAAAGTTGTTTCCTTTATTATATAGGCCTCTTTCCCCAAAACTAAGCACTCTCTAGAACTTTCCTTAAGCTACATCAGAAAAAGAAAATTTCCTGGAAACTGGAGTTTCCAGTATCAGACATTAAATTTAAAACTACATTTTCTACCTACCTACTGGGTATTTGACTTTTTAGCCTTAATCGTAGGCTATTTTAGCCTCAGTATAGACATTTCAGAGATAAGGGAATTACTTTCATTTTCTAGTGTAAGATATTCTGAACAAACTGTTGAATCTCTATTAGGGTACTATAAAACTGATATAGATACAGAAATCTAGATATCTATCTTATCTATCGCCTCTGCAATGACAGAGAATGCTGTGTTTATATATTAATCCAGTAACAAGTGAATTTTGAAGTAACTTTTGAATGAAAAAAGCCATCATAAACAGTTAGGACAAAGTAATTTAAAGCGAACTCAATAATAAGTGAGATTTAGCTGCCTATAGCTATATATAAATTCCTATTAAGGCAACAGAGAATGGATAGACCACACTAAGGTGGATTCAGGCAGTGGAGTACCATATGAGATGAAACATGCACTTAAGCTCCTAGCTCAGTTTTGGGGTGTCCTTTTTGCTTGAGTACTATAGTGTAATGTTTTAGCAGAAGCTGTCACCTCTGATATTAGATTTTATTGGATAAGAACTGCAAAATAAAGAGTCCTGAAGTACTCTTTTATTTAAAGTTCTAAGAATAATATATATGTAACGCCTCATGGTGGAGTCCACTTTTTTGAGGTAAAGTACATTGTTCTGTACATTACATTGTAAAAGCTGGTCTTTCAGGAGTTATATGTGTTAGCGAAATAATTTTCATGGAACTTGGATGTTAATTACTAGAAAGTAAGTTCTAAAGTCACCGAACAGGAAGAATGTTCTAAGCTTTTAAGCTAATTTCTGGAAGATTTTATGGAACTGTCACAGCCTTTCCCTAAGAATTGTTGCTCTTTGTCAGACAAATATTTTCACTTGGATTCAATACTTCCAGAAAGTTAAAGAAATGGGTAATCGAATTCCCACGCCTATTCTAAGTTTTAAAAAATACGAACATTTATTCTCTTTACTCTCCCAGCTGATATTGGGAATGGAGAACTTTGGGCTTTTTTTTTTTCTAGTTGACAACAGAAACGTGGTTAATCAGTTTAATTAAAGCTTCATTTCCATCCATGTGAATCCTAGGCTTTGAAAAAAATCCTCCAAACCTTTACTTCTGGATTGCATTGTAAGTATTTAAATTTATTTTTATCATTTTAGTGTTAGATCTTCACAGTCTGGGCAATAACTATATAATGTTCATGGTCTGTAAAGTAAATGACGTCTGCTCATTTTGCAATGTATTATTGAGCATGAATAAAGACGTACTGTATTCTTGCTTTTTTAAAAAAGTTGAATTACCTGTGAGTACACAATGTGAACAGCAATTACACAGTCTTTTTATAAAGGATGCTTGGCAGAGCAAATCTCCATTAACATTGTATGTAATAGAATCTAAAAAAACCTCTTAATACAAATTTCAGACCTAATGGATTTTCTACTTGTTGAAGTTAAATTTTAGTCATTCCCTTTAATGTTGATGGTATTGGGAACTGAAGATTAGATGCAGAAGTTCTCAGGTAAATATCTGGTGTACCTGATTAAGCAGCAGTTCAGACAGCACGATTTTGTGGGGGAACTGGGCTGGGGCAGATTGGATGCAGGAATAGAAAGAGAACCCTCACTGATGAATAATCTAAAACGGTTTAGTATGTGGGAGGGCTGGT
>Ga0181612_111731_pt1 | contig 21656 bp, 9 predicted proteins | sample HoacroProtozoa21_FD_119630 | JGI IMG/M metagenome (GOLD analysis project Ga0181612, IMG submission 119630) | Hoatzin crop microbial communities from Cojedes, Venezuel. Combined Assembly of Gp0051906, Gp0051904, Gp0051908
TGACACCCACCCTTAAGATATTTATAAGCATTTCTAAGGTCCCCTCTCAGCCTTCTCTTCTTCAGGCTGAATAAGCCCAGCTCCCTCAGTCTTTCCTCGTAGGAGAGATGCTCCAGTCCCCTCATCATCTTTGTAGCCCTCTACTGGACTCTCTCCAGTAGCTCCTCACCTTTCTTGAGCTGGGGAGCCCAGAACCGGATGCAGCACTCCAGATGTGGCCTCACTAGGGCAGAGCAGAGGGCTGCTGAACTATTTTAAGAAACCATATATATTTTTTTTGTTGAGATGCCAGAAACTGAAGGGAATAGGCAGACTTAAGTAGGCTTAAATTAAATATGTTCATGTTCTTTGAATCCAGATTGTTTTACAATAGCCTTTTAAAGATCATCACATTGGTAAACACATACTTCACTGCAAATTGTTTGAAGTCCTCCCTAGTAAATTGTGGCCCGGTGTTAAGCACTGTGTTGGATATTCTATGTCAAGCAAAAATACATTTGCATAATCACCTGTTTAACTGCAGTATAATCTAGTAATGCTATCTCAGGAAAATTTAAATAATAGTCTAGAATTAATATATACATCTTCCTAGTCAGTTTAAGTAAATCGAGGACTACTTCACTCCAGGGGACTATTTATTCTGTCCCACCATATAGGGTCTCTGTGGATTGACAGAGCCTGTATTTTTGCACGTGACAAAGCCTAGATAAATTCTCCAATGGCACTGTTCAGGAGCAATATCGACCTTCTCTAGCCTGTCTCTTGGATTTTTCAGTCATTTGATTTGTCTTTCAGTTATCCTTTTTAAAATCCTTTTTCAGTAAAATTGTCAACTCACCATTCTGATAATTTTAGGTCCCTTGTATGAATTCAGGCCTTGATTTTGTTTTAGGACTTGAAATATGCTGTTGCAGCTAGTCTGCGCTACTAATGATCATATTCTTATCCTGAACTGCTGTAACCTACATTTTCGTCTGTAATAGGACAATGTTTAAAAATCGGTTTGATAGTAACTCAAGCTTTGGATTTTATTCCAATAAAGTTTTATCAAATTCTCTAAAGAATTTTCATGCAGCCACCATGTTTCCCTCAGCTTGTAATCAATTTGCAAATCATCATTTTGTAATTTAAAAATAATTGCCATACTTTCAGGTTGGTGCTTCCTCAGCTGATTTTGGATCTGTGCTACACTGTATACAGTTGATTATGGTTTTCTATAAAAAGGCGTGAATCTTTTTGTGTCATGGACTAAACACAAAACCAAATTCTCTGCACTGGACTCAGCTTTTGTCAGTGGCCAGACTGAGTAAAGCACTGGTTTACAATTTTGACCATATTGCTCTATGAGAATTTTGCCAGTTCACTCCTTTGAACCATTTGTAATTAACTTATTTTTGCACTTTGATACTGTGTTTCCTCTGGTCTGCACCTCTGCACAGTAGTGAGTTCAAGAACCTGGTCTTGTATAAAAAACATAGTGAAGGAAGTGAAACAAGAATGCCTTGGATCTTTTACTCTTGGAGTAGACATTTTGCTATTTCATATATTTAAATGTAAGGAAAAAGCACCTTGAGTTTGTTTTTCTGAAGACTTCTTGCAACCTGTTCTTTTAGCTGATCTGGTTCCTTCTGCCTAAGTGGAACCTTTTTAGGAACCTGAACTGTGGACCTGTTGGGTTTTCAGCCGCTATCTGTTCTTTCGAGCGTCTCCATATCCAAGAAGTCTTCAAACTTTCCTGCATTTGTTTTAACTCCTTGACCCTTCAGTGATATCACACTCTTGATGAAGACAAGGCTTTGCATCTGCAAATTACTGCTACAAATTTTTTCTTTGGCAGTTTACTGTCTACCTTCACCTTGGCTTTGCATACATTTTTACTTGCATTTTGCTACTTCTTTCTTTTCTTTTAATGCTTTTAACACTGCATTTGACATCCCACTGACTCAGTGCTTTAATTCCCAGCTTAAAGTTAATAAATGTCCCATTTACTTTCAGGTTGGCAGTCTATTTATCTTCTGGTGCAACGATGGGCAATGCTGCCACGAAAAATTCACACAAGGAAGTCATGCTGCAGTTAGCCTCTCTGCCTGTGCTGTGCATACTTGACTGGTGCCTGTAAACTTCCACGCACTGATATGAACCACTGCATGTGTTTAATCTTTTCTCGTCTGACAGATATTGCACTATTTTTCATAGTCTGTGCCAGTCTGTGATCTCTTCTGAAGTGCCTTTGATTTTGTGCTATTATGCCTTAGGTATTTTTTTTGTAGTCTAGATTTTTCAGTCTTATTTGTGCTTTAAGATACTGTCCATTTCTGTAAGCATTATTCTTGAGAGAGTGATTCCTGCTGCTTGGCACATTCTGCTTACAATGTTGGGTGAATTCTGGTCTCCCAGTTGTATCTATTGCTACATCTATCCTAGTAATCTACACAGGGTTGGGGTATGAACTTGAAAGCTGCCCTCTTCTCATTCCTACTGTTAAACAGTGAGCATGGTCGCTGTCAGAGTTCTGCCCCACTGTAGTAGAGTGAGAAGCACCAGTCAAGGTCTCTTCTCAATAAGCAGTCTCGTTTGGCCAGTCTGGTTTTGAAGGTAAGGCAGAGAAGCTGTACGGATGCAAGTCACATTGTGCCAGTTGACCATAGGGCCAGAAAATGGTCCCTGGTCCACTGTAATTTCTGGCCTAAAACTAGCCTTTGAAGTCCTTTCTTGTCCCTTTTTTCCCTTGCCAGGTTTTAATAACAACCTGGTCTTTATCGGGAACTGGGCTAGTTAAGATTGACAACACCTTGGATAAAGTGCAAATTCGTTGCACTTTCTTTAGGTATCTTCAGATGTAATATATCCCCCTGAGAAGACAGGACAGTACTCTACATTTTTGCAATGTAGTTTCATAGCTGACATCTTTTATCTCAGCTAACTGGAAATTATTGAGCACATGAAATGCATTAAAATCTGCTGTTGTCAGTAATCGGGTTATTTTCTGATGGTCTTCTTTGACATGGGCAATTGACATTGATTGCAAATGCAGAGTGAGACAATTTGGTTCTCTTTGTCAATTGTTTTGATTCAGTGACCCGTCAAAAACTGGACCTTCTTGACAGACTTTTAACTCAGTAATAAGTATTCTCTTCTCTAGAAATATTTCAAATCGTGTGTCAGAGATCCTCAGTTCTCCAAATGTGTGTTCTTCTACTAGTATTTACTGTTGTTTTGCAAGTGCTGTTTACAATATGGTGCTCAACAAGGGTCTCTAAGCACTGAGCATTATAGTACTCTACTACTAGTTACAAATAATCTGCACAACAAACCTGTTCCCAAAACCAAACCATTTAAAAGTACAGTTCCCAAATCATGCTGTCTCAAATGTTCTTTTTGTGGGGGTTTGTGTTTCAATTGGCATAACTGATAAAATAATGAGGAATGTACGACATTGCACTAAATCATATTTCAGTTCAAGAAGGCTGGGAATAAAGGTGGAAGCTTTCCACATCACTGCATCTGAACTGCAAATAGAGAATGAGTTTTAATTCCTCACAAAATAAAACAGGAAAAATAGACTTAGCAGAGATATTTCTTCCATGGCTTCTCATTCAGCAGTTACATTTGAGAAGTGAAATTATGTACTAAACTGAAATTTGCTGTAATTTGAAAATCTGTAAGTGCTTCTGTCTTCAATACAGATGTTTCTAAGTTAGGAGCCTAGCTTTCCTAAGTTCACTCTGTTGTCAGCAGAGAGAGGCAGGCATCTCCTGACGGGAATTATTTTAAGTACTTTAGCTAACTATGCCATTTTTCTTCAGCATCCCAAATGAAGTTGAGTATTATTCAACTCAAGCAGAGTTTGCTCCCTGTAGGAGGAAAGACGTCATCAGATCTGGCTTTCCCAAGCATATGTGATTACAGGCAGTAAAGGAAGGGCAAGTGAGAAGATTCTACAGACTCATCTATTTCCTTGGTGTTTGCTTTGGGACTAGGCTTAGTTTTAGACAGTTAGATGTCAAGATCTCCTAGTCATTGATATGCTGGATAAACATTGTTTAGAGTTCCACATAGGCATTTCATTCTATATTGATTTCATTTTGTAGAATGGGAAAATTTATTCCTTACAGCACATTTTCTTCAATAATAAAATCTAAACAACTACACTGCATGCTAAACTTTTTGTGGCATACCATATTAAAGACTGGGAGAGGCTAATGTTCTTGTTTATTCTGTCCATGAGTTTGTCGCAGGTCCTCCTTAAAATTTATGTTGTATTGGTCATTTAATGACTTATACTGTTTGTTTTATGGATGTTTTGATTCATGTATGAGAGGGACCACTTTTTAAAAAAAAGACAAACAAAAAACCCCAAGCATCCCCCCCCACCCCTTATTATGGTGGAAGTCTCAAGAAGCACATTAGAATCTAATTGTTATTGATGCATGAACTAAAGATGTGTGACCATAATTTCACTTCCCTGGAGAGGGTTGGTCAGTTCACTGAAGTATGGAGGATGGGAGTGATTCATCACTGCTTGCCATCATGCATGTGTTGTTATCAAACCAAATAAAGTAGTATTGCTTTCTGGGGAGCAAAAGTTAGGACACGTAGTTGCTAGGAGTTTGATATATGGGTATTACTGTGTGAATTATCTGTAATTGTAAATATTTTATTGCTTTTCATCTCTTTTTTAACTACAATTGATGTATTGTGAAGTAGCAAAACTAGTTTAGTCAATTACATTATTCAATAATAAATTTTCTTTCTGGGTTTTCTTTCATGGACAGTTGGTTTTTCCAGTAGCATAAATGGATGTTTGAACTTTTTGTTGATAGCTAAATTATCATATGTGTTGTGGACCTGTTACTTTTGCCAATGCTGCAGCAACATCTGGCGGTAACAGTGAAAGCTGATCAAGCAAATGTGTCCTATCTTCTGAATTTTGATAAGTTTTTGAAACGCCATCCTGCATCTCAGGAACGAGCTCTGCAGGGAGTTATGCAAAAGTTTTTCATTTTGCTCCTGCTGCTCTGCCAGAGTCTAAAATCATGTCATAGTAAATATATTTGTGCTATGTTTTTTGACTTGAAACAGTTCTTATGTTTAGAGATGTTTACAGAGACAGGTTGTTAGCTATGGGTAGCTCTGAGCCCTTTTCTCCCCCAAAGAACAAGTCATGTAATCTTTATGCCGTTTGAACTATTATCATGGAGAAACTTTTAAGGAAAAACAATTATGCTGACATACCTGAGTTCTCCTCCTTGACATTTTACATGATCATACCAGTCTTTCAAAGCTGTGTGTGACTTCAGAGACCACTATGGCTCGTGCTTTGTGGTTAGTTTGGTTGAAAATGACTGTACATGATTGTATCCCAAAGTTGCCTGATGTTGGAGAGGTTATAATGTTTAAACTTTCTTTATCCTTTTTAGCTTCCTCTCTTGTAGAAAAACTAGAAAATTATTTTATGATAGTTAAAGATTTTAAAATGAATTATCTAAACTGGTGCTGATTCTGGAGCTCTGTATTTCTCTAATTCAAAGCTCGTCACATTAAATTATTTGTATGTGTGATTAAGATAAATAAAGTAAATCGAACACTATGAGTACACCAGACAGTATAAAATCCTAACATGAAATGTTTCAACAATGAATTCTTATTATAAATTCAGGTGTACTTGTCGTCAGGAAGATTCACATATAAAACATATTTTGAAGTCATTACTTAACTTCCTTCAGTTTTTACCCCAACAAATTCACTGATTTTAGTGGAATTACTCCTGGTTTATGCTGATGTAATTGGAAGTGGAAGAAGTCTCATAGGCTTATTGTAGTAAAAAAAAAAAAACATGAGGCACTAAATTGCGTGTAGTAATTAGAAGAATAAGTGAAAATGTTTTTAGCATGTTGTGAACAACACTGAGCATACTCAGAGTTTATAACTTTTTCAATGGAATAATCCAGTAGAGCCACTAAAAGTTAATGTGTACCTCTTAACTCTGCTTGATTACTGAGGACTTACATATAAAAGAACTTTCATAAAATCTGAAGGAAGTCAACCAACCATATGTGAGACAAAGAGGAGATATACATACCAGCATCCTTGGGCTGCAGTTCTGCAAGCAGCTGAGCAAGGCTGAAAGCTCTCGACAGCAAGATCTTCCATTGTCCTTACTCGTGGCAAGATGGCCCCTGACTCCTTTTGGTGGTGAAAGCACTGGTGCTTGCTGAACCTATTATTGAGGCAATTCAACCTACTAACTCTAAAGAAAACTGTCAGTTTTGTATTGTTTCTGGTTTAGTTGCATTTACGTTAGTGAGTTGAATCAGTTCCCTGAAAGATCTAGTATCAGATGATCTGTGGTACCTCGCTTCTATGCAAAAATGCTTTCCCACTTCTGCAGGAGCTGGCATCGGAATATGTTGCCTTAGACAGAGCAGCTTGGTTTGCTGTCTGTGAAGTGGCAGATCTTGCTGAGTTTTGACTGGTAGTAGCTTGCTGCACTCCAGTGATAAGAAGATATCAGCAAAAGGGAGGAGCTTTTGTCTTTCTTAGAAGAAAGGTACCACTGATCAGCTGATTTGCCTCTCTGTGTGATATTACTCTTTGGCTATAAATACAAAGCTTTTTAAAATTTTAAAGCTAGTTTTCATTATTTCTTTTCTTCTTTTAAGTACTTAAATGTTATTAACAAGTAGGTAAATAAAGTGACAGTAGGCATGGAATAGGACAGTGTTTCCAATCTTTTGGTAGCCAGAAAACAGGCGCTAATGAGCTCAGATCTTCACATTTTGGACAGAAACACGTGCCATGCATCTCTACCACTTCCTTCTTGCCTCGATGGAGTTGCAGATCTGCTACTAATTTCCAGCTTTTGTTCTCACACCCTGCAGGATATTAAAAGGCCAAGCTAGTAAGCACCTGGCTGCACTGTGCATCCTGGCGTAGTTAGTTTTAAAAGTGTGGTGCCGGCACCTGGGCTGGCCCTTCCCAGGCTGCCAGAATCTCTTTGCCCGGGCTCCATGCTGTGTCTTGTTTGTGCGGTCCTTCACTTCAGAACAAGGTGCACAAGGAGAACTGTGAGATATTGTACGGTTTCACTGTGTTCAGTGGTTGCTTCAGGTTCAAGAGGCAAGTAGCACCGAGATTTTTATACCTGGCTGAGGGAATTACGAGAACCAGAGAAGCTGAAAGGTTTTTAATATTGCACAGCGACAAAGTTTATTACGTATTCATGCGGTGCTACTTTGTTGTGCTTTACTTGTTATATGTTTTAGCACTTCATGACATGTACGAGTATTCTTGATACCTTCTATGACATAAAATGTATTATGAGAAGGATACTGGTTACTGAGGTACAGAGATTCAAGAACTTGAAATTCCAATCCTGTTTTTGCAGCAGACTCAGTGTATGACCTTGAACAAGCAAGTTATTCACTGTGTGCCTTGGTTTTCATTTCTGAAAACAGCATTCCAATTGTAGCAGAAATATCATATTTTTTCGTGTTATGAAATGCATTTTTTCCCGCTGCAAATGTTAAGAATAGTCATAATAATAACAATTAATTATCAAACTAGGAAATGGATAGCACCTTCAGACTTCAAGGAAGTTCATATGAACTAAAGATAAATAGAAATAAAGATAAGTAGTCTTACGGAACTGCATTCATTGTCACTGATTTATTTTAGACAAAGGACTGTAATCCTATGTCTGGGAGTCATCAAAGAGGCATTAGCTATTAGCTAGCATGCAAAATACAGAAACTTTACTAGAAATCCTGAGATACTTGAAGGTGTTTCCAAGAATAGTCCATTGTAAGAAGAATCAAAGCTTTCTTTTCTCTACAGCCTCCTTCAAATAGTAGTAGTGTTGGGAAGCAGTGTTGACGGAAAGGGATTCTAGCATCAAAAAATAATTGGAACACTGGATTATAATTGATAAGTTATTAATACAACTTTATGATACAGAGTAGGTTGTCATGCTTTTTTAAATAACCTTTGGACTTTACACATTAATTTGTTGAAGTATTTTCCACTGTACTTTCAATTCCATTGTAGGTATTTTCTTACTGATTTTGTCTCAGTATTTCTAATGCACTGTAGCTATTTCAAATTTTTTCATGGCCTGATGTATTCTAGCTGATCTGTAGCTGTAAAAAGGAAGCAGTTGGAGAGAAAGGGAGATTGTTTCAAAACAGTTGGATGAAACGCTTCCATGGTGTTGAGGGTTTACTGTGCCACAATTAATGAATAATTATTCCTTTGTGATGTTGGGGGGGTCTGATGAGAATAGGGTGGATGTGATTCAGTGTCCCTTTTGAGGTTGCCAACAAAGTAGAGAAATATTAAGCTTCATTTAATTGTTTAACATTTGAGAGGTGTCTCTAAGAGCATATTCAGGGCTTTTTGCAGACTGAGAGGAATAACAAACCAAGCATGTGGTCCAATTAACACTGGAAAGTGTGTCGCAGATGAAATTCATAAAAAGACTAGTTCTACTGCTCCTTAAAAGAGCGTTGTAAATATATTCATCTAGCTCTTGAAGGTAAACACATCTCAAAATAGAACTTCAGACATCTCTTGGGTTGAGAGAAAAATGCTTTTACTTTGAGTCTTGTTGATTTTTGTATGGCATTTTTTTCCAGGGCTGCAGGTACCTGTATTACATATGAACTGGAAGACCTATAATGATGATTTTCATGGAGTAATGGAAAATTGGGTCACTTGGTCCAAGGAAAACAATGTAAGTAATATTCTTTCTCCATAAACAGTAGCAACAGAGGACAGTGGTCTTGTCTTCTCTCCATCTGTTTTTTGGACCTGTTTGTAGTACTCTGCACACTGTATTTTGCATACCAAAATATGTGTATTTTCATCTGAGTCAGAAGAAGTTAGATGGCGTTCTTTCATTCATAGAAATAGAAACTAACCAGCAAGGAACACACCTGTATGATAAATATTTCGGTCTGGAACATTTAGATTTGGGCTGCAGTGTGAGCTTATCTAGGAAGGCAAAAAAACTTTCAGTAAATCCAGGGGCAGATCCAAACAAAGACAGAGGGTATTTAGATATCCAGCTCTAAAGTGAATTTGGATACCCAAGCCTAAAACTGAAAATCCGTAGTTAGCTGACATCTAATCATGGGGTTCAGTAGGAAGATGTAGTCTTCTTATGTGTTAAGTTAAAATTTCTTGAGTGCATAGAATTGCACTTGTGAGCTTTTTCAGGACCGTCCCAATCCTGACGATGCTGAACTGGTGGGAATCTGCACAAGGTGCAAGCCAAATGATGTCCAGAAACAGTTGGTTTTAGTGTATAATTCCAAGAAACTCAGTCAGTTGGCAGTCTCAGCATGTGCCGCACACGTGGTAAATGAAGTAGACTCCTATCAAAAGGTGGCTACTGACTTTGCATCAGACTCCTAAAATAAGTCAATAGAAGAACAATTTACCCTTTTATAGAATGACTACATGTTTAAAATTTTTTCTTTAATATCTTAAAACTCTCTCTCTGTTCCTTGCTCTAGCTAAGCAGGTTCAAATCTGCACTGTTCAAAATCTGTCTTATGCTGTCAGGTACAAGGCCACTCTGAGTGGAAATCATGCTCTCCAGTCTTGCTGTTGAAACTCTGCCAAACCTGAGATTCACTGTGTCAAAAAGAGAGAGACACCATAAGTATGAGGAGGGAGAACACGGCAAGAAAGTTCAAGGTTTTGGTCCCCCATGGACAGAGGTACTGCTTCAGTTCCTGAGTTAGAAGGGTTGGGAATATAGGTGAAGAGCTGATCTTCAGTGGTTCCCAAGATGTACTGTAGGCAGTTGCTTGTTGAATATGATCATTTTAAGTAACTCACAGCTCCGGGCTTCACTGTCTCTTCCTGGAATACCTCATTTTCCCCATGTATTCATTAAAGAACCTGGGAACTGAACAAGAGATTTTTTATTTTGGTCCAAGAATGAGAAACCTAAAAATTATGTCATTTTGGCAGCTAACTTTTAAACACTGAAATTTCTTCCTGGTCATGGTCTTGTTGCTGATGGATGGCATCAAACTTCAAAATACCAGAATGCCAGATCTTTTTTGAGGATTATTTTCTTGGATAGTCGCAGAATCTAGTGGAAGAGTACAACAAAGACCACAGGATTTCAATCCTGTAGGTCACACAAATACCTGGAAAGTACTGTAGTACAAAGTACCATACTATTTATCCGTTAATTGTTTGACCTGTAGCTCTTTACTACTGTTCTTTCTTGGCTTGTGTTATCTGTGGCCTTTCCCGAGCAGAGATTATTAAGAACATTGAATGTAGCCCAACAGTATGCTAGCACTGAGATATTGGTGGTTCCTTTCTGAGACTTTCTAGTATACATATAGTGAGTTTATTTTATTTAATTTCATAATAATTATTTTATGGTATTTTAATACACTATGCTAATTCTCAGAGTGTATTTTACTAACTGGATAGAATGTATTGTTTAGGGTTCCTGGAGCATTATATATGTATTGTATATTTTTGCATAGTGACTACTTTTATTTTTCCTTTTGTTGGCGCTAAAAATTGTGTATGTGCGTTCCAATCCTGCACTAGCTTGCTGTTTGTTACCTGTCTGCAAGGGTAAGGGCGAGGGAGTGTTGTCACTTGCTGGTAGATATGACTTGAGTAAATGCAATAAGAAATTACAGAAAGATTTATAAGACCTAAATATTGTATTATGTACTCTTTTTACAATCAGCTCTCATAGTTATAATACCCTTTTCTGTTCCCATTTTTAAAAGGGAGTGAGAAGCAGTAGTTAGTAAAGAAAAATTTAATAACAGGGAAAAAACAAGATCAGAAGCAGCTTCCACAGACAGGAGGTGGTTTTCTTCCTTGATTAAAGAACTTTCCAAGGAAATTACGAAAAATGAAGAGACGAAGAAAGTTAAACCTGTAGCCTGCCACTCACTGAAATCTTTAAAACCAGACTGTTAACCCCTGCATCACACACACACACACACACACACACACACGCATGCACACCTTGCATCCTGCAAACTGTTCTCACCAACTCAACATTACCTGGGAAGCTGTGGCTCGTGAGAAACAGCCAGCAAACGGACAGCAGGAATTTAATGCTACAAACCCCATGTTTTTCCTGCCTTTACTGGAGAAGGTAAATCCATTTGAAAGTATTCAGGGTGCTAAAAATCTCTCCTCTGAAGCTGCTGTGAAGACTGCTACAATGCCAGAAAAATCCTGCAGCATTTTAAAAGATAAACACTTCTTCTAGAATCTACAGGAAAGGGGACCTGCTTGGTTTGGGAGTGTGGTTTTCAGACAAGCAGTCACTGGACATCAGACCATTAACATCAGAGTTTTGAATATCAGGAGTTTAAATGACTGCTTCAAATCAGGTCCCAATAAAAACTATAGTTCCACCCAAGGGCCTTCAGCCGCTAAATTGTGCTGAGCCATTTGAAAAATTATTGTTTTATAAATGCAGCAAACTTGCGCAATCTACGAGGAGAGTTTATATAGTTTTAAGTAGTAATGCAAGGATACAGTACTTCCCTCTGCTGTTGCAGACTTGCCAATATGGCTATCGTTGCTGACAGCTTGACACAATGTTAGTTATTTTAAGTGTCAGATGAGAGTGGCTGATGCCATGGCACTGCAGTGCTCGCATTTGTTGGAAAATTAGATGGTGATTTTTTTAAAGAAGGGCTAAAAACCCCCAACAACCCAGCTGCTTAAGCCTCTGACTGCCGAGTTTTTTTTCTGTGCTGGGTGCATAATTTGAGTGAGCAGTAGTGAACATGCCTGAGGTGTTAGGAGAATGATGCATTTTCTGTAGGCATGAATACTCTTAAATAAAACAGGAACACCTTCCTGTCATTTGTTGTCTTCCAGAAAGATTTTTTTAAAAGGAAACGGAAGCCAATTAGCCTGGAAGTTTAACCTCTTTTAGCTTAGCTGCTTTTATGGGAGCTTTTTAACCTTTTAAATAAATCATTTTCTTTCTTTTCTCCCCTCCCTTTTGAATCAGTTACTAGCATTTCTCATGCTGGGCCCAAGGATCAGGCTGCTTAAATTCAAGAATGATTTTGAGGGGATAAAGTGTACAAGATTTTGAATTCTTGCCATAAGTCCCTGGCAGACAGCCAGGAAACCTCAGAGGAATAGGGCTAATGAAGGGAGGGTAAAGGAGATCTGGAGAGTGTGGCTGGTAATGCAGTATTCATTTAATTGGGAGCAGGTATCGGTGCAAACTTCTCCATTTTAATTGGAAAGAGAAGGGGGGTGTTAAGGAAGATGGAGGAAAATAAGAATGCATAAAGTTTTCAAGCTGAGGAGCCAAAGGCAGGCCTGTATAAGGCAGAGAAAGAACTCAATTTAGGGCAATTTGCTCTGCAAGCTGGGCTGCAATCTCCCCTGGGGATAGGGATGAGGAAGAAAATGAAACCAAAAGAGAACTTGATAAAATCACCTAGCACAGACAATCTCAGTAGAATAGGTTTTACTGAGTTAAATCTGCCCCAATCAATGTGATTCTTTTCATATAAGTTACAAATAAAAAGCCACAAGATTACAATAAAAATCGAGGATGTACTGCTGCTGATGTAGCACATGGGAGTCTTAAGGACTTGTTGTGGAATACAGGTTTTTTGCAACCATCATGTTTGTTTTTTTCTTATTACCTAGCTAGGAGAAAAAAACCCTCATCTCTGCCTCCTCCCTAACCTTTTATTATCTTTAAACTAAGGTTAGTGGTAATGTGTGAACCTCACAGAACTTAATTTTCAATGCGCTGCAAAGCTGTGCTTTCGTCCTGAAAGTTGCTAAACCTGAGGCTTTTTCAGATACTCTGTTTTGCCTTTATACATGACAGAATTTAAAAAAAGGAAAAGACACTTCCCACCTCTTTCCACTCATTCCTACAGCTAGGCATACATAAAAATGAGAGTGCCTGCATTTTCACAATGCATAGGGAAAGCATTATTTTGTTGTTTTCAGTAGTATATGTACGCCAGTGTCTTTCTCAGTACAGATGCTAAAAGAGTTTGTGTACAAAGTGCTGAACAGCTGTTTGTTCTACACCTGAGGACAAGCCTGAGTGTATTTGCTTTTTGTCCTCAGTAGTGGGTTAACCTAAATATTTTGTGTTTAAGGACTTCCTTGGAAATGGTACTGGTGTGAGCTGTGAGTGTCCAAGGTGGGCAGCTGCTCTTTTGTCTGCACTGTCACACAGCTGAGAAAGATGGAGTGGTTCCTACAGGGTCATTAGCCGTGGGGGGAGGTTTGTACCAGAGGAGAGATGCTATGAGATATGCAGCTCTGAGCATTTGGAGGAAAGAGCAAGAATTGGGGTAGGAAAAATGCAGGACTAGGCAACAACAAAGTGGTAACTTGCAGTTGCAAGGGATCAGCTGAGATCTGTAGCAGAAATTAAGGGCTCTTTGTCACACTGCTGCAGCATGAATTGTCTCTGATAAACTCTCTTCTTGATGACTGTCTACACTGGCAAAGGGAAAGGCATGAACAAAGAGTATAAACAGGAATAGCATTGTTACCCAAACCATGCAAAGTCCCAGGAATATGTGGCTATTGCTGGTTTTAGCTGTTTCCTAAGGATTCTTTCCATTAGCCTGCTGCTAAATAGTCTGCCCAGCTGTTGGACATTTTGATGGAGGACTGGAAATCTTAAAAGTTGGAAGTTTCTACAAGTTTTGTGAAAACAGATGGCTAAGTATAGACTCAACCTGAGCGTCTCTGTTGAGAGGGTTACAGCTCGCTCTTACTCCTCAAGGTGATGGCCAGCGCGAGCCAGTTGGCAGAAACCAGCCCCTGCACAGGCTGCAGCTTGATGGGCAGCAGGGAAGGGCAAAGAAGAGGAGATGATGGCAAAGAGATGGCACCAGGTGGGAGAAGGCTGGGCTGGGAACTGCCCTCTGCCTTGAGGGCAGGGATGCGAAGGAGACACAACACTCCTGTGTAGCTCGTGAAGCTTCCTTAGTGCTGTCACTGTGAAACTTCATAGACAACACACGTAGCTCTGCTTGCCGAGAGCTTCCTTACAAACTGATTTCCAAAGCCATCTTGTGCCACACTATGTTTCTGTATCTGTATGAGTATGTGCACGCATTTTTAAGCTGTGGCCAAAGGGGAGAAGGAGATTTTGGCACAACAATGAAGAATGACAATGGAATTAAGGGGATTTTCAAAAGAAGAAATAAATCATTTTTGTAGCTAATATATGTATGTGGTTATGAAACCTTAAAAGATCAAATGGAAACAAAGCATTTGTATCCCTTATGTATGAATTCCATATAGGTCCATCCAAATGTACACAGAGAACTTAGGTGTAGAATTTTATATGATGGCACATATGAAACAGTGTATTTCAGTACTAAAAAGGCTATGTTCTAACCCAGTGTAAAGTTTGTGTTGAAATGTGTGTACACAAGTATATACGTGTGTCAATAGCCTTTTTTTAGTTATATATATTCATTTTGTATACATAAATTTTATATTGCATTGAATATTCACGTATCATTTCCTTTCCATTTAAAAAAAAAATCTAAACTCTCAAGCAATATGAATGCTCTAACTTTTATATAGGACTTTCAGCACTTGCATTATACTGTGACATTTGCCGGGATATTTAAAGGAACTAATACATCATATGTAGCCAAAAAGATCATTTAAAGTTACAGTAGAAAGATAGGAGGGAAATCCTGTATTCTGTTCATGATGATAGAAGTAACAGTGAAAGGTATTTTATTCCCTTCTGATTGTGTTACTTAAAAATTCACAATTTATCTATGGTAGTAGACTAGATTCTGATTTTGTGTAAATGACTACGGCTCTGTCAGAGGTAGCTGCATTGATATGATCTGACGTGCTGTCTTTTTTTTAAACACAGCACTTAATGAAAAGACTGGGAGCAAAATTATTGTCTTGGAGACAGCAAAGAAACTTTACTCAAGTCTCATTTCACTGGTGTAAGTGAAAGGAGAATTTGACCCAAGGCTTGTTAAGTAGTAATTAAGGAAAACAATTTTGACATAAGCTAAAAGACAGTGATATAGCCACATTTCCCAGCATATGCAGAAGCTTTTAAAACCAATTGGAATTTATTGACAGAGAAATTCTGAAATTCCATCCATACCTTTATTTTACATTAACAGACTATAGTTCACTAATGGAAAACTTCCACCACCGATATTAAGAGGAGGAAAAATTTTTGTATCTGCAAAGTACCTGTGTAACACCTTTCAGTTCTGTGAACCCAAGAGTGACTTTGAAGATGAATTTGGTGTCTGTTCTATTATGAAAGGAGACACTGGTAGTGGAAATGATAGCTTTTTTTTTTTTCCAGATATCACTCATTTTGCCTTGTTTTGTTTTGCTTTGCACATATGCAGTTTAGTTTAACAGCACGAAATATTATCCATAATTACGGGAAGACCTTTCTCTGCATTTTTTCTATTATATTGACATCTCTCTCAGCTTTAGAATCTCCCTCTAATTTGTTGCACTATTTATTGATGGTTGTCTCCTTCCAAATGAGGAAATTTAAGGGCTTACTTCTTTGTTTGGACAGTGTGCATTCTTTCTGATCTCTTAAGTCAATTTCTGAATTAGTAGAAATTGTCTCCCACTGAGTGTAAGGTGCTCTATCAACTCACATATCATTCCTGTTGTTGATAGGAATGATACCACTTTTGTCTTGACACTAGTACCAGCAGAATAGGAATTGCTAGCTGTGTTTACAGGTCTATATAAATTTGCTTTTATATAACCGTACACATTTAAATGATTGCTTTTCCTGTGAGTGATTTTCCGTATGTATCTTCCTGTTGTGGGTGTGAATGAACCTCTTTGCTTTAGCATTACCCATCTGGTGCATCTATGCCCATGCCCGTTCAATGGACGGAACACATGGTAAAGGGTAAATGCAGCTTGGGTCTAAACCATATCCTACTCTTTCTTGGCCTTGCATTTATCCTGTAAAGCTTTTTCAGGGTTGTTTTAAACCTGCTTTTGCCCATGTCTCTCTTTTTTTTCAAAATTTTTATCCCTTTCATGGTTCCCTTGATGGATTTCTCAAACTGCCTCGTAAATGATGGGAAGTTCTACCTTTATCAGACGGTAATACTAGAAGCCCTTGTTGTCTCAGAGAGAAGCTTATCTTTGGAAAATGCTTAGGGATCTAAATCCCACGAAGAGAGGCAGAAAAGGTGAATCTGTTAGATATGTCTCAGATCTGAGTAGCTTTGAGAATCTGGGTGATGCCCAACCCTGCCTTTTTCTTGCAGACAAAAAAAAGGGTGTCTTACATCTCAGTGAGTAGGGTAAGAGATCAAGCCCCCATGCACAGCCTCACGAAGGCAGTTTCTCTAACATCATCTTATTCTTTGCATTCTTTGAACTTCTGTCCTCAAGGGGATGAGGAGTTCAGAGAGTCTTCTGAAACCTACTTTTGAATTTCCTTCTGGTTGTGATGTAGTTTGATGAGAAGGCAGAGGAGGAGAAAAGCTTGGGCTGGTTACTTCACCAAATAAATGTTTAGTTCCTTTGAATTTTCAAAATACAGCTTTGTTTTGAATGGTCTTCTGTTTCTAGGATATCATCCGCTTCATGTTAGAAACTGCTTATGTTGCAAGGAGCCCTAGATATTTCTTCTGATTTGCCACCGATTTTATCTGTGCCCTCAGTACCAGTTAGCCAGCTGTGGGAAGTTACTCTGACAGCTTTGCCCACACCTTTATTGTTTCTGTTAAGATGTGTAAGTCTACATTTCACCTCTCTCCTGGAGTCCTATTAAGTGGTTTTCCTTTGGTTTTTTTTCTTGAAATGTATACCTTCAGCTACTTAGGTAACTTACTAGCTGCTGGCAAACAAGGTATTAGAGCTCATACAAATTGCAATTTTCCTTTGATTGGTAACAAGAAGAGTAGCACAGACTGCTGCTTTTCCTCCTTCATATTTTGATCTGGCACTTCAGGCAAGATGCTTATTTATATACATCCAGGTCACAAAGCAGCCGGTCTCCTAAAGACACTTATCATTTGACATCTTCAATTGCTCTTTGCAGAATAAAACTCAGCAGGTCTCTCCAAATCTTGATCCAAGACTTCAGGGTTCTTTTTGGCTTGTTAGATTCTATTCATGCTCCTACTCTTAAATGCCTACACAGAAATTAAGTACAGTCATAGACAACTTCAGTGCAAATGAAATGCTGCAGCTCTAGCTTCCGTTTGGTGCCTTCTAATCAGTACCTTTGAAGGAGTGCCAGAAGCTGTGACTCCATCTTTACTGACTCAGACCTCTCTGTCCAAGTTTGCAGGTTATTTATTTAACAAGGCAAATGAGACGTTGTCTCATATGTTGGATATTGCGTGCCCTGAAGTTTTGTAATTGCTGACTTCTCACCATGTTAGTCAAGGGAATGTTACACTCTGTCATAAGTATCTACTGCAGCAGGTGGTGGCTTCTCTTTTGAATTTGGGGGGCAGAGAGACTTCTCCATTTTTTGGGAGGAAAAATGTTTTATGACAGTGAGTCTGCAGGAATGGTTTAAGTGGCACCAAATTAGCTGATCAATGTTTGGTCTTCTAGAAGATCCCCACAGGTGGATGGCTTAAACCATTTCTGCCAACTGGATCATGAGTGGGAAATTCAGAACGATATTCTTGAAGTGATTTTCTGCAATAATGGGTGATTCAGTGTTCTTCCTGCAGTCCGGAGGGCGGGGGGGGAAATGCAAAAGACCTTGAGAAATGTTGCCTTCCAGGACCAATCTATTTCTGGGTCTCTACTCCGACACAGTTATTAGATAACTTTTTGTACTAGGGTCTGTAGTTGTCAGAGCCAACATGAAAACACCTGCTGTGGTTTGGTGAAGCTCTGCAAGATTATCTGAACAGCATCTTTAAGGAAAGTTCTTATTTTGTTGTCTGTAGAGTTGTTGTATGGACTTCTGCCTGTTACCTTTAGTTTAGACATTTGCCCATTTCTATTTTTTATTTTGTCTCTGAGTCTTCCTCTGATGATCTGTGGGAATTACAAGATGCTGCAATACAACAGTAGGACTAACAATGCTTTGCAGAAAAAGGTAATTATGCTTAACAATAACTGGATATTCTTTGAGATGTGCTGCCCCACGATGCATCAAAAACTCCCCTTGCCCACTTCATTTTAACTGAAAGAAACAGTGATATATCCTACTCCTTTATTTCTCATGTACTCAGGAGTGGAGAGCAGGTGTGCTTATATGATAATGCTCAGACTTAAAAATTAGGTATATGTACTTGCAGCCACATGTGCATACAGACAAGAAGTGTTGTGAAATACTCCTTACTGTTCAATAAGCTGTCTAAACAGTATTTGCGTAAATGGTAAGCTGTTAGGTTTTAGGCTTACTCTGCTTTCGGAAGGCTTCTAACCAAAGGGACTTCAAAATCATAATCCATTCTTCTGCTGTTAGAAACAACTGGAATGTTTAATCTTTTCTATGACTTTAAAAAGACTGGTCTTATTTGGAAACTGCTGTCAGAATTTCAATCCATGTGAGATTTTTTTCCACAGTTTCCCACTTGACCTTATTCATGGCCAGTGTATTTTCCTTTCCTCTTGTTACCTTCATCTTAGGTGCTGCTTTGTCTTTTCAGGTATTTTCCTTCCTAATGAGACCAGTTAATGCCCTTCAGACTGTATTGTGCTACTGAAAAAAAAAAGTGAGTCTAGTAGTTTTCTTTCATAAGATCCGTACTATCATGATCAATCTAGTAGCTGTTCTCAGCAACGCTGTTATTTCAGACCCATCTTGCTTAAATATACATGACTAGAACCAAATGCTCTATTCAAGAACACAATCCAGTTAACTCACCAGTGCCTTCTGGATATGGCGTAGTGTTTGGTTTGTTGGTTTGTTGGTTTTTTTGTTCTTTCATAGACATGTTGTACTGCTTCTCATTGTTAAATTAATTGTTCAAAAGATGACAATGTGTTTTTCTTCCTATGTTGTTAACATCTGATGAGCTTAAAATTTAATGCAAAATTTCTTATTAATCTGTTAGTGATTGACCTTGCGCTCTGAACAGTGAAATGTCACCCCATTTCCATTATTCTAATCCTAGAGATCTTCTGTTTTTTCTTGCATGATATTATAAATCTTTGTATTGAAAAATACCTCCCAACAGTGTCATCTGCATATTTCATCAAGCAGTTCTGATTTTTTTCTGATTAAACAAGATGGGACTCAAGAGGGAGCCATGAAAAATTTTAGCAGTAGCCTCACAGACAAGGGATAAATCTGTAACTATAACCTGTTTCTGTCTTGTATAACTAGTTCCTTTCCCCCTGTACAGCTTTGTTTCTAATTCCCATCTTCTCCAATTTCATCAGTAATTTGCTGTGGCACTCTGCCAGTTCCTTCACTAGTCTGGATGAGAGAGAACTGCTCTCTTTTTTTCTCCAGAAAAGTCAGGTATCTTAACAAAGATAGCTGTGGATTTAAGACTACATTAGCTACCCTTGGTAGCTGGCTATATTTTATTCTATATTCCATTTTCAAAATTTGTGATCCTTGTGTAGTGTAGAGGTTTCCTTCTTAAACATGGAGGGGGGAGGCAGGGAGATAATCCCAACTATGACTCAGGTACTTTCAGGCCTCTTAGGTAGATATTTCACAATGTAACTATACTGAGTTCTTAGGAACTGAAGATCCCAACTACATAAACTTCACTGTGATGTGTAAGTTAGAAGCCTAGTCAACCAAGATGCCTTTGAGGCAATGGAGAGAAAAAGATGGCTCCAGAACATGATTTCAGTCTTTAAGCGGTAGTGATTAAAGTTCCATCAAGACAAGAGCCTGCTGTATTAAGTTTTGTATAAACTTTCTCTTATGAGGTTTTTCAGTGATCTTCTCAAGATGATTTTCCACAACAAACTCAGTTCCAGATTTATCAGTTCCAAAAGCTTATTGTGGTCTCCTGGAATGTCCTATGGCATTTTACCTTCCTAAAACACCTATAATTCATCTGCCAATGATGAGTCAGGAGGCATTCGGATAATTTTGGCTTCTGGTGTTAGCATCAGACAATGCGAGGCCCTTCCCTGTAACTGGTTGGAAGGCACTCGTATTCTATAATTTTAGGCCTTAAAATTTTTTAAATTTAGGGTGAAGTAGTTGTTGAGAGAGGATGATTCAACCCATTTGCCTAACCCCAGATAATATTGCTTTGGGGAAGTGCTATTGACTGTATAAGGGTTCTAGCAAGCATCTTACATTTAATACTATTCACAAGCTTAAGTTTTTTGGGATAATTTTTGGCATTTGAGTTCAGAACTTCAGTTCTGATCATCCATTCTCATTTTGCTTTTCATATCATACAGTCACTAAACAGACTCTGAGCTGAGCTTGCCTCAGTTGAGTCACACCTGGCATGTCCCAAACATGTCACTTTAACATCAAATAATTTATCTTTTTTTTGGTAACAGAAACTTCCATTTTATAAAATTATAAAATCTGTGGGTTTCACTGTTTTTTTTTGGAAAGTGATATTGCCAAGAAAGATATCCAGAGGAATGTCTTGTTGCTTTTTTCCCCATATGTATTATCAAAATCATAATATATTGAACTAAAGTTAAATGTTTTTATAATCAAATTTTATAGAGATATAGTAAATAATAATAGTTTAACACGGTTTTCCCTGTGTTTTAGGTAGTTTTTTAAACAATTTTAGATCTTTCAGATCCCTTTAAGAATGAAAAAAAACTCTGTTTCCTACTTTAAAGGAGAAAATAATCTCTGATTAAATCTCTGATTATTCTCTGCATTTAAATTAAGTTTCTTACAAATTATTCCAAATATGGGACATAAAATCACCCCATTTTATGAATGTTAACACATTTTACTCTAAAGAAAATTTCAGTTAAGCTTTTTTAGGGCCTCTTTAGCACTGAAGTTTTCCAGCAAGCCAGTTTAATACAACCACAGAGCAGATTCCAAACTGGGGAAAAAGTATTGCCCCAAACTGGGAAAAAATATTTTACCGTATACCCTGGGATTTAGGTAAAACTCATAAAAATGATGTATCTAACCATTTTAATTTAGTAAGATTTTTCTATGAGATTTTTCCATGCCCAAATGTTGACTGATACTAAGCCCAGAACTTCAGCAGGCTCTTCACAAGGTCACACTTGGACAGGATTCTTAAAAAAGATATTAGCAGCAGTAACTTCACGCTTGAGGAAGTAGAACAGATTATGCAGGAATTGTTCAGAATCTTGTAACTTTTCCAAGCTGTGTGTGGGGTGGAGGGAAGGATATTTGCTCTTTACTAAAAGGGCTACATGCTATGCAAGGATCCAGGCAGAGACTCAACCTTTGTTTCTCAGAAAATTTATCTCATCCATTCTTGTGACAGTTTCTGGTTAGTGAAGGGTATGTGTGGCAGGGCGTGTGTGTGTGTATGGTTTTTAAAATGTTTTTAAATACAGGAATCTATGAATCAAATTCAGTATCTTAGCAAACACACACTCTGAATTATGCGAGCATTCAAAACCCAGTATCGCTTGTAGTTCTTCAGACTGTGAGAGGAATAGGCAATACTGCTCAATTCAGAGTATTACCACGGTGCCGTGGTAGGATCAACAGGCAGGAAAGGAACTGAAGCCCA
>Ga0181612_163332_pt1 | contig 21653 bp, 8 predicted proteins | sample HoacroProtozoa21_FD_119630 | JGI IMG/M metagenome (GOLD analysis project Ga0181612, IMG submission 119630) | Hoatzin crop microbial communities from Cojedes, Venezuel. Combined Assembly of Gp0051906, Gp0051904, Gp0051908
AAAAGCCACACTGTAAATTACTATAAAAGTGACTGAAATGTCAAGGAAATTGAATAAATGGGGCAATTCAGATATCCCAAATATTTTATATATCATTAACAAAAGCTACTATTTCTACTTAGAAACATGTTTTTGTGTCCATCACCTTTCAAATACCTATTGACCTAAGCATCAAAGCAAGAAAATGATCTAAAACTCTCAGAATGCAGTTTTTCAAGTGTGATGAGTTTCTGTATAGCCACCATAAAAATACATAGGGAAGCAGGGTCCAATTCTTTTCTCTGGAGAGGAAACCTACAGGAATTAGATGTGTTAGACACTGAACTGATCTGATTTTCCAGTTTTCCGAAGCATAGCTAACACAAAACTACCAGTAACAAGCCCCCAAGGGGGTGTGGTGTTTCATGTGAGCTGCTAGACGCTATGATGTTACCTTCTTACTTACCCTCACTAGTCTCTCACTTCATATTTCACACATCTTTTAACCTATTTAGCGTCAGAAGTAAAGATACTTCGTATTTCCTTTTCCCAGTTAAGACAAACACTTTCAATCTGAGATTAGGCTTGGAAAACAATGGTAGCAAAGATTAATAAATAGGAAACAATCAGAGCAGTATGGCTGATTGTAACAGCCTCAGCAAAAATCCATCCCAAGACAAGCCTACTGCTGTTTTCCTTCTGTTCCCTGGTTTCAGAGTTGGAATGCAAAGTACACCAAACTGAAGAGGGTTACGTCTGCAGTAACAAGAGCTAGAGCTTTAGTTTAGTGGTACCTGACATGACTGGAGGGCCTTTAGGCTTACGCCACAAGGAAGTACAACAAATTCTTAACCCAGAGAGTTACGACCCCCTTCATCCCTGACAAGCACGCTCATTCACTGCAGCTTCTCATTTAACAGACCCTAGACTAAAATCTTCTGTCTACAGTCACTCTTGAGGTTACGGAGATTTGCACTGAACAAGAAAAGAAAAATGACAGAACCGAAAACCGCCCCCAGCAACCATAAATTAGCCCAGCCTGACAGAAAGTAAACGGCTTCTGACATAGGGGATGGGATTGTCTAGACTTCTCACTTGGAAAAAAGAGCATTTTAAACATCAGAAAACAAAGATCTGGTAAACAGAACCCAAGGGTATTCATAAGAGTAGAACATTCTTCTTATTCCCCCTTTTCCTTGTCATATACAACACTTAAGATAAGGGAGCCTTGTCCTTTATGCTACATAAGATATCCTTCTTGAGTGTGCACAGCCTTGTGCTTCTTGTGTGGTAAACATTACAATGGAGATGCCCCTCCCAGTATCTCTGAAGTGCAAGTTCTCTCCAGTACTGGCATGTAACAATCATACCAATCGCTGTTATGCTTTGCATTGCATTACAGGTTGGTTTTTTAGTTTTAGAAGGTCTTATCTGCACCATGTATCTGGGCCAGTTCCAGCTGATGCAACTGATGTGGATCATGAGTTCGTATATAAAAATTTCAGTTTTGCTCATAGGTGTCTCTCAGATGCACAATACATATAGGGAAAACAAGGATGGATGAAGATATATTTGACCAGCTCCCAGTACTGGATTCAATGGTTAAGAAATAAGACGGGCTGTGAACTGATGCAGAAGATGCGGGCATATAAAAGCTTGGAATGCTTCATGAGTTTTTTTTATTTTTTAATCAACGTAGGTGGAAGTAAACATTTATTAACATTTGGTCAAGTGTAGTGTAACTTGCATTTGTATTTTCATTGTTATTAATGGAGGTATGTAGAGATATACAGAAACCTTGAGACAGTTGTTTTTCTATTGCATACAGACTAGCAGTCCATTGGAAACGGAGGATGAAAGCATGAAGGTTAGATCTTAGAGGGCAGCAGTTCTTCATGCACAGCTTTTGTCAGTCTTGATTTTTGTTTTGTTTTCAAAAATAAAAACATGGGAAATCAAGATCAAACGATGCTGGACAGGAAAGGTGACATCAGCCAGAACAACACCAGAAGTGCCTGAACCCCCTCATTCAAGTCCAAAGGTACTAGTTTCTTCAACAGCTGTCAGCAGCTTTTCATACAGCATAGAATATGAGGGGTAAGGTGGAAGATCCAAACGGTTGAAACATGTGTGTGCCCTGCAGAAGGAAAATATGCTACATGTTAAGTTTAATCTAAATAACTTGAGAAAATAAGAATGAGAAAACAAGTTCCTACTGAGACTCAAGACATTCAAGTTCACTCGAGAGATAAAAAGGAATTCTAACTATTAAAGTAAAACACTCCAGTTCCGTCAACATCTGAAGTACTAAAACGTAGGTTCACATACACATGAATATTTCAAATAGAAGACACAAACCAAGTATCAACATCATTCTCTGCTATCCTTGCATTAGATGTTGCAGGAATCTTCATGGAGAAGAATGCTGGAGGTCACTGAGGAGCTGGGGTCTAGGCCCTGACAGAGAGAAAACTCCACTACTATGATTTTGGTTGCTTTGAGATTTTCCAGAAAAATGCAACTCAGCCATCCATCCAACATGAGCAGCTAGTAAGTTTTGCACCAGTGGACAAGCATAATATGATGAACTATATTGACAGAAGGGGCTTGGCATGTGTTTGTGGCAAGGCAGGGCTGACTGCTGAAAGACCATTCAGGGATCTACTAAGTGAAGAAGGAACACTGCTGAAAACATTCCTGTAAGTCAGCTGTTTGCCATCTGCTACAAGTCTGGCCTTTAAATGTTATTTATTTGTAGTAGCCAAGGCCAAAGCAAAATAATTTGTGCCGAGCAAGCTGCCAACTCGATGACCCTCTCTTCCCCCAGTTCTGTCATTATATTTACCCTCAGTTAACAGCACATTCAAAAGCAGCCATGGAATGGGTTCTACACGTACCTCCACCTTGTTGCAGCTTTTCTGGGAGCAGCAATTAGACCCAGACGCACAATGCACTTCACTGTGTGAGGTGCTATGCAAATGTGGAGCAAAGAAACAGTCCCTGCCCTAACAGCTCATCTATTTCAACTGACTGAAAAAATTTAGAGCTCATTCAACAAAGTGGAAGGACACATTTTCATTAAAATTGCTTCATTTTCTTCAGTCAGCTTGGTTTTACATGATGCTAGAAATATTGCTGTTTCCTCTTGCTCCCTCCAATAGATGTGAATTGACAACAAGGTTGTACTTTTAGCTTTTCTATCTTATACTTTACTTCAATGTTATTTCTTCAAAACTGAAGGAGAAGAGCTATCTTTGAGAAACTATTTGGAACCGCGCTAGTCATCTTAGGCCACCCACAAAGTGAGAAAAACATGATACTGGTAGATGGGCTGGCCTGAGACTTGCAGATTCAGAGGGAGAGTTGTATCAAGCACCAATGGTGAATCATTAAAAGCAATCAGGCAACTGAAATAGCCAGAGGTACATAATCTTCCCTGCATCACACAATTTCAATTAGGAGAGCTTTTGCCATCCTTTTTCCCCTTCTGAATGAAGATGTGTTAGTTGGTCACTCTCAGAGAGAGTGTACAATAAACACAGAATTTGCGGAAATGAGCTGGGAACACATGTGAGTTAGTGAAAAAGGAACATCAATAAAGCCATTATTTAATACACCTCTTGAAATTAAATGTGGCAGCTCATGTGTTATCCATGAGTAGCTCTGCACTGTTTATTGTTATCTCGGCAATCTTTGGCAGCAGAAGTTGTTTCTACAATCCATTGCCAATATGTATCAGCCACTGGGAGTTAATTAACTGAAGGATTCTTGCAGTCCATTCAGAACATGTTTATCGCAGGCAAGAGAGCACCATTCACACACAGCCAGTCTTGAGGAGCTCAGCTGCTTGGCCCCAGTGCTGGAAGCAGCATAGTCATGGTGGCTCAGGTGTGGATTCTGCTGAGGTAACTCTGCTGAACCTAAAGTAGCATCTCTGTACGGTACTTAACCCCGGCACGTCTAACTATATGAGACCACAGCATCTCAGCCATCGCTGGCACGCATCCTGCTGTGCGGTGTGGACACATCCACAGCCACTGACTCTGGTGTTTACTTCCTTGCAGACATTCATCGTGACTGATCACCATCCATCTCATTTCATCCTGGTTATGAAAAAACCTTGCAATGCTGTTCACTTTAGTTGTTCTTGACCTAGTCAAACTCAGAAGAAAGATGCGTTCCTTTTCCTATTATAAGGTTTACAGAAGCAGACTCTTCTGTTGAAGGTCTCAAGGAATTTATTGTGGGGAGAAACTATTACAAAGAAAGGAAGAAAAAGTTAACATGTCTAGAAACACTGAAGCATTTTACTAAGCAACACTCTGGTGTTCCGCAGTTCAACAACTTTATAGAAAAAAATCCTTTCACGGCAAAAAACGCCATCAAATAAAAAAAGAAAACTGATTTTCAGGAGTCCTGTGCTGGTTAGGTTTACATTTCTACCTGCTTAAGGTGCAAAACAAAATATATTGCTGAGGGCAAAACCTGAATTCAGATTCTGGTCTGTAAAAGTAATGTGGATTTACTGCAACTCTGACGATGCCAGTGAAGCCCACTCAATCTTACAAGATAATTATGTGCAAAATTGCCTGGTATGCATTCAGCAATGGGTCTAATTGGTTCTTTGCTGCAAAGGTCAGATATAGTGTCTGCCTGTGTAAATGAACAACATATTCTGCCTCACCTGAAATAAAAGAAAGGGCTGATTCGGACTCCTCCTCAGTCAGTGCTCCCTCCCCTCAGTATTGCTGTGCGTAGCACCTTTACCACTTGCAACCAAAAGCCGAAATCTTTATTTTCCAAACCAGCCTAAAAACAAATTGCTCAGCCTCTAGTCTGTTGTATCACATCGCTGTGTGATACTGCAGTACACAGGGCAATTAAGAGGCAAGGATATTTTCCACAACACCCAGTGTTTCCTAACCCTGTGCCTTCTCCTCCAGAGATGCAAGTTCCTCCCAAATGGTGTTGACCTCCTCCTACTGATCCCAGCAAGAGTGCCTACAGTGAGCATAATCCAGGGTGCACTTACTATATTGTAGTGCTGGGTTTGCTGCACATATTGGGGTGAAAACATTATATCAGCGGTGCAAGAAACAGTCATTGCAATGAGAAGTCTTTCTTCCCTTGATTGAGCCTTCTACCACATAAGCCTGCTGACATTTGAGAGGGTGTTCAGGGAGTGAGAGGTCTGGAATAAGAATTAGCTCGGTAAGAGCTTTTATGGAAAGGATACTGGCTTCTCTAGAAGAAAATGCAAGATAAAGTCATGTAAACCAACTCTGACCCTTGTGTGCCCTCATCCTCCAGTAAATGGACCACTTAAAATTTCATTCTTCCTGGCAGCCTGTCTTTATTGCTCAAAGTAGTTTTGGTGGGTCTGAACCTTTAATCTTGCTCACTGTTCACAGTGCTGTGCTATTTCTTTTAAGAATTCTCTCTAGAAATCATGAGTATAAGCTTTTAAGATTTTGCATTCTTCTTTTCTTTGTCGCTTTCTTTGCTCCCCATAACGGTGAGAGTCCAAAGGCAGTAAGTGTGCACAAAACCCCCTCCTATCTTATTTATAGCTTGAATCTATGAACTAAAATGAGACTTGCATTCTAACATAACCATGCCTGTCAGGCAGAAACTGGGCATTTCTCCTTTACACTTTGCTTTCTGTAGATAAACTCACAAAACCCTCATTGATCAACTACAGGACCCACAGGTATCAACTTTTCTTCATTTTGTCTGTATGAAGGAACACCCATACGCTGTCTGGGAACAACTGCTTAATAGACAAACGTAGATTTGTAGATGGTATTTCTGTTGATTGTGAGAACAGAGGAAAGAAAAAGTTCTTGCAAAACTACTGCTAAAACTGGTTCTGTGTTAAATACCTTCATGACCCAGGAAAGGTGATGAGAGGATTCCTGCTTCAGGAGAGGCTATATCTGGAAGAATTCTCCATCCGTCGCTACTCAGGCAGCCAGTTACAAGAAGTAAAATATCTAACTCCTTTATTTTGGGAGAAAGTTTTGCATATTAGATAGGGAGAGTAAAACTCAGCCTTGATGAACAAGTGGTTGAACCTGTTACCTATTCAGTGTTACTTCATACGACAAGCTACATCTGTTTGGAAGAAACCATGCTGCAGATTTACACTGGCTGATCTGCAAATCTGGCAGTCTCTTTCGAACCTGCTTTAGGGTCATCATCTAGAGATCTGGGATCAGAGCAGCATCTCTGAGATGTATTGAACTTTGACTTTCTAATGTGTGTGGACTCAAAGTAAATATAAATAGGAATAATGTGTGTGCTACAGACACTCCAGAAATAAGCCACTGGTGTAATCTAACCCTTTCTTGTCTTACGTGAACATATTACACCACCATTAACCCTGTTCGTGTAGGGGAACTGCTACTGATGAACAAGCGCACCAGCTCAGAATGAAGTTACCAGATTCTCAGCCTTCCTGAAAAAGTGCTTTCAAGAAGCATTCTAGGTATTCTGTATTAGTGGCTATTTTTGAAAAGCTGCATTTTAGAAATTCACACCATGCCTCTTTTCTGGGAGTGCCACACTGCTGTCGCAAGTGCACAAGCGTGGCTGGTTTAGGTATTATCACATCTCTGCTCACTACAAGCAAATGGCCACTGCACTCTTCATTACCAAAGCGTAAGGACAAGATGTAAGGGAGAGTTGCCTGACTATTTCAGCCATCTGGGGCAGGAGTGAGACAATACAGAAGGAGCCCTGGACTCTCCTGACAGAGCTAAAAGCTATCTCGATACTTTGTAAAGCAGCTGAAGGGCCAGACTAACCTATCCCCAGTGACCCACCATCTATCTGGATGTCAGAAAAGCTGAACACATCAGCTTTACGCAAGCTTCCATAACACCTCTCACAGGATTGCATTTATTAGGTCAGGGCCTAAGAACTAAGACTAGTAATCAAGAGGTGCAATCCACACCTAAGCACATAAACTAAATCTGATGATTGCTAAGATACAAGAAAGCTGGGTTTTTTTCCTAGGACTATGGAAATATGGAGCAAGTGTAACTCTGAAATTGTAGGAATTGTTAGGAGGACAAGGGAATTTGTTGTGGTTTATTTTAAACAGCTAAAGTTAGTTACACTCATATCACAGGGGCCAAAAGGCCTACAGGATATGACATGACTTTTTTTTAGCCTCTAAGCCTGAATAAATATGTAAGTAAATCTAAATAAACACTAGCAATCCATGACCAGGCATTTAAAAAGAGTTTAAAACAACGTTTATTTAGTTGCTTAACTAAGGATTTAGGGAGCCTCCAGGTTTAGCCTGTGTGTTTTATGTATTTCTTAGCACTGTGTATACTTAACAGCACCCCATACTTTTATAAAAATGCAGGTAATAATTCACAGTGATCAAGCTGTGTATATTCCGCATGAGCAAGTGTTGTTTCTCTTTCACCTGGCTAAAATGAATGCAGAGCTCTAAGACTTCTAAAAGGTGCTAACAACTTTCACCTGGAAAAGAGGCCTCTTTCAGGGAGAGCAACAAGTTCAGTGATCAGTAGACAAACATAAAGTCATTAATGTGAATATCTCGGGGCTAACGAATCTAGGTCATAAGTAATGCCTAGGTTCACAAAGAAAGTTCAGCAGAGCAGAAAGAGGCCAATTACCTTTTCAGAACTTGATGGGTCAGCCCAGAGCATTTTCTGTGTCCACGCCAAGGCCCACCCTCCCCTCTCGGCCACTTCCACCCCAGGAGGACTGCAAAGAGAGCTCTGCAGAAATGCTGCACGAGTCTGTGACTTCCATTTGCTGCCTGTCTACAGGCAGGAATGCCCTTGGGTCAGTTCGGAATACCTTACACAGACCAGACTATATATATGCTGCAGAAGGAAGATCAGGCCTCCGCACAGCAAACTGTAGCTCTCAGGCTTTCTTTCCACACTGCTGGCTGAAGCACAGAGGTCATGAGTCATCTCACTGACCCTAAATGTTTTCATTTGGTTTTAAATCTCAGTGCCTACCTCTAGCTTTCATGTAGGCTCTGGTTCTCCATATAGTCTCTGTTGAGTCTTTATGGTCAATGGACATAAATCGGAATGTACCAGGTGCGATCCAACTGAGCTATTTTTAAAGTCCATGTTCAGGTGAGATGAATTGTGCCTTAAAAACACTTGCTTCCCTTTTCCTGACTTCACAGGGAGTCAGTGTAAGATGTCAGCTCAGACTGTCTGCTGGCACAGTGCCCTGGTCCAGCCTCTGTGCCTCCCCACTGCATAAGCGTGGGCTTGAGCAGGCTTGTACAGGGTGAGTGTATTTGGCCTTCCCCGCTCCCAAGGACTCTGGGGGTCTGCTCAAGTCCATGTCTTATAGTATGCATCTGGGTAAACAACATGGGATGGCAAACAACTAGAAAACTGAACCGAACCCATTGTTAATTGATTGTCTGAGTATATCTGTAAGGTGTGCAAGAAGAGATTTTTTCTCTGTGCCCTGAAAGCAGCCTCCTTTGGACTGCAGCTGAAAGCAAATGATAAGAGCAGGAAGAAAGCATCCTTTGAAGGGCAAATGTTATGTAAAAGGGTGAGGCAGCAAAAGTATCTCAGAGATACCGAGATGTGGCCCCATGAAAAATGCTCTGTAATCTCAATGGGGCAGAGCCTCAGGCAACTGTAAGGACATTCAAGAAAAGGCGACTCACTTCAGTGAGGAAGGATGAGTGCTGGTCACAGATAAAGTGCTGGAGCAGAACTCAAAGCTGAATGCATCACTGGCTGTGCCACGGCTCTCTTGGGTGGCCTTAGGCAAGTCAGACCATCCCCAGTCCCTTTGTTCTGAAAAGGAAGATGACCCTTCCTTTGGGAAGCACTCTGAAGCCTGTTGACTCTCTATGACATTATGGCTCATTTGCTCCTAGCTGGCTGACTGAACTAGATGTAACAATTTGGGTATTATCATCACACGGTCCAAAGTCCCTTCACTAAGCTTCCTTGTGATGAAAAAGTGGAACCATCAGAGCAAATAAAGCGATTACAGTCAGGTCTCTAGCCAAAACTTAGAGACAGATTCTGGCTTTCATGGCTCTGTTAACTCACAAGTATTTTTACTAGTATTTTGGAAGTAAGAGGAACAGAATCAGCTGACAGACTCCTGCCGGTCTGGATCCGTTCCAGAACCAAAACAAGAGAACTAGGTTTGGACCTATGGAAATCTTTATCTTAATCATTTCCCAGGATTCAAAGTAGCTTAAACTGAGCCTGCAAATCAAAAAGGCAGCAAAAGAAAACACTTTTCTCTGAATGTAATTACAGAACAAACTCATAATTCCTTCTTTGCTGTTTTAACATGTCCTTTCTGTATTTGTTATCTTTCACTGGCAGAGATGCAAAAAAGTACCAGGCTCACCTTTCTCACAGCACTTCTTTTTTTGTATCCTAGTTGGGACATACCTTGGGAGGGAGGTTATTTTCCCCCATTTCTCTATACAGAAGCGCCGTAACCCATTGCTCCCTCGTAGAGCTGCAAAGCCCTCATATGGCACGCTTGAAGTTCCAGTGACAAATTGCAATAACCGGAGTCTCTGCTCATTGTTAAATCTCTCCACGGCTGCCCAGAACCACCGTATTACTATGTGTCCATCATGGTAACCTAAATCAAGAAACAAAACAGAAACATTGAAATTACCCCCTCTGAGTGAGAAGTGTAACATTGAAATATGTTCCCACTAGCATAGGGCAGCAGATCTACCGACAAGATCCTGACCTAAAAATATATCTTGTTCTTGATAAGCAGCAGGTCCCAGACCCCATCTTATCCTGACGATAGATGCTATAATATTACTAACTCATTTGAAACCCTGAAACCCAAATATACACATACATATTCAGCCAGCATAAACCTGGCTGAATCTGTTTCAATAGCTAAACAGAAAAAAGGAGGAGGAGAATAACTTGGGGGATCAGCTGTGCTTGTGGCAAGCTGTGTATTTCAAGGTAACACAATGGCTGGACAGTGAGCAGCAAAGACTTAAACCTTGTATTTCAGGGGAGAATATGTGAACCTCAGGGACTTTCCTTTTGTAGTGCAGAACTAGCGGATTTCTCATTCCATGGAATCATGAAATAGTTTGGGATGGAAGGGACCTTTAAAGGTCATCTAGTCCAACAATTTATTCATCATCCAAGACACCCTAGATAAATCACGCTCAGCATTTAAAGCAAAACCAGGCCAAGCATTAGAGAACGGGAAAAAATCCAGCCTAACATAGCTTAGGCTGAAGGGATGGTTACGCAAGATCTGTATCTTGTCGAAGCGTAACTGGGAATGGTGAAATTCAGCTCTTGAATTCAGCTCCCTGCTGAGGCCAAAAGGGCTTGCGACATTACTTTCACTGAAGCCAGGCGTTCAATTCAGAGTCATCTGAGTAACTTTTAGATCTAATATTGCAAATCTTGTTTAGTCCTTAATAGCCAAAACTCCTGTTAAGTCGGTAGGAATTGAGTGGATAAAATCTGGATAGAAGTAGTAGAAGCAATTTCAGTATTATTACATCTGCTGATCCAAACCTGAGATCTTACTTTATTTCATGAGTTACTCTTCACAAAAACTTCCTGAACAAAATAGGGCATTTCCCTCAGGAAAGACAGAAGGAAAAGGCAGAGCAAGTCTTTCATGGTTTAGACTGAAAACAGTCAAGATATTAGTAAGCATCAGCAAGCAGTTTACCTCCACGATATTCTGTATTGTTACGCCAGTCATTGAGATCTATTTCTGCAGTGCCAGCTATAACCAGCTCCAGTTCTCTGGCATCAAAAACAGAGACAAGCCTGGAGTCTACAACCTGGAACAAAACACACTTGTAAGCACAGTTTCAGACTGGAAATCAAGCAGGTGCAATGTCTCATAAACCTATGGCTCTGATGGCCAGCTTTTTATTCTGACAAAGTCTGCATGCTGTCAGCTAACTTCCACTCCTCTGCTGATAAGTCTGTGCTCGTCTTCAGGGCATCTGCTGACGTTCTGAGCTGCAAACAATGATGGCACGTGAGATTTGACAGAATCAGACGACAGAAGGACAGGACATAATCTGCGCAGAACATTCTTCATTGTTACATTCACTCTGACAAGTGATTTTGACAGTCGAAGACTGGATTTGTAATATGGACAATTTGTATTTGTTTTGCATTGGAATTTGATTACAATCATGTAGGAATGCCCTCAGTTCTTCATCCACTGAAGATCCAGCTGTGGGTCACTTTCTTCATTATGTGAAACCAAAAGCTTTAATGGCCCACAGTATTCACAGGGAGAAAAAGCTAGCGAACCATATGCACGCTTTAGTAAACCGTATGGAGTCACTTAGCCAACCGCTTTCCACAGGAAAGGGCTGACCAAGCCTATTCAGCTACGACACCACTCTCACTGCCTTCCACCCCCAGTAAACATCAGTTACGAGTACTATTCTGCGTGTCCACTATCTGCTGTTTTGTTTTCCAGGGTTGCCTTTCTTTCAGTTCATTTCCTTCTGTGAGACAGCCCTCAACTTCTGCTTATATTGAACAGCTACCAGAGCAAGATACATGTTTGAATACGATTACTAAGGGGGGCCAAGAATAGGTGACTACATGGGTTGGTCAGCAAAGTCACAGGTTTTCACCCAGTCTTTGACAGTCCTTGTAGTAGCTCTTTCAGAAGCATGTTCTCAGATCCAGGTCTTCAGCAAAGATAAATTACCAAAATCCAGGGACAACAATGGAGCAGCATCCATGTACACCCGTAAGGTAATAGCTGACTGCATCCTAGGACCAACTTTACTGGAATGAATCCCTGAAGATACGGTGTGTCACAACAGCTCCTCACCAAAGCGTACAATTCTTCACTATCTTCTTTCGTATCACAGCAGAGTAAAACAAAATTTGCAAACGCCTACTTCTCTTACTGTGTGAATGAAAAGCAGTATCTTTCTCAACTCTTGATCATTATGCTTGATCTTATTCAGAACACACATTTCCTTCCTTTCTCCCTTAATGCTAAACACGCTATATCCAAGGTCCCTGTCTCTACAGATCCAGGCACTCCAATTCCTTGCTATTTGTGTCTGTTTAGCTGTTTCCTAGGGTACCGATGGAGCATAGTTTAACCACGGGGTCCATCTCATGCAGATAAGGAACAGACAACTGCGGGAACATCCTTTTGTTACTTACTTCGTAGAAGCCACGAACCAGGGCCTCTGTTTGCTGAACCACTCCCCGTTCCACTCGCCACTTCACCATTCTCTCGATGTACTCTTTTTTGTTCTTTTCTGTCACTGCTGTATTTGCCCCTCCAGATTTCAGCTCTCTCTCTGTCACCTACAGAACAAAGACAAATAGCAGCGTACCAACATATGGAACACACTGAGTTTCAAACTTAAGTTTTACTTTGAAAATATAAGTGAAGAATATAACAGCCATATTTCTTGTTCTGTACTCCTGGCCTCTTGTCCATTTGCAGTAGAAACAAAAATGATAATGCGGGACACCTCCTCAGCCCCAGCCTTATCACCAGCTGAAGCTAGACTGACCTCCAGGTCACTCCAAACTGTACCAGCAAAGATTGATTCGGAGAGCACTACCTGTAAGCCATGTACAATGTGCCACTGGCTCATCTTTTCATCCTTCTCCTCTCCTTTCACCACCTACGAACTGCAGAGAGTGTGACCACACCAGCTTACTACTTGCTATAGATTATCCAAGCAATGGTACAGGAAACAACAGGACGGAGAGGCAATCACAGTATTGGAACAGGCAGACTGTTTTGCCAGCTAGAAGGGTATCTACTTGTCTCTTAAGCAAGAAGTGTTACCCTTCCCCAACTGCTAATAAAAGTGTTTACTCAGAAATGCCAATAGCCAAAGAAATTATCACAAAATGAATGCTGCCAATACACTACTTAAGCAAGACCTGCACAGCACCCTGCACAGGTGACAAATATAGTCACTGTGGGATTTAGAGTTTTGTATCACCCATCCAAACCTCAGAAATGTTTATACTGTAAATAACATTATTTTTTTTAAACCAAGAGCTATAGCATTTAATTGCATTTTAATGGTTAATTTAGTTGGCTTGGGTTACTAAGGCTTAAGATTAAGACAAGATTTAAGGAATCAATCTACAGCCTACCCAGCAAGCACATACTCCTCACGTGTGACAGAAAATAATATTCATCTTGCAATTATTTTCACATTCAATCTCATGGATTTAAAAGGAAGAATGTTTTGCTCTCCTCTTCAATTATCTGCTACTATAACAATGATGTCTAGCACAGATAATAAATGAGCTGCATGAATACATATTCATTATTTGTATTATTATCTATGTATTAGCCCAACAGACAGCAAACAATATATACAATATTTAGGTCACTTTGCTTGAGGGACCTGTTGTAACATTATGAATTACAGAAACACTCAATGAGTCATCTAATCTGTAGCTTTGTTGAGAAACAGCAGGAACAAGTAAGGTCGGACGTAATGGGTTAGGCATTCTTAGCTGGTTCAGGCTAAATTCCCAAATGCAAATCACTACATCACCATTATACATGCACGATGGGGCGTTGCTGAGGGTAAGACTCTAGCCCAGCCACCATATTGTATTCTTCAAGACTGTGCAGCATTAAGATATATCTGTCAAAACCAACGACTAAACGTTGTCTAACTTTAAGCATGACTGTAAGCACAGATGTTCTACAGTAAAAATGTGTGACACTTGGTTTGACACGGTATCTTTGGAATTACAGTAGTGCTCTGGTATGCAAGAAGTCTAGAGCTCCTCTGTAGTAAATTCTAATAAACAAAAAGATACCAAGAAAGAGAATGTGGCTGGAAAGGTTTAAAAGCTAAATACACATCAGAGATAAGACAACAAAGAAAAAATGAAGGTAGTAGTGACTGGTCCATAATAAAGTCATTGTGGAAGCAGGACAAAAGGGGTGTAACCCAGCTACTGCACAGCTTCTCAAAGAGCCACTATTTCTTGTTTCCCTTATCCAACCCTTGAAATCCAGCTTCCCAAATATCAGCAGAGCTCCCACTGTGATCTACACTTGCACATGTATCCAGCAAAGCAATGTTCAGATGGCATTTAAGTGGTCAGATGCTCTTGGCATGCAAGAATTTCCAACTGGGATCCATCTGTGAGCATAAAATGTGATGGCAATTTCTTCGTTGTTTTGCTGTCAGCACTTAAATTTCAGAAGGGGGAAAAAAATCTCATGTTCACTTAGGGCTCCTGGATTCTGACAGTCGTACTTCACAGCGAGAACCATTTTTTTCCCCCTTCACTAGGTCTAGCAAGGCTAGTGTCTAGTACATATGAAATAAAGTACTAGACAACATGTGAACTAGCATAAAAATTTGGGTTTTGGTGTTCTTTTGCTTTCATATCACAGTATCTACAACAGATTGTGATTATTTTTTTTTTCTGTTCTCATATCTTCCACAACAGACTCCTATGCTATTATCTAGTTATTTTCTTCAGGGAGAGTGTAACAGGTAGTTAGCGTGTCAGATGCTACCTTCAAATGCATCAGGACAATTCATGCTGAGATTCTTATTCACCTTTGTAGTCTTCCAATGTAAATACAAACTTGTCTCATCTGTCTTTGTGAATACATCTGTATGTTTCTGTCTGTCTTTGTGTATTAGTCTTCTGTAGCCATACCTTCCAGGAAAACCACTGTACTGTCAATTGCATGTCATGCAAGCTCTCAGCTCAAAGCGCCTGAGAAACCCCTGCATTTAAGTCTGTGGAAAAAGATTGTAACCCTTCCTACAGAGGCTTCTTACTTCAGTTCTTCTGCCCCATCCTTTTCACCTCTATCCACCCTTGACTCCGCTCATCCATCATGACCTTGTACTATAAGCAGACTAAATCCAGTTTTGAAAATCCCTGAAGTCTCGCTTGCTTTCTGTTACTTTCAGGCTTATGGCGGAGTAGCCCTTTTACTGTTAGGGCCAGAATCCCTCCCCTCAGAAACTAATCTAGTGCTCCTCTCAGAGCTACGCTAGCTCTGTGCAAACTCTCCTGTCAACTTTATTTTCAAGGGCTAAGAGCCACTCTCTCTGTGTTCTGTCTGATCTCCCTGCTCTCTTTGACACTGTGCGTCTGATCCTTACACAAGTTAATGTCCATCACCTGAGCTTCTGCAGTACTTAGCGAGCTTGGCTCTTCAGTCTCACTCGTTTTTGGTCTCTCCTTGGACATCCTTAATCTTGGTCTGAATATTGCTTTGGGTCCCTTCAAGGCTTTCCAGAGACAGTTATATCTACCATGGGTTACAACAGCAAAGAGCACCAGGGCTTCAGTGCAAGCCAAAGAATCCCACAGTTTTGGTTGACAGTTGGCGCTTATGCCAGGGCTGTGCCCTATTTAAGGCTATAGGTATCCAGATCAGCTAGGTTAAAGAGAATTGTCTGACTAAGGTAGAGCTGAGTGGTAGAAAGCATAATAAATGGATGTACGTACCAAGTTGTTAAGTAGGTGCAAGGTGAGTAAGAGACACAGAATTTAACAGAAAATAACCAGACAAAATAATGGTGAGAGCTGCGAGGTCTTACACCACCTGCCAAATGTTTTTCTTCCACCCTAACCCCCCATCCTTTCAGCCACATCAGTTGTAAGTTACATTGCTTGCATTCACCGAATGCCACATCTGCGTGAACTACAGCCCGGAGAGACGAGCTGCACTCCAGAGAATTCCTCGTGCTCATCAGTGTGTGGCTCAATAGGCCTGTAGGGGGGCTGGTATTTTATATTCTACACCCTAAGAATAAACATCTGCATTGTAACAGGTGGCTTGAAAGAAACAGAAGGCAGAAGAAAATCTTTTTGAAAGGATAAAGGGTCCGTTCTGACAGAAAAGTGTTCATCATGCTCAACTCTGTCAGCTTCAAATTTGCTTTTCGGATGTTTTGCATAGCTGTGCTCACCTGTCCAAACACCTCCTCGTTCACTGTGAAGGTGAGATCCAGGATATCTGTGATGTTGTTATCCTTCATCCACTGCAAGCTCTGATGGAACTCTTCATCCAGGTACTCCAAGTCGCTTAAATCACATGGCCTGATTGCAAGGCAAGAAAAATAGACGTAGCTGAATATCTGACCCCACGACTATTGGCAGGATGACTTACTCCTAAGCATGTGAACAAATCTAAGCTGAAGATCCAACATAAAGCTGGTCTTCCTTTGGTTTTGTGAATGTCAAAGCCTGTTACACAGACCCTCTTAAAGCAGTTCTGCAACTGTCTGCTTTGCGTGGCAGGGCTGAAGGCCAAATCCGCTGGCTGCCTGCACGATTTGCTGCCGGAAGGCACCCCTGGGGCCTGATTTTACGTGAATCTTCAGGACGCCGTGCAATTCAGAGCACACGCGTACCTTCAGTCTGGATGAGCCCCACCATCTTGTGCCTGGCTGCTTCCATCTATCTATCATCTTTGAGATCAGCACACGAGACTGACGTAAGGCAGACTAAGCAGCCTAAATTTCTGCTAATAAGGAGCTGGCCTTATTTGCTGAAAGGGCAGGTGGATGTTACTAGCGGTTTGGTTTCACATCCCCTAAAGGGGCAATAAGGATACAGGGAGCACTCTAGTTTTCAGGCTATTTCCAGACTAGCTTAGATATGATATAGATAAGAGTGTTTGGATCTCAGCAATACTCATTGTTAAAAAAATAAAATACAGTTAAAGAACTCAAAGGACTGTTAAGACAAATATCTTTGATGATTTAGAATCATCCTAAATGATAAACTATTTCAGCTAAGCTTTATTTTGCTTTTTGTCATTTAATTGCAGTCTTAACTTACGGCTTTTCTTACTACTGCAAATTCTATGCACCTTGTCTTATCGCAGTCTATTAATTAAAGAGGGACAAATTGTCAATTAAAGTTAACCTTATAAACTTCACACTGAAAGTAATACGCTACTGGTAGCTTCTGCTTGCTAGTGTAAAAGACAGTAGTAGTAGACTAACAAGAAACATTCACTGTTTGTATCTACATTAACATTCCTAATCAACCCAATAACTTTTCATCAGTAGTAAACTCTGGAATTACGGGTCTGTACTTTCAAATGTGTGTTCCTAAATATCATACTTATCATGCACTTTTATCAACACAGTCAGTATTTACAAAAGGCAAGTTCTTGGAAAAAGTAAAGAAAAATTAAAACATGTTTGTTTTCTGTCACAGAACGACCAACAGCGGAAAGGACTTGAAGGTCAGAGCGCTGAAAGCAACTCCACAAGGGTCTGTGTCTCTGTAGGACTCACTGCAGGATCGCTGTTTCTGCACGGTTTCATGCCTCTACTTACAGCCTCAGTAGTGCTTTGTAGAACGGCCTCGTGAAGAAAGCATCAAGAAGGTACTGATGAATGAGAGCAAGGCCAAGAATACGACCGCTGAACCTGAACCTGGGGTATGAAAACGCAGAATAAACAAACTGAAACTCAAGACATTCAGCATAGAAGCTTACACAGGTAGCAACTGTTCTTTGTTTCTGACAGTTTCTTATGTTTATTCATTTATTTCTTTTTTTCTGACCAGATACCTAGTAATACCACCCCTTCCATCTCTGATCAATAACGGATCTCTTCTCGATCTGTCTCCTACAGTACCCATATGTGCAGCTGGCATGTTGTATGCTTTCCTGTACCAAACCAATGAATACCCTGAAGACTCACCTTCTGTGATCTTTAGTTGAATGTTCTGATACAGACTGACCCCATCAAACGCAATATTTAGCTAGTGAAATACTGTAATACTCCACCTCGCCTCAGCAGGAAACATACCATCAAAACAGCTGCAAAGGGTATTTGGTGAATCAGTATATCCAGTTTCTGACTGGTTACAACCCTTTCAAAGGTAGGACTTTAAAGTACTTTAAAACATTAATGAGCTGACTTCATAGGAGGGAGCTGAAGGTCAATTAAGTTAACTGTTGTGACTAAGGACAAATTAAAATCAGTATCTAAAGCTCAGGCAAGTTGTCCCCCAGACCAATTCCTTAATGGTGATGCTCAGCTGTCTTCAGTATTTACACACTCTTGTGTTTGTTTTTAAGAACAATAACCCCTAGCCCTGCTCCAAGTACACCCAAACAGTGCCCTGCCCTTTACAATCTATGACCTGTGATAAGCCGTTAAGTTTTTCTATGATTTCTCCTATGATTTATTAGATATTCTTCCATCAAATGTGGGTTTAAATCAGTAATCTCCGACAGAAAAATACAGAACTGGTGCGAGTCCAGGTGAGTTTGTTTTTGTAAAAACAATCCCTATCACCCATCCAAAACTTGCTTATTTACAAAAAAGGAAAAGAAAAAACCCAACATCCCAAGTGCGAGCATTCAAAGCCTGAGCTGACAAACATCATAGTAAAGCTTGATTGCACAAAAGATGAGAAACAGATCAAAAAGCCAAGAAACCATTCCTTTCACTACGAGAACGAGTACAACTACGAGTACGAGTACCCCTTCTGCATATGAATGAAACACGAGTTTCATTGTAATAAAAGCGGTGCAGAATATCTGTTCAGTCAACTTTATCCTCACAGGACAGAACAACAAGTGCTTAGTATGTTAAACGGGGCACAAAATAGCACGCTGTGGGCCCAATTAGCATCTGCATCACCACAGGAGCTGCCTCCGGGTCCCCTGCATTCAAGAAAGGTGCTTATGATACGCAGCTGACTAGTAACAGAAGAGTGATTATATTACCCCCTTACAGCTGTTTCCACAGCAGCAACAAAAGGCAGCTGTTGGGTCCAGTTAGGACCTGCTTCACTTCACTTGTGCTCCGGTGCAATGTTTCCAGCAAAAAGCAGGGAAAAGAGAGGGAGCTGACACAATGAAAGCACAGTGGAAGCCAGACGGCTCCAATCCCAGAAATGCTGAGCCTGTAATCCATCAGTTTTATAGCACCTTCAGGATCTATGATCAAGTCCGTTTGTCCTAAATAATGCATGTCGGCTTTCTGGGATTTGTTCTTCACCACCCCTCTCCCCCATCCATCCCTACACGCTTTGAAAGCCAGTGCTGAATGAAAATACTACAAGCACTGGGTGTTCCTCACCACAATGCTCACCCCATGGCTACTCGACTGTGCAGGGCTGGGCAGGCAGGAGCCACTTGGAATAAAACGAAGCTGAAAGTAAATTGCCAAGAAAAGTCTCACGGATTTAGGAATGCCATTTCTGCAAAGAAATTGCTTGAATGTGTGAACAGCATCGGTTTTCTCCTTGCTGCTTCTACCACTTCTGTACTTGTACATGGCTTTGAGGCATTCATGCAAAGCTGACTTGAAAGGGCAGTGCACCTAGATCAAGGTGTTTACAGTCACGAGCATGCATTAAGGTAGCTGTTAATGGTGAGCTTAATTTGAATCAGTGCCTCGTGGCAGAACTGCATCAAACCATCCAAAGGCCACGGGCAGCATCTCTGCATGAAAGGACTAAGTCTGGTGGGTCAGCCTGAGCAAATGTGGGCAGAGCAACTCTAGATTGCATGGTCCATCAGTCTGGCCTTGCACTCGCAGCCCTCTGGGACACACCAGAGCTTGCTCAAGCCGGGGGCCTGACTGGTTCGACAGTCCCAGCCCTTTAATGGTACTGTGTAAGAAAACAAGTCCAGTACTAACTGGTCTGGATAAAGGAGATGAAATAATTAACAAGACATTGCCGCTCCTGGTGCCTGCCAATACAATGGACAAAAACTCTCTGCTGCAGACTGCACTTCTTGGCAGCTCCATATGAACCCAGCAGACACAGTGCTTTGTGGCCAAAGCGTGTGAGCTCTCAAGCCTACAAACCCTTCCTCCCCTGCGCGCAGTTTTGGCTATCTTTGCAGACACTCACTGTACCCGACTTCTTGATCTGCAGAGTGGTGCGAGAGAAGGTCCTCTGGCCCCTTGTCCATTCTGGACAGGGTCTGGGACCACAAGTGACACCCCTATGGTCCAGCAGTGCACTGAGAAACACGGACCATGGTAAGGCAATGGATACCTATCAAAACAGAGGTGTTTGCTGCTGTCCTCAGAGAACAACTACACAGTCTACCTGCACGTGTCCATACAGTCCATCAAGCTGCCACCACGATCAGCCAAGCATAAGTCCCACTTCAAATATATCAAAACTTACAAAAAGCAACAAGAAACAAACTGCCCTCCTCACAAAAGACAGTTAAAACAAAAGTGGACTTTTGCGTTTATTTTTTCTTGAAGGATTTAGAGCACGGGTGAGATTCAGAGGTAGGTGGGACAGTCCCTTCAGAAAAAACAAGTTTTCTTGGCAAAATAAGCAGCACAAAGGTAAATCCTGGCTGGAGGGCACATACCTTACTTAAACCTGACTTACATTTATCTTTCTAAGGAAGTGTAAAACGCCCATTCAATTTATTTCTAGCAGGAAAGGTAGCTTGGGAGAGGTGGGGAATGCGAGGTCTTGCTCTGGCTCTTTCTTTCATCACCCTTCCCATTCAGAGACAATGATCAAGTCCGAGTAACATGCTTGGGCAGAGAGGGGAAAGGCAGGAGGGGTTAACAAACAGGAAATGGTGGAATGAAAGACAAAATTAATGAGCAGGAGAGCTGCTCTGGTTTGCCCACCTATTGACACCCTTGGTCCACTCAGAAAGGACATTGTGTGCACCTGCTTTCTGGCTTTTAACAGCACTACTCTTTGACCCCTTTGCAGAAGTTTTCACACTACCCAGTTAACCCCCTTTCCTTCTGGAGGCTGCAGGTGCCCCTGAAACAGCTTGTTTTCACAACAGCCTGGTGCAAAATAACAAGCTTGTTCTCCTCAGTGGGACTCTGCATACTTAGTGCATGTCTGTGTACACAGGGAGAGACAAAACCATATGCTGCAGCAGCGACTAAGCAATAAATTTTCCTCCAATTGCAGGTGAGTCTCAGGAAACTTAACTCTGGTCCTTATCATATAGCAGCAGAGTAAGGCAGGACCCATAATGACCCTTTGTAACAGAGTGCTCTCTTCACTGGTTGAACTGACACAGCTCTAACTTTATATGACAGGCCTTCCTTGGATTCAGATGGAGAATGATGTATCTCGACAAAATTGTAATCTCTGCGTACAGGGGAAGAATGGTTTTTATCATTCCATAGGAGATGCTTTGGTAACCACACCTTGTGGGCTCAATTGGCTATGGTATGAGAAACTTTAAATCCTAAACACAGAAAGCACCTGATGGGATTAAAAAGACTGAAAATCTTGCAAGCCTTATCCCACTCAAACACATCAGCTGGGTTTAAGTGTGCCCTTCTTGATGCAGTAGCCCATGAAAAAAATATTCAAGGAAGGGCTCAAGAGATGAATATAATATAGTTCACATCAAATTTGAAACCGTCATTTTCCTTTCACGAGACTACTGAAAACTTGCTTTCATCTGTAAGACAAATCTGTACATTCCGTTGCACCAGTTTTAAAGATTTTGGCTGTTTAATCATGCAGATGAACTTTTGGCCACCTGAAAGACAAACTGAACAAATGAGGCTGCACTGTGGTACCAGATTTCTGCCCTTGGCAGCTCTTCTGAGGGAGAGTGATATTTGGCAGGTAGATGCAGCTGGAGAGCCTATTCGTCCTTCTACAGCGGGAAAGACTGGACCTCATCTCAACCATTATTAGATAACAGAGAATCTA
>Ga0181612_103955_pt1 | contig 21650 bp, 9 predicted proteins | sample HoacroProtozoa21_FD_119630 | JGI IMG/M metagenome (GOLD analysis project Ga0181612, IMG submission 119630) | Hoatzin crop microbial communities from Cojedes, Venezuel. Combined Assembly of Gp0051906, Gp0051904, Gp0051908
ATCTTACTATGAAACTTTCTTTGCAATCATGGTATTGTAAGAGTGAGATATTACAGCCCTAGTGTTGTAAACCAGATAGAGAAAAAAAATTATAAAAACATTAATCTATGAATTTTCATACATTGCATGAATTTAAGGAGGTCTTGCTTTTGAATTTTTGCTGTTATGGACATGTAGATAATAGTTGTGTTCAAATAAACTTCTACGACTGTATTAGCAACATCCAGAGTTAGGATTTCACCTATTTCTCTGTCAGTGCATATGTATGCATAAGAGAGAAAAAGAGAATCCCATGTTCTTTCCAGGTGATAGGTTCATGATTTTCTAGCAAGGTTTTGAAAAAATACACAGTTTAAGAGTCCATTATGAGAAGAATATAATCTTTTTCCTTTCCCTAGATTTTCTATAGTTTTTTCATAGGTTATCTTCCCCTCCCCCCACCCCTTAATATGGGCAATGATAAGGCAGAAACATTTTTCTGTGGTTTTGTGAGCAGGTTTTTGAAGTTCCATAACAATTTTTGTAATAGGTGGAAATGAAAAAGCTACTGAGTATATTATTATTTGTATTGGAAAGGTGGTGCCAAACCTCAGACAAAAGTAAGAGTTGCTGTGTAGGCTTTTATGTAATGTATGCTGTTTTTGTTCCATGAAATTTCCAATATACTAAACTTTATTTTGCTAAGTAGAAAGTGTATGTTTTTGAGTGAATGTAGATAATATTCAAAGAACCTGCAATGCTGAGGTTTGGTGGTAGCAGGGCATTCCATCTGTTTATGCTATGTTTGATGACCATCCATAGCAGTTAATTATAGTCTTTCCATACCTCTTGTAGAGTAGGGAGCCCACCTCTGGTTTGTATTTATTTAGTCCTTCCTTTAGAATCCTGTGAATGAATCACAAACATTGCGTGTGTTTATGTGCAGGCAAAATGTTGGGCAGTTCGTCCACTGTGAGCTGTCAGATCATCCTAGAAAGTCCCTACTGATCCTCAGTTTTGAGAGCTTGAAACTGAAGTGCACAGAGGAAGGGGAGGCTCGGGTGTGCTAATGGTTTGTAGCTTAAGCACGTGGCATACAAGTAGGCAGGTACTTCTGGAGAGTCTATGGCAAAGCTTCGGTACTTAAGAAAACCTGATCATGCTTGGCAAAAGAAACAATCAAAAACAGTTATCTGAAATTATTAGTTATTGCATGTCTGCGTGATGACAATGAGACGCAGAGGTTAAAGGCAGAGCCAGGAGACTGACCTTCCCAGAAGACCAGTTTGAAATCCTGGGATGGACAATCATAAGGTCTTTGCAGTTGTCAAGACTTGAAGATGCAACTCACATTGATGGAGAGAATTGGCTTAAAAAATAAACAGCGTGGAGAACGCTTGAGTTGGCTGGAGTGCATTTGTCTGACTAAGCAGGTGTTTTCGTTAGTGCTAGAGAGGCATCTGAGAGCTGTGTGGGATACCTCTCTGGGGATAGAGCATGAAGCCATTATTGGGAGAGACCCTGAGGTATTTCATAGTAAGTGATGACTGTTGTAATGACTGTTGTGGTAGAATACCTGAATCAACTAAAAAGAAAAGGTATCTCTCATGATTTGCCTAGGAGTTAATGGAATTGAAGGGAGTAATTTGGTAATGAAAATGTGATGTTTGTCTTAAAACATGAACATAAAGTTATGCTAATTTGTTTTTAAACTGAAGTTATTTTTATTTTAATAATTTGTCTGAATACTACCAGTTGATTTTTTGTTTGTTTGTTTGTTTTTCTCTCAACGTTCATCAGGGTATGCATTTATTTGCATCGCTCCTTTGAAATTTCTTGTATATGTCTTCTCTGTAGTCACTATCTGACATGCTTTGAAGAAATGATCCTGCTATTTGCAGAAATTTGTGAAAAATGCATTATAGTTGTTAAAGGTTATTTCCAGAATGACTGTTATGATATCAGAAATATGGTTCTCCACTAGTGCTTTAATTCTAAACGTTACTAACATTGATGATCTTGAGTTTAAAACATCTTAAAAAAATACAATGAGGTCCCTTTTCGTAATTTCGTAGACCTCTGTAAGGTGTGGATTTGTTGGGTTTTTTTCTTTTAACAGTAACATATAAGAAAATGTAAGGGACATGTATCCTCAGCTGTCTGATTGGGTGGTTTTATTTCTGATATAAAACACCTAGGTAACTCAAATGTGCTCAGATGAAATATATCAAGTAAGTCTACACAGAGAGTGTGCAAATGGGAATACAGTCCTAGAACATATGGTAGTTCAGGAGACAAACTCAGAGGTTTTTGTGTAGAACACTGAATGGAAATGCAAATAGTGATATATAATACTCGGGGAAATGCGCTGTCATTAGTATTTTTGTTTTATTTAAGATGAAAGTTTTATTATTGTTTTGAATATTTTTAATGTAACAGTATGCTTTTTTTCCTATGTGTGTAGTAATTTTATTGATAATATAACATGGATGAGTATGAAAAACTTTTAATGGTGTTAAATAGTTAGGATGATCAAGTTGTCTGTGATTTAAATCAGCTGGCTGAAAGCTTGTAGACATTCATGCCACAGTATTAATCTGAATCAGATAAGCTAGTGGATATAATTATTAAGCAATCAAGTATTTATCCTTCCCTAGTGGGTGTGTTTCAAAGGAGCCTGGTGGTTCCAAGCCAAACGAGAAACAAAAAGAGAAAAAAGAGCCAAGAAACAAGTAGAAAAGATACGTATGAAAACTCTATGATTGTCGGGGTGGGAGTAATACAAAGGACCTCTCAGCTTCTCAGATCAGAGTGAAATCTAAATGAACTTTGGCTGTTCAACCTCTTGAAGATTTGATAACTGCAAAATTCAGTAAGACCTTGCTTCTACTGCAAAAAGTGAGTATTCTTCTACTGTTGACCTTATGATAAACTGTTTCAGTTTAGTAATAGATTTCTGCAGGTTTAGTGCATTGAATTGGTTTATTGGACAATAGCACTAGTTCAGATATAGTGTTTGTATGCAGGAGAGAAAAGCTAACTTATAACAAAATCTTTTTCCTGAAAGGTAGCTTTTCCTTTTTTTACAATAATATGTATTGTGCAATTAAGTGTCCCGTAGAGTAGATCTGATAATGCTTACCTACCTTGCTGACAGTTATGCAGTTCTTTCTTTGGTAATTTTTTTCTTCATGAGTAATTAATAACATTTCAAAATACTTATTAAGATAATATGAAATCATGCAGTAGAAGAAATTCACTGTATGATTTACATAGTTATGAAAATATATTCCCATGGTGAAGATGACTTCTCCTCAGTGAAAATCAGAAATGTATGTGCCAATTTGACTGCTGGTTGCCCGCTGGCACACTGTATTCTAGTGCAACCTTTGCACTAGAATGGCATTTTTGCATCATTACCCTACAGCAGCCAGTGGGGACTGTTAAGAGTTTACTGCAGGTATACGTATTTCTGAGAATGTGGATTGCTGGGATATTCTAGCTGTCCTTTGAACAGGTCCTCTTTTTCTGCCTAGGAAAGAGATCTTAGTAAAACCTGAGAATATCAAGCTTTTCCTGGAATTGCTGGGCGAGTTCCTTCTGCCTGCTCTGCCTGGACCTAGTTAGTCTTGCAGGCATAAAAAGTCCTACTCTTCTGAGAGGCACTGGACCTCCTAATACACCACAGGCAATAGGGCAATTTTGCATAAATAGCCTAGGACAAATCGCTTCAAAGGGAAGCCAGGTTGTGCCTCCCTTTGCCTGGCCAACAACTTGTTGTTTTCCAGTGATAAGAGCAAGTTGCTGACTTTTTTCCAGCCATTGTTAGCCTTGGTTGCAGTCCTGTCTGTTGCAGAATAATTGTGGGCTTCTTCTCCTTGACCTGATTTGATTGCTTTGGAGCCAAATTCTTTCAACTGTGTGGTACAAATTTGATACAAGAAAATTGGTTTCTCTATGGTTATTCTAAATATTTGAATATTTAGAGTTTAAATCTTTTTTCATGTTTTTGCAAGTGAAGCAGAGAAAAAATACTATTAAAAATACATGTACCTATGTTTAAGTAATTAAAAAGTTGTACTAAATAGGTTATAAAATAGCATTTGGCTTTGGGTGATTCAAAGTACACTCTGTGTGACACAAACCTTTATTAAGCCACTTACACAGATGATTATCACCAGAAACTGTCCTGTCTTTAGACTCTTTTTGACTGACAACCAATTGCAAGTATCACAGAACTGCTGTGGAGTGAGTGAAATGACATTATTTTATCTCTTACTGAAAACAGGGCTATAAATTGCACTGAAGGGAAGCTGTATTATTTTCTCCAAAAACTGTTGATCTGAAATTGTACTTCAGTTACTTCAATTGTACTTACTTATCACAAATGTAAATTGGTTTACAGGTTTAATAGCATTTTCATAGGGTCTGAATTAGGAAGGCAGCACCTTCATCTCCAGAGGCATTTATTCCGCTAGACAGAGCGCTTGTGAAATAATCCAGAATTTTCTTCAAAACCTGAAGTATTTTGTAACTTTCTTTGTTGAAGTATTTTATAACTTTCCTTGTAAAAGGAAGAGCGTTCACAACAGTAATGTGACAGAAAATGAAGAATCTCATATCCTTGTTATACTTCAATACTCTGGGACTATTAGGCTATGGTCTATTAAAATAGACTACCAAAGCAGATTTTAAAATATTACATGTACTGGATGCTATGCTGAGAAATTATTATATAAAGTAATACTTGATCTTGCTTGTAGGTCTTTTTCTATTTGATCAAAATATGTGGTTTTTATCTATGTATTCGTATCTTCCATCTTATCTTTAGTTGTACTGCTTTTTGCTGTTTCAGAGTTTTGGATATATCCAACAATTATATATAAATAATTATTTATAAACAATTGTTTATAAATACAGAAATAGGGTGGTTTATAAATATTTTTTTTACACAATATATTTGGAGCTTTCACCTTAAAATCAGGATTGCATTAGATTTTTAGGTCTGTAGTCATAAATCCTATTTGCTGGCCAGTTAATATATTTCTTACTTTTGTGTGACTATAGTTTGTTGATCATGGTCATGTCTCAATTTTTTGAGCTCTGCTGCTGTTTTGTTTGGTACCAGGTAGCAGATGTGTCCAAATTCAAAAGCTGCTGACATACAGGCATACCTACAAAGATACACAGGTAATGAATTTTTTTTTCTGTACAGAATTTGAAGCAAAGGTTGTGTAGTGAAAAAGTGTATATTTTGACATAAAAACAGTTAAGTAGTTGAGTCTATCTCCTATAATGCCCCATTTTGTTCTTTCCTGACTTCTAGGTCCTTTATTTTCATCACTGTCCATGTTGTTTGCATATATATGAAAAATGAGAATTCTCAGTTTTCCCAGCTGTTCGGTGTAGCAGTTCTGTGTTTTGATTCCAGACATTCAAATAAATTTGTATCTTGAGGAGACCTTTGCAAATGTGCTTTCGCTGCTAAGATTAATTTTTTTTCTTTTTGTAGAGAGGGGTGGGGATGGGGGGTTGATGATAATGTTAAGGCTGCTGATACGGCTTTACGAATATGAAATACTTTGTATTTCATGAGAAAGTGTTCTTGGTCATGTAGGTCTGTAATAGAATTCCCTCTGGTCTCTGATCACCTATGCAGAAGCAACTCATTCCTCATTAATTTATAGGGCAAGGTACCGTATGTATTTCTTCACAGCATTTTCTGTCAGAAAAATTCTCCTAAATGTCTAACTGTTTTCTGGTGACTGAAAGGCTTTGTGGAGTCTCTGTTGTTGTTTATATGTATATGGAGAAAATTACAATATGGAAGTAATTTGAGAAATTTCAACAGTTTCAGCAATAGTGATCTAGAAATTGAATGGCTTGGAAATACAATATTCCAGTGCACTGCTGCATATATAATATATGTGCAGCATACGCTGAGGTCTTTTTCAAAACATTTACATTAAACCTGTCAGGTATTTATGAATAGCAAAAATTAATTTCCCCCAGTTCTGTCATCAGTTAGAGAAATGGGTTTCAGCACAGAAGACTATCAGTGTTTTCTGCATACCAGAACAGCTCACTTCAATGTCATGGAATTACACCAGGTGGCCTGCTAAGAGTCAGCTTAATGTGATTCTAAATGATAGGGTAGAGAATGTGAGGGAAATTAAAATAGTATCATACTTATGATTTAAAAGGAAGTTAATTACAAGGGCTTGTTAATAAACAAAGAAATATTCAGAATGTATTATCTGTTGTGTAGCATATCACTAGTGAATGTGATACCATAAAAAATAAAATTTAACACTGCATAACTTTACATTTGCTATGAAATATTTAATTAAGTTGTTGACATGTTTTGCTTTTTAATGGATTTTTGTCTTTGGAAAGAATTATTAAAATGGTGGGTTTAGCCTTTGTATTTTTGATTGCTGTCTGACAATGCAAACACAGTTGTAGCCTCTTTTATTTCTTGTTTGCTTCTCTCATGCAAGTACAGTGGCCAGTGTTTTGAAATATTTATTCTGTTGATACAAAATAGTTTGACACCAGAGAGTATGAAGGAAATATGCATTACTTTCTAGTTTTCCCTTATCTGAAAATTAATCACTTAAAAATTGCTATGTTAATTGTTACTGAACAAGTTAAACCTGAATGATAATTTGTTACTGCACTACTTTTTACACAGCATACTTGCGTTACTGCTCCATGACTGCCAGATATCAGAATTCAGAGAATATTGAAATATTTTTAAAATTTTCTTAAAAAGTAGTTCTTATAACTGGGAAAAGTGGTGTATTTTGCCTTTTTAGAGTAAACAGTAAATATATATGACTTTATTTTTCAGCTTCTAAATTAAAAAAAAACACCAAACTGTAGACAAACTTACTTGTATTTTACTTACTGTCTAGACAGAATGAACAAAAGACATGCTTGAGTCTATGTGCCAGTTAAATGGCTTTCATTATATTACAGAATTTCTTATTATTTTAATTATTTCACAAGAGTCCATTGAACAAGTTTCCTTCCTTTTTGAACTTTGGTCTTACTTAATTCTTAAAAAATGTTAACCTAGGTGTTCTGTATGAATTAAAGCTGGCCAGCTGTGTCTTCATGTCCAAATTCAGCCTGTGTGATTGAACTTACACATTCTCTGAGCCACTTAGAAGGAAAAAATATGTGGATACCTTTCTTCTCTGGGATGTTGCATGCAACTTGAAAATGTCCAAGAAACTGGAAAATGCAGGAACCAGTGTCAAAGAATATGCCAGAGCAGACTGTATGTCTTCTCTTATATTCACAGAATATTAAAATAACCCAAAAAAAAACTTATGAGGAAAATTGAAAGCGCAGGACTCTTTTATGATTATGAGAGTTGTTAAAAAAAATTTCTGCTTATGAAAAAAAAAAGCAAAACAAAAGGCATTTTTGAATGATTTATTTCATGGGAAACATCAATTTGAATTAATATGGCAAGTATATAAGTCTAAATAAAGATGTGGTATTTTAGTAGACATCCATTTTTGCAGGCCTTTGATGTTACATTGATGTTACCAGTTACATCTTTTAATAGCCATTCGTACTTTATTAAGCTTATTGGGTTTTAGTCTTCAAAAAATAGGCTCAATTTAATGAGATAAATATGAAATGTGCAAATATTGCAAATGAATTGTTAAATATTTTGCTAAATTGGGACAATATGCAGTTCTCTCTGTAGAATCAAATCTATGATAAAACCGTCATATGCGTACTTTGCTTTCAGTTTGCCAGTTTCACAGATACTGGCTTCTGAAAGTTCAAGATTTGTCAGGATGAGAGTCGTGTTTTTAACATAAATCAGCAGGTAATGTTGGTGAACAACTTGACATTAGAATATTTCATTTCAGTTTGTAAGTTTTGATTCAAGCCCAGCACAACAATGTTGTTGTTGTTGTTATATACAGTTGGAGGGATGGATTTATTAAGTGGCTGCAGTCTATCTACAGATTTCTGGTTTTCAGATTATAATGTCTTCAAGGTTGCGCTTGCCAAAAGTTTGCTTACTCAACTGAAAACAAGTAAGATTTCCTGAATGCTCCTGGAAGCAACTTGGAAATTTACTTTTAGATAAGACTTTGGAGCTTGAAGAGAGGAATATAGATATTTCTATGGAGTTTAACTGGCTAATGCACTGAAATATAGACCAGGGACTTTCACCTCATCTATATTTATGCTTGGTCTACTTCAGTGCACAGCAGAGGCAGAAAAGCTGAAGGGTGGGTTGGGAGGTGAGAGGACCTCCCTTCATAAGCAGCAGTGATCTACTACCACTCGTCCTGTATTACAGAACTCTACCCTGAGAGCGCTATTTCATAACACAACTAAACTACTCTATGGGTTTCTCCGATAAGGGTGTTGTTCCTGCTCCTCATACTGCCAGTGTGTGCTGTCCCTCCCTCCGTGATAAAAAGCCAAAGTGAGTAAGTTCAGGGAACTCAATGTGCAGAAGACTGAATTAGTCCCAACATCAGCATAGACACCTTTCAGCCTTCTCTGGCAGAAATGTCTGTTGGACAGGAGAGAGAACCAGCATTGCTATTTGTGTGGTGGTATCGTCTTGGATTAGTTGAAGCCAGTGATGAAACTAAACACTGGATATTTTCCAGGATAGTTAGTGTCACCAGACTAAATTGACTTCTTCAAGTGCTTTCTTCATGGGAGGGCATTCCAATCCAGGGATATGTATCTCTTAGAGAACACACTCTGTTTAGAGTCTTGTAATGAAAATATTGTAATTATTTTTCTGCCAGAAACCCATTCTAGATGTTTCTCAGTTTTTTCTTTATACAGTTCTTGAACATCCATTGTAGTCCGAATTTCTGCACAGAGTGGGTAAAAACTTGTCTCTGTTGAACTTAGCATCAAAGTGTCTGTAGGTATCATAAAAGCTACAACTGTGCTCAGCAGTTTTTGATTAATTTATTTAAGCTTTGTCTCCACCCTTAACTTTTAAGGATTTAATTAAGTAGTTAATTTTGAAATGAATTTAAATTTTCATCCTGTTTAGGTTTTAAGCAATTCTAAAAGGAGGATATTTTTTGTCTTGCATAGCTTGTGTATTTCTGTGCCTTCTTTTGAAATTATTTATCCATTAATTGCTGTATCTTTGGTTCCCAAGTAGTTTCTTTATAATTTTAAATCATCAGTGTTTATCGTTTCTATATGAAGTTGTGGTTTGTTGAAGCCATTCATTTTCAAGTCTATTATTTGTAATTATCATCTTTTATTGAGTTCTTGTGTCTTATGTAAGCATCAAATGGTATATTCAGATTTTTTATTTGATTTCTGAGTTTCTGAAAGAGAACATACAATGCAGGGAACAGAGTGTCCTGGGATAGTATCTTCCCTGCGTAGCTAGGAACACGTTTCTCTTTACAGACATCCTAATTACCTTTCAAATACCCAAAGTAAAAATTAATAGATTTTTCTTTATAGAGATTATTCTGATAGTGTCCTGGGTGTTAATAAATTGTCTATTCTAACTTTACAACAAAAAAAATTGTAATGTACAGAAAAAATCATGTATAGCTGAGGTGAAGTGGTTTCAAATTATTGAAAAAGTATTTGAATATTTATTCATTCCTTTTAAAATATTCTGTTTTATGAAGGTGGTCAAAGCAACATTAATAAAATACAAATTTTGGTATTACTTGATTAAAATTTGGTGTAGTTTTTCCTCCATAGGAAAATCATAGTGTTCGATTTTAGAATAGGCTTAATTGCTTTGAATATGCAGTGACTGGGATTCCCTGAATACAACTGTTTCCTTAGTAAGATTCCTGGCTACATGGAATATATCATTGTCCTTTTAGTTAGATTTTCTGTTAAAAGTCGTTCTATGAAATTTTAATCTGATATAATCATTACCTAGTACTGGTGTTTTGCTTAAGAGAGAGTGCTGTGAAAAAAGAGAGAGGGAAGAAATGTCAGTATTTAATTTAACTTGAAGCTTCTTGCCTTTTGTCTTCTCAGCCCACTTACAACATTCCACAGTCATCTTTCCATGCCTTGATGCCACTTTTTTTTCCTAGCTGAGGGAAAATTTTAAAATGTTAGCCTATGCGAAATCACAGTCTTGTGAAAATAAAGTCCTGAAGTATATTTTCATTAAATAAAATGCTGCTGGTGGTGGCAAAATGTGAAATAAAAGAATTTAAATAGTGTTGACATTATTTGGAATTCAAGACGTGTTTCTAACAATCATAGAGACAGGATATTACCTTATCTTATTCAGAACATCCAATTGCCAAAGACCTCTTAAAGTTTTATTGATTTTTAACTTTTGATTGTAGTATGCATTAGCTGCTTATATGGTCTAAGCAACACCAGTATTCATTTAAACAGATCCTTAAGACCAGCAGTATGATCTCCTGTGTATGCAAGCTAGATATATGGCTTTTGCCAAATGCATGTTCAAGGTCTGACTTTTAGGCCTAAAAATGTCTTTTGTGGGCATGCAGCTTCAGTTGTCCTAGTCGTGGACATCCCAACCTTAAAAACTTATTTTCAGTGGTCAACATTTTTGTGTGATGCTTCTCTTCTGAGATACACATCGTGCGAGGCTCAGCCTCATTCTGCCATGACCGCTTCCATCATCACAAGTACTTGATCTGTTTCACGTTTTATGGAATCGATAAATCTCATCCCTAAAGAGTCCAGCAGCCCTTTGATTCCTGACCTGACATTTGCTAATGCTATTCCTGATGACCTGCCAGTACGGATCTTCAGAACTGCAGTCTGTGTTTGACAACACTCATAATATGAATCAATATTTAGCATTCAGTAAGTGAGCTGGGGAGTCATTTTATTGCTGGAAAAGGCTCCGTTGCCCCTGGGCAGCTGTCAGAAATGGGTAGTTATTAATAGCCCTCTTTTTCGTTTAGCATAGTCAGTAGGGGTCAACCATGAAATGATTTAATCAGTTTATGATATCTGTGACAAAGAGCACTTAAAATGTAATCACAAAATTTGAGGAGAAGTGTCCCTGGGCTGTTGTAATGTTTTCCTAATTTAATTTTCTTTGAAGTTTATATGGTACACTAGAAGGCTGACCAAGTAAATGATCCATGTTTAAAGTCCTTTTTGCTCTTCTGTCTTACTCCCTGTGTGTCTGAGTGTAGGGTTTTTATGGGAGGCAAGTGAGGTGATATTAAAGGAGAAAATGGTATTCCAAAATTTCATTGTATCAAGACCCCTTCCACTTGACCATTGGTGACTGTTTTGCTATGAGAACATTGTGCGGGGATGAGGCGTTTCCACGTTTGAAAAGGAGGAGGAACTGTCCCAGACCTTCTAATCTTTTAGAAACACTGAAAATATAGATACAGTAAATAGAATCTGTCTTAGGCATCTTTTTCTGTGACTGCTTTACCAGAGGAGTTCACCACAGGTCTTGCTGAACTTGACAGTGTTGTAACACTCTCATTTTCGTGTCAGTAGGTGATCTGGTCTGGAAAAAAGTCTTCAGTGTGTGAAGTATGAATAAGCTTCCTTCAACATGAAATTTCCCTTTTGTCTTTAACTTTTATCTACAAGTATTGTGAAAGATTGGTAGAAAATTTCATTGTGTTTGAGTTTCCCTGTGTCCATCTTGGGATATCCTGAGGCATTTCATAGCGTAAGAGTTTGTGTTCCCATCCTGTCTTTTTCTGAAGATTCCTTCTCCAGTAGTACTTCCCAGTCAATCTTTGCAGTGCTTTAAGAGCAAAACTGTTGTTCTTTTTGTTCTGTAGTAGTTGTTTCCTCGTATGTAATAGTGAGGCTGAGGCTTTGACTTTCAGAATGGTTGTAAGACATTTATTTGTAATATAGCTCCAAGATGTGCACTTATTCTGTCAGTATAAGATGAAGAAAGCTGTTTTATGAGCAGCTTTGTCCTGGTATATGTTAAGGCATATTTACAAGCTTCTTTCCCATATATCCAGATAGATTTTGTGCATTCCTGTTGTGTAGAATATCTGCTCCTCTATGGTAGAATATTGTCTTTGCATGGTGCGTTTCCAAATGTTACATTCAGTATTGCATGCAAATCTGCTACTAGCAGTAACAATCATCAGGATCAGGGTCCCGGTGGAGGGACAGGAGATTGCAGTTTGGTTTTAAAAAAGTTTAAAAATCAATATATTGAAGAAAAATTTGAGTGTTGGTGAATCTGACCATCTGACCAAGGCATCTTATGATGGGAAAAGCCGTTTCAGGCAATTCTAATTAACTCGCTAGTCACTGCGGCATTAATCGTAACAAAGAAATTTTTTTTAAATGTCTGTCAGGGTGAAGTTGGTTCTATTAGTATCTTGGAGTCAACAGTAGTAATTTATTCTTTACTTTCTCTGGATGAATAACGTACTCTCTGCCTGTTACCTTTTCAAGAGCTGATCACTGGGAACAGCCCCTCTCAGATGAATACACTACATTTACCAGAGCATTCTTTACAAAACACTACAAATTTACTGAATATTATTTACAGAGTAATTCTGCTGCCAGTCAGTATTGCATACCATAGTCGTGTCTCATCTTCTGGAGATGCAAATGCAATACTTGCTGCACAGAGGTATCTGTCCTAAGCTAAAACTGTAGCAGCTCAGACTTTTAATTCTGGAGTTATTTCTTTGAACGCTTAAATAACAGGAAAGCTAGAGGCTGTCTCCTTATATCAAGTGCGGAGATTTTCCCTATTCAGACAACTTTGTTAGTTCAATAACTGATATTTACTCATTTCATAGGAGTAAAAACTGTATCAATATTAATGTCAGAATCCTGCTTTCTCTTTTGTGAATTAGAGACAGACTTCAGATGATGCATGTTCATAAGCTGTAAGATACAAACTAAATTTTAGTAGTCATTCTTTGGTAATGTTCTAATGATTCTTGAAGTCAGTAGGAGTCTCAATTGCAGTTAACTTTATAATGCTATAGATCAAGAGTACTTATGCATGGCAAATATTTCTAAATACAAATGCTTGATTGAGATGAGGGCTGTGTTACTTTCAGAATTTTAAGATGCTTACTTTTGCTGTTCTGGGCAAAAGGTCTGATTTTGGAGCATACAAACTAATTTTCCTTCTTAAATTTAGAGCTGCTATGCCTTGGCTTTTCTTTTGGCCTATTATACTTTTTCCCTTTTAGTTTTTGAGTTCTTTTGCTTATAGATCGGTTTAAGAAGATGCAGTTAAGAAGTGCACTTTTGCATGTGCCCTTGTACATACTCAGTGTCTATTGGATTCTATTTTGAATATTCTTGCTAGTCAAGCCAAACACTGTGATTTCCTGCTAATTCTATTTCACAGGAAACATTTTTAGAATTATATTAATATATTAGTATCTGGAGTATGTAATTTCTTTTTTTGGCATGTCATAATTTTTTTCATTAAACATTTCCTGCTAAAAGTAATTCAGTAGCCCATAAACTTAGACTAGGGACTTGCTTATCTCCAGGGTGATTCTAGTAGTCGCTAAGTGATCAAGCATCTTTAGCAATTTAAAACATTTTCTTCATGTGCTGCATCTATGTGAGTGCAACATTCTTTATAGGTTCTTATGTCTTTGCCAGCATTGTGGTACGTATCAAGTGTGCATCTGCTTGCAAGAAACAGCAGAAATCTTGCATTGTGTTGCCAAAAAACAAAATTGAAAGTTACTTCCCGTTCCCAGTAAGAGTTCTTCCTAATGCATCCCAACATTCTCTCTCTAAACAAATGTTGAACATTGTCAGTAGTCCCTGTGGCAAGTCATTCAAATGAGGATGTAAATTTTAACTGCATTTGTTAGCATGTACTAAATTCCATTGTATTCAGATATGGACTATTTGTAGTTTGCTTTAGTTTGTAAGGTCATTCAGCTTCTTGGGAAGAGTGTCTGCAGAGGGGCTTACCTGTGTTCTAGGTAATGTACCTTAATTTCACACCTTCAGTTAGTATGAATTAAGTTCTTATGCAGACATGTCCTTATCTAGATTGACTAAAATCTTGTGGTTCAGGAAAGCTATATTCATTGCATCACTCATTCGGTGGCAAAATCGGAGTATTCATTAATGTATTCAATTTTGCATGTTATCTTTAGAATTACAGACTTCCTTAACTTATTGTATCATACCAAAGTAAGATGTTTGAGGTTATAACATCTGCTGTCAAAGACAAACATGAGTGGACATCAGTGCGTGGTTTTATGTAATATTTTAAGTTTAGCATCATGCAGCCATAGAAATGGCTGGTGGTGAGGCACTGGCACAGATTGCTCAGAGATGTTGTGGATGCCCCCTCCCTGGAAGTGGTCAGGACCAGGTTGGACGGGGCTTTGAGCAGCCTGGTCTAGTGGAAGGTGTCCCTGCTCAGTGCACGGGGGTTGGACTAGATGACCTCTAAAGGTCCCTTCCAACCCAAAGCATTCTATGATTGTATTGCGAGGGTTTCATTGTAAAGTAATCAGCCCTAAAAGTTGCTCTCTGATTTCGAACCTTTCCATAATTGAATAAAACAGTGCTTTGTTTTGCAAGTATAGTATTCTGTAATACTCTTTATGACAAGATAGTTCCAATTTTTAATATACGTATGCAATAATAGGATTTTACTTGTCAGGTTAACAGAGGAAACAGGAAGCTTTTCTCTTAAGACTGTGAGTGTCATTAGTTATTATCACAATGTTGTAGATATTTTTTGGTTCCAAGTTTATTTTGAGCAGATGGGAGGAAGATATCATGTCAAACCCCAAATATTTATGTATTTTTTGAAAAGTACTTATGTTTGAGAATGACATATACTAGAATGAGGATGAACAGAATTGCAAGCAAAATTATTGAGCATGGATTATTCATCCAGTATTTAAGATAATATTTTCCCATTGATTTCAGGGGGATTCTGTCTGAATAAGAGCCAAGTGAAAACAAAGTAAGAAATTCTGAAATTGTATGATAAAATCCACTGTTAGCAGTTGTTTGCCATTTTAGGTTATGCATTTTTTATATTTTTCCTTGCTATTTTTCTGAGGTGATACCTACCTTTTATAGACCTTATTCAGGCCTTCTGATCGGTTCTTTTTTCACAACATAATATATTTTATAGTTACACTTAAAGGTCTCATAGCTTTAAGAGCTTACTCTGAAGTTTTTCCTTGTTTGCATGTGTTTAAAAAACCTTGCATTCTTATTGAAATTATGTAAACATAATAAGAAAATCAACTAGTCACTGAAATTCACATGGAGGATATACAGAAATTGTAAGTAAATTGTAAACCCCGAAGAGGGTCTTTGTGAACCCTTCCCACGGTTATGAATGTAATACTAGAAGAACAATGTGCGCTGTGAGATTCTTGTATTTTAGCCTAATTATTCATTTGAACTCTTTCACTTACAAAATAATTGAAGTATCCTATGACTCTGTGTTAATTTAGGATAATGAGGCATTTGCTCCTCATGCAGCTAAACAAAAAATCTAGCTTCACAAGAAATGTTGGCAGGAAGTATCTTTTTTGTGGCAATTTTCATGGAAGGAAAACATTGTGAAACCTTACACTATATGAAAGGAATTCAGAATGTGTTAGAGGTGTGGGAAAAGTTCACCTGAAAGAGAAGTTACAAAGACTTCATCTGTAGGATTTAGGTACTCCTTGATTCTGAGAGTCCTGAGAAGTTAAATCAGAGAAGATACCCCATTACTAATAGCAAAAGACCAGGAGGATGCTAGTGCTGCCCGTCATGGCTGAGAAGGGGAGATTGAATGGGCTTGCAGAGAAGACCCAGGTCTTTGTTTAGGCTGTATGAGATTGCAACCATAGCAATATGAAATGGCTGTGCGAAAATAGATTGGTAATGGCTAAGACATGAGGTTATTCTACCTATAACTGACTTCTCAAGAAGGATAGATCCAGAAATCTACTTGGAAAAAAAGGAGGCAAATAGTTGTGTTGTATAGCTGTATAGGGACAATAATTAAGTTAGTGTCTGCGAGTGTTGTCCAGGTTCTAAGCACAGAGGAGTAAAATGAGGGGCTGAGATGGACTGCTGTTAAATTCCTCCAAAAGTTAGGAGGACACTGAGGACGATACTTGACAAAATAAAAGAGTAATTAGCGTGGTAAGAAAAGGAGTGGTAGGGAGCTAATTTGCAAAAGCTGGCAGGAAAAAGATTTTTTAAGGGATTGTGGTGTTTGGTGCTGAGTGTAACTGGCAAGTTAAAAAAATATTTGGGTTTAAGCTTTGGCAGGAAGGTTGCTGGAAACTAGTGCGGATCAGTTCAGTGTTGTCAAGATGGAAGACACTGGTTTGGAAAGCGTCAGAGGAAGGAAATCCTAGGCAACAGTTTTGCCTAATATATTCGCTGATCTTAGATGTGAAATAGAGAGATGAGATGGAGCAGTCGTGGAAAAGGCAAGTACAGTGAAATGTTAAAATCCTGTAGTGCAAACAAGGTGGTGAAAATTATAAAAATTGAAATTAAACATACAGTTTCAACAACGTACTTATCCTCCTTCATCCTTACTTCATCTGCAAAGGTTTTACAATTTAATCTCATTATTATTTGGAGCACCTTTCTTCAAAAATCACACTATACTCTCCTTGCTAATTTAGCGTAATGTAACGTCCATTCCCAGAGCAACTAAAACCCATGTGCCACTTATCAAGGAATCTTTGGAAAGAAAGAGTGTCTCTGTGTGTCATAATTTTCACGGCAAGAAAACATTAGATATATGCTGAAATTGTGAACTTTATGACGTTCTGAAGTCTCTGAGAATTCTGACATCTTCAGCAAGTGGCAGACACGATATTCAAGTGCCTGTAATTGACCAATGCAGCAGTTGACATCTGACACACAGTTGACCTGGAAGGTTACATGGGTAGGTAGTACATGAAATTCTTATTTAAAGCTGTCTTTAGTAACTGAAATGGCTGTGACATGAGGCTAAACCATGGATAACTGACTTCTTAAAAAATACATCCAGAAATCTAACCCTCTAGAGAGGTCTGTATTGTATACAGTATTACCCATTAACTTCAAGTTGTGTCTTCCTTTTGTTCGGAGTATTGCGTGATTAGATTTTTTTTTTTTTTAAGTTACAAATACATGATTGGAATTGTATTTCACAGCTACGTCTTGCTACATGGATGAATGACAAGATGGGTTGAACCTTTGTCTTTGTCTTTTTTTTTTTTTTTCTTTTTTCCTTCTGGATTGAGATGATGCCTTGCTATACAGAATGCCTCCGTGAATGCCACCCTGCAGTTATAACATGAAATAGAACTGCTAATAGAAGTACAAGAAATTAGAGGTAGAAAAAACATATTACTTCATCAGCTCCATGCGCCTGACAGTACATCAGGGTTCTGAATTGTTCAGGAAGAAAGTTACTCTGAAAGGATTAGGTGTGATGTAATAAATTATATTAAATGAGTGAACAAGGCTTTTGTATCTTCAAATGATAGGAAACCTGCATCTAACTTTAATACTGATACAGGAAAAGATAGCTTACATCAGCTTTATGAATAATCTTAGTATCTCATTAGCAGTTTCGCCTGTATTTCTTACAGATATTATATTGGCAATATTTCAATAAATTAATTTTAGAGTACTCTAACATTACTGTATTTCTTGTGTTTTTACTAGGAAATATTTCTAAGATGACATTCAGGTCACTGGCTTTGTAAAATTGTAGAATTGCACCATGTATGACTAAACGTTAAATAACCTCAAATATTTTAATCCCCTGGAAGTTTACAGTTCATGATAGCATAATTTTGCTGAAGGTTTGCTCCTTTGAAGCTGTGCCGTCTTACATGCAAAAATTAACAGACATTAAAGAATGAATTTTGTGAAGAGTACTCTCAAATTCATTTTCTACCCAGGCCTGTGAGTTCACCATGATAGAATTAGCAACTATCTTCTTAGGCTGCAACTGTTCCTTAGTATTTTGTGTTTCAGATTTTATTGTAGTCCATACAGGACAACAACATCTGTATAAGGATCTGTGGCAAGGTATGACCAATACTTTGTGAAGAATTAAAGTTGGTTCATTTTGGCTGATTTTCTGAAATTAATGAAATTTCATTATAATTTTGGGAGTCAGTACAAATCTACCTTTCTTTTGATCTTGCTTTTAATTTACAGTAGAGCTGAAAAAAGAATAGGACTAATTTTAATACTTTTTAAGAGAAAGGGCAAAAAATCTTGTACGGCTCTAACAGCTTTAATCTTTTTTGTGTGTGTGTGATGTTTTTCAATTAGTTAAGTTCAAGCTTCATTTTAATGTAAATCCAAACCTCCAAATTTCATTGTCGTTATTAAAAGCTGTTTATTCAATTTCTGGGGAAAAAAAGTCTCATTGCTGTCACCATAATATGAATGATCAAAGAAGAGTAATTGTAACATTTCTTTCAGGAATCCTGCCCTCAGTAAGCCCATAGGATATGTTTACCCTCTCTTACCAACCAACATTTGTACCCATATGTTGAGATGGCAGCATGCCTCTCTCACTAGGTACTATGCCAGTTTCAATAGGATATAGATGCCAAACAATATTTAAATAAGGAACTAGCATAATGCTGAAAATACCATCTGTTCTGTAAAATTTCCCTTATTCTGTGACAGGATTGCCACACTCAACTTCCATGTGTTAATCACATTTTTGATACACAATAATGAAATTTGAATACCTGAACAGCTCAAATGTCTGAGTATCCATGATACCTACAGTTTTATCCAGAAATACAGAAGCTTTGCATCGTATGTTTGGAAGCCTTTTTGGAAAACATAGGACATCAAAATGCAGTAGTGTATATATAGAATTAAGAAGTAACTCGTGGTGATAGTGGCTGTGAAATATATTAATCAGCCTTCAAAGAGAAGTGTTTACTATTATCATGCCCATTCTCATGGGCAGATCTACAGAGACCGTTATGCTGAAAACTTCTATAATGATTCCTTCAGTGAATTTCATGTAGGTCAGCTCTAGGAGCGACATCTCTTCTCTCTGGATTCCTTACTTATGGATTGCATTAATCTTAAATTTATCAGGTGGATAAAGTTCAATTCCAGTGCAAGCTACTGGTTAGGAATCTTCTTAATCAATCAACAAATTGATTTGAAATCTCCATTTCTCACTCTTCTGGTAAAGTCTCTGCATAGTAAGTCCCCAACGACTTCTGTTTATTTGGCCATAGTCATGAAGCCTTTTTTTTTTTTTTTTTTTGAAGTGCCATGATTCCATTTGGTGATATCTGAAGAATTGCACTTTTCCCAACAAGCGTCTGTGTGTATATATGTATAAAGACATATATGAATACAGCAATATGGCATTTTCTAGAAAATACTGACTTTTGTGAGTGGTGGCAGCTGTCTCTATTAAAACAGATTGAATGTGATTGATCCCAAACTGAAAATAGTTGCTCTGACAAATGCATATTTCTTCTAAAGATCATTGTGTCAAAGAACATTTCTTGTAACTTTCTTAGGTGTGAGAGACTTTGATCATCTTCATTTCAGAAAGGGCAGAAAGATACTTGGTATAACAGTTTTACATGAAGTTCAATGATTTTTTTTTTTCCCTGATAAATATCATTGCCACTGAAGAATTAGGTTTCTGGGGGACCTATCAGCTTATTCTTGTTGAGTTTAACGAATGGCATAATCCAGTGTACTATTTCAATGTACAATTTCACATAAGCAGACTCTGTAATACTTATTGCCCTACACAGGTAGATTAGGAAATGGTTTGGGGTTTTGTTGTGGGATTAGGTTTTTTTCATTTGTTTGTTTTGCATTTGAACTTAGGTTGTACAGCAAGTGAAGTACAAAGGTCTCTTGAGACCTTATAGATTTCACTAAAAGTATATTTGTCTTGCACTGTTCCTAATTTTTGCCTCATATGTCTTCTCGTCTTCTTCATTCTGTCGTCATAGTCAACCTAAATTTTGCCTTTTTCTTTATTCTACACCTAGAACTGAGCCTTTTCCACAAACACAGATCTTGTCTACTGAGCTTGATGGAGGAGTTGGGATCTTTACGCTGTCTTTGTCTGTAAATATCATTGGTAGTTGTAATTAGCTATATATATTTGCATCCACCAGAAAGGTGTGTGAAAGCAGTAATGTTAGCCTTTGACGACTGTCTCAGTCTATCATGCTTCTCTCTGTGTCTGAAAAGCACACAATGTGTTGCTCACTTCATCATTTTCTGTGAAACCATGCATTTTTCTATTTTGAGGGCTGAGTAAATATATCAATTAATATTAAAATATGTATTTCTATATTAAAATCATTAAAAAATGAAAGGAAACATGACTTCTGCCTACAAAGCAGGATATAGAAGTGCCACATAATAATTTTTGTATTGGAGAAGATACAGTCCTTCTTGAGGGGAAGTAAATGTGTGGATTAGGTTAAAATATATTCGTTGTTACACAATTGCATACTTAAGTGGTATCAATTAGATTAATTGGGTGTTATGGCAGAATCATAGAGTCACAGAACGGTTGAAGTTGGAAGGGACCTCTGGAGGTCATCTGATCCAACCCCTCTGCTCATGACAGAATGGAAGAGACACATAAGGATCGTTGAGTCCAACTCCCTGCTCCTCATGGGAATACCTAAAACTAAACCATATGTCTAAGAGCATTGATCAGACACTCCTTGAACTCTGACAGGCTAGGTGCCATGACCACTTCCCTGGGGAGCCTGTTCTAGTGACTGACAACCCTCTCAGTGAAGAACCTTTTCCTAATGTCCAGTCTGAACTTCCCCGACATAGCTTCATTCCCTTTCCTCATGTCCTATCGCTGGTCACCAGAGAGAGGAGATCAGCAGCTCCCCCTCCGCTGTCCCCCTTGACAAAGTTGTGGACTTTGATGAGGTCACCCCTTAGCCTCCTCTAGTGTGAACAAACCAAGTGACCTCAGCCGCTCCTGGCAAGTCTTGCCCTCGAGACCTTTCACTATCTTGATTGCCCTCCTCTGGACACACTCTAATAGTTTGAAGTCCTTCTTATATTGAGGCACCCAAAACTGCACACAGTACTTGAGGTGGGGCCACACCAATGCAGCGCAGAGTGGGACAATCTCCTCCCTCAACTGGTTAGCAATGCTGTGCTTGATGGATCCCAGGACATGGTTGGCCCTTTTGGCCGCCAGGGCACACTGTTGACTTGTATTCAACTCGCTGTCAACCCAGACCCCCAGATCTCTTTCTGCGGGGCTGCTCTCCAGCTTCTTGTCCCCCAGTTTGTGTGTTATAACCAGGATTACCCCGTCCCAGGTGGAGAATCCAGCACTTGCTCTTGTTAGATTTCACATGGTTGATGACTGCCCAGATCTCTCTGTAAGGCCTCTCTACCCTCAAGGGAGTCCACAGTTCCTCCTAATTTAGTATCATTGGCAAACTTAATGTCTATTCGATTCCTACATCCAGATCGTTTATAAAAACAGTAAGGATCACTGGCCCTAAACTTGGGCCCTGGGGAACCCCACCAGTGACTGGTTGACAGCCTGAAGTAACCCCATTTACTGTAACTCTTTGAGCCCAACGTTCTCAGCCAGTTGTTCACCCATCAGGGCCACCTAGAGGCAGTTGTCCTATTCCAGCTTCCAAACAAGAAAAAGCAGCAAGGGGATTAACAATCCATCTGTCCTCAGGCAGAAGATTTTTCAT
>Ga0181612_170333_pt1 | contig 21647 bp, 9 predicted proteins | sample HoacroProtozoa21_FD_119630 | JGI IMG/M metagenome (GOLD analysis project Ga0181612, IMG submission 119630) | Hoatzin crop microbial communities from Cojedes, Venezuel. Combined Assembly of Gp0051906, Gp0051904, Gp0051908
GCGGCCGCGTGGCGCTTTTGTTGCCAGCTGCAGCCAAACACAGAACACACACTTTTGATAGTGTAATGATAACTTCTACTTAAATGGAGTTTTAACTACAAGAACATCACCTTTCATTGTAAGGGAAGTCCTCTTCATACTGAAATGAAATGCATGTTTGATACTGAGTTGCATCAGTCTGTTTCTGGCCTGACAAATTATAGATACCTGGGAGCATTTTCTGTCATGAAGGACTGCCAGCCTGCATCCAGAACATTAAATTTAGCCTCAAAACCAGACGGTAGCATGTGTCTCGTGTACGGCGGGCAGAATAACCTGCTTGCCTTGGCTCCCAAACTACCGTGGCTGCCTGGGAGCACACCAGAGGGCCGCAGCCGGTCCAGGCTGGGAACCACTCTGTGAACAGAACCACAGAGGCCACGGCAGTTCCCTGCCAGCAGTCAGTCCCCCACCCCATCACCACTCACCTGCCTTTTTCTATGCAGGCTACTGAGTGTGAAAAGCAGGGTTTAAGGAGCCGGAGCAGCAGCTGTGCCTGGTGTGGGAGGCGGCCATGCACTGCCCTGAGGCAGTAGCAGCCGGCCCTGTAACCACCGCCCACAGGCCCTGGGGCCCAGCAGGCAGAGGTGGCGGCCTCGGCACCCACTCCACGGGAGGCTGGAGGTGCTGCGGGAGAGGTGGCTGGAGAAAGGAGGCATCCCGCCCCAAAGAGTGCTCCTCCGAGGGGACTGCGGTCCATGGGGAACCTGCACTGGAGCGGGGACGCCTTCCTGAGGGGATGGCATGCATGACAAACTGGGAATGCGCCTGAGGGACAGCCATCATTTCCCCACAGACGTCTCTTTCATAGCCTAAACTGTCCTGGGCAGTCTGATGATTTCTCATGCTGAACCATCCCTGTCACTCCTCTGAATCGTACCTGGAGAGACTCCCTTCTTTCACAAACTTTTTGAATATTACATACACAAGAGAACACTGTGTGTGTCCCGATGCTACGCGCAACACCGTGCCTGGCGTCGAGGTCAGGCACTGCTAGCCCCAGGTTTCTGCCTCTTCAATAACGGCTGTTCTAAGGATGCTTTCTTTTTAATGCGGGAACCGACTTAAAATAGCTGCAATACACTGCAAGTTCTCCAATGTGTGCATATCCTTCTAGCACTGATTGGATACTACATTTATTTAAAAAGTGGGTACTCTTCAAGATGCCTGACCAGAGCCTCCCACACTTCTCAAGATGAAGGTGGTCCTGGCACAAACACACGAGCATAATGACAGTCTCTGCTTCATTTTCTGGCTGTTTTCCACACACTTCCTAACCTTCAGCTTCCTCCCTGACTTCTGAGCATCAAGCTAACGTATCCATACAACTGTTTACTTTTGCCCGAAGACTTCATTTCTACACAGCAATATTCAGTCAGAGCCCATCATGCAAGTTTAAGCTTGCCCCCCTCCCACCGTGTGCATCACTTTGCATTTCATTTTAGGTTTCATCTGCTATTTTATCACATTCTGCAGTTTTGCAATTTTCATAGTTGTCTTTAATGCCATGAATAGCTTAGTATCACCAAACTTTTTTCTTCCAAATCATTTTTAGTATATAGAACAGCACAAAGCTCTGCTTCCTGGCAAGCTCACATTTTAGAGTTAGTAATTCATCTGTTTAATTCCTGGGCTTCTTTAGAACTGTTCTGTCGATTGTCCTTGTCCTCTTTACCTGTTTATTTAATAATCTCTTCTACTATTACCTAAATCTGGGGCAGATCATTTGATGTCTCCTACAAGAAAAAAATCCCTCATAAAAGGCTTCGCAGGATCTCTTGTACTAAGCCTTTGACAAATGTTCCTTTAATCCTAGTTATATCCCTCCAATCTGTCTTGCTGACTTCATGATCTGGAAGAGGTTTCTTCGCAGATTTTTATGCCTTCATACCTTTGTTCCTGTTGCCCTTTTTTTGGTCATCTTCATTGCATTTTTGTATGTAATGTCTCATTTTTTATGTTTACTATTTTCACCATTTGGGCAAAACTTCGACTTTTTGAAGGATGTCTTTTCTTTTCAAGGACTGTGTTTATCCTAGTGTTTCACCGCGTCAGCTTTCTCTCACTTTCTGAAAAACTGTAGACTATATATTCATATTGTCCCAATTGTTTTTCTTGGGCTTCTACTAGTTGTAGAAAAAAAAAATTATTTTTATAGAAGCATGGCCTTTTTCTTCTTTACTGTGTCTAATAATAATCACACTGTTCTGCCCTTTCAGATTTCCTGTTTGATAAAAATTTTCTAACTCTATTTTTCTTCACAGGTATGAAAATTACCTAGGGGAATGCATAATTTTGAAAGGTGCTCTTTCAGAACTATCTGCCTTCCCTCACTCTTCAATAGAAAACCTCAGATATAACTCAACCTCAAAGGGTTTAAAACCTTAGTACAAGGTCTTGATTTGGTGCATGTTACCCGCTTCCTTTTAGGTTCAAATAAAGTCTATCCCTTCAAAAAGAATTTTTCTGTTCCAGCAGTATAAATCCCTCATGTTCTTATACTGTTTTCTCATTCACATGATGAAACTTTGGCCCAACTGCTTCTTCTTGCACTTCTTCATGCAGTACAGGAAGCACTTGAGAGAATACCACAGCAAAGATGGAATATTACTTATGTAACTTTTGAAATCTTTTTCTGGAAGTGTTCACGCTTTCCCCATCTCATCATATACTCATTTGAATAAAGGATAGCAATAACACCATTTCAGAATAACACAACCACCTTTTCTTTCTATCATAACTACATCTGTTAGAATTTACTGATGCAGTTCTAGCACACCAAATTTGTATTTGGTACTTTAATTTTAAAATAGCATATTCTCTGTATAAAAGTCATCATATGCTATCCTCTTTAAAAATGTTTCAATTACTATAAGGCATCAGTAATTGTTTGCTTTCTGTCTTTCACCCATGCCATGCATTCACATGACGACTTTACAGAGCAACTCGGTGTCCCCTTCTGCATGCTGATTTTTGTTCCTTTTACAGGTACTGCTAACATTATTCACCTGTTCCTCACAGTACCATAATTTCTTCACATCCTGTGCTTTCCTACAATCTCTCATATTATCCCTCCTTCTGTTCACATTTGTTACTGCATGTATTTCCTATTTTTTATGGTTCAATTTTATTAAAAATTAATCCCTGCACCCCAAGCTACTCAGATTTATGCTATTATAATTTCAGGGCATTTCCAGAGGAACAGGTCCAGACTGAAGTGGTAGCAAGGCACTCGAATTCAGAATTTGGCTCAGGGTCAAAACACATAACACATTGCATACAAATGACTGTTTAGTGAGAGCTATGTGATCCAAGTGAAAAACCCTTCAAAATTGCTGTGGAAGGCTAAGAGTTGTACCATATAAGGCAGATGTTTGTAAGTGTGAATTCTGCATACAGGTGAGAGCTGGGAACAGATGAAGAGATTTGTAAAAAGCTAGAAATAAAGCTGTTAATTGTGATAATTATCTACTTCATATTTGGATAGAGTTTTGCCACAGAAGCAATGGAGTAAAATCAAAGCTGGCAAATCTAAAAGCAAATTGAGAGAATGACCTTGTTGGCTGTGATTTTAATACTATTTTGTCTAATAGAGAAATACATAGTTAGGAGACCTTGTACACTAGACAGACTCTTGAACATGTTTTCTCGGAGAGATCTGCTTTATATTCCTATCATATGCAAATGACTGTTAAGGTCAAATTGTTAATCCCTAGTTTGTAACTCTAAATATAAAAATACTAGTGACAAGGATCTTGGCTTTCATAAAATAAGATATACATGTATCTTTTGATGATCTTACATCACTTATTTAAATTATACCAAAAATGAGAACCATGTTAACCTGAAATTATTTGAGGTGACTGAAAATAAGCTGTGCTCAGGCTTCACAAACCTGAATTTGAAAGGTTATTATTCTACAAGATCAGACTGAGAAGGTGGACAAAATACAAGTTTATGTCATTCTTCTTTTGGCTGAAATTAATTGAAGGAAACTGGAGCTAAAAATAATTTATTTAAAATGCTGTTCAATATTTCAAAAACATACATAATTTTTATAGGAATACCAGATTCTTATTACACAACAAATGTAATTTACTTCTTGTTGTGTTTACAGTCTGTCAACGGAAGACAACTTCCTTAAGGAAGAGGAGTTAGTACGATCTAAAAGAGATCAGAAGAATCTTCAGTGTAGCTAAAATACACTTTTCTGAACACACAAGTAGTCCATGTGCTACAGCAATAAAGGTATGAAGTGTAAAGTAAAGGGTTAAAAAAAAAAAACCAGAAATGAGAAATCCAAGAAGAAATTTGTGTGCCAGTTCTAGTCTAGTATTTCGGATTTTCCTACCTTTTTATGTCCAGCTGGACAGCAGCTTTCACAGATACAGCTAGCACTGGCTTTGTGATACCTTAACTTCTGCCTTCTCCAGTGCTGCAGATAAGATTTCTTTTAGCTCGAGAGAAACTCCAGGACAAGCATTTGACTTTGGATACAGAAAAGATACATCTAAAACTTTGTCATTGCAAGCCCAGGAAAGGCTGAAACACCTTTTATTTGACTGGATTTTTCTCCTTCTTCTTTTCTGGAAGAAGAAAGAGAGTAACTGAGAAACATACAGAGGACTCGGTTTTGCTGTGTTTCTTAGTTAAAAATCTGGAGTGCTTCTTTTGGAGTTTTGATTCTGTGAAGAAAGTGAAAACAATTCCATTTATAAGGTAGACCAAAACAATCACAGAAACCATGAGAATTCGAAGGCATCACAGAAATTACAGCACAAAGAGGCCCACAAGTTGCCTACTTATTATCAAAGATGGAAAGAACATCAAGAAAATGCGTGCTTTGTTAATTTGTAAGAAGACTTCAAGGTCCTTAATCTCAGCATTGAAAAATCCTTAACTAGAAGTTACATGCCCAGACTTGCTATACTGTACATGTTAAGAAAATTAAAAACACAATCAGCCACTGAGTAGACAAGCAAGTTGGCTAAGAAAAAAATTTAAGCTAATTTGAAAGACAATGCATCTCCCAGCCAGAAAAACCTTTCCTGAACTTCTGATTAAAGTGGAGGATGATACTTCCTCTCAAATGGAAGTACCCAAGGTCTTTTCTAGTTATCTTCTTTACTTAAAAAGCCTAAATTCTCCCAGAGCTGTGGGAGATGCTCTGGGTTGAACTTCAACCCCTGCACACTTTTGAAAGAGGGTTTTAATACACATATTCCAGTTCACAAGGGAGTGCTCTGTGTAACCTGATGCATGTTTCATGGGTTCTGAGGTGGATCTCTCTTCTGGAGCTGCACAAATTGCTATAATCAAGTGTCTAAAGGAGAAGAAATTTGGTGCTCTGTCCTTAGAGTCTCCCATTACTTTCTGCTTATGTTTCAGATTAGACCAAATTTAGCAACAATGTCATCAGGGGACATGAAAGAAGCAGTTAGTTAAGCTAATGTTTCAAATATCAGGATATTATGTACTCTAGATAAATTCTGACCCACTGAGTCAGGACTTCACCAGCTGGTTAAACGTGCTGCACTGCATGGCTGGCAAACAAAGAACTGGCCATTCTGTGTGTCCTTGACATTTCAGAAGTGTGCATTTTTCACAGATGAAAGAAATGGCAGGAGTTTATCTTAGTAGGTTCTTTAGTATTATGATGAATCTGAAATACTACAGAACTGTACATAAGAAATAATATTTGTGGGTAAAATTTCCAAAACTATGTCATTTGATGGCTGGATAACAAAATAATAGGAAATTATGACAGAAAATCTACATCAGGCACAGACCTACATTTGTTTTCCGGTTCTAGTAATCTAAGTACATACAGTGCTAATAAGTGGACCTTTAGAAAGTAAACCAGCTTAATTGCACATCTTTAACATTATTCATTAGATGTCTGTTGCTCGTTACTGGATGAAATCATCCTGGTACAATTACAAAACTGAACTTTAAATCCATAAGTCTAGGTTTTCATACGAATTTCTAGATTACTTTCTTATGTTCAATGATTTAATTTTGGTTTTTTGGTTCTTTCACCATACACAATGATAAGATTTTTTCTCTTTCTTTAAATTTGTCCGTAAACATCAAACTCTGTTTGTGTCTGTGTTACAAACCACTGTTGCAGTAATCATGACATGACCACACTAAAATTTCTGCTTTTTGGAACAGTCTTCATGCCATGCAATAAAATATCATCATGTTAGAAAACCAATTCTGCCTGCTTCTATTTTCCACTATCTAGCATTAAATTGTTAGCCCAGACAGTGTAACAAAGATCTACTGGGTGTGTTTTTAAACAGGGTAGCCAAGTTAACCACTAGAATCCACAGTTTTAACCAAAAACTAGTTTTGAATCCTACTGCTTTGTTTTCTGAGAGATCAGTCTGGAAACAGATGTGTGAGGCATGTCATATTTTTACATGTTTTTACATACACACATACATTTGCCTGTGCAAAAATACACACATTTTGCTATATTTATGATGTGTGGGAGACAGAATTCTGAAATGCAAACACAGTTCTCATGCTATTTAATTATAATGTGACTAAGATAATTTGTGTGACTATGACTTCGTGAAGCACTTAAAAAGAGACCATAAAAGTCAGCAATACTTATAGCCAGAAGGAATTTAATTCACAGCTCAAGCAAAACACATGAAGGTAAGAAAGCATCTGATACCACATAATCCAGAAGAAAATCTTTTCCCAACTAAATAAGAGAGTCTGCATTGATCAGAACTTCTGAATGAATAATTATGAATACTTAGATTTAAAAGCCTAGGAACCAAGGATTACTTAAAATCCTTTACTCTGTGCTACTTCTGTCACAAAACACATAGTTTCTGTGGCATATTCACTTTAACAATCCAGGCACAAAATATTTATAATACGTCTATTTCTTCCTAGGCCATAAAGTCACAAGAAGTTAAAAGCAAAAGGAACATAAGTTATCAAAATGGCACTTCTGCAGTGTAAGAAATGTTTAACATGAACCCCTAAAAACTGTCTAGGAAAAGGTTGTTCTTCTTTCTCTCCTTCTCCTCAAAACATACATACCCACATTTGAATCAGATATTATAAACAAGGCATATGTTATATTATAGGAAGATATTATTGGAAACCAGAAAACTTCTACTGTCTTAACAACTTAAAATAAAGATTAAAATGTTGGGTTTTGTCCACTTTCTTCATAAGTCCTCATCATTTCAAGAAATTACTTAAGTGTTAAAATTTAATTCAACCTTTTTATGTACAATAAAAAAAAAAAATCAAGGGTATACAAAGGAGAGATTACAACCAAAGGGAAACTTTGTTCTCTAACTGGCATAATTTACAGACAGATTTCAAATTACATGCATGCTTAAATCTAAGAAAAGAATTCCTTAAAACATTATAAATATTTTGACCTTTAATGTATATGAATATGTATATCTTGGTACAGAATCAACCAAGTTACATAGAAAAGCTCACAGTAAAGCGGCTTCAACATTGCCAAGTACAATTAAAACACAGATGATAATTTTTCCCAGATGTAAATATCATGTGTCCATCCCTACCTAATGCTCTGCCTTCCTTCCCTGTGCAACATCAGGTTACACTGCAACATCCCTATATGAAGCTTGACATTTTGGGAATAACACAAATAGCTTCATTTATTGTCATGTTGCCATTCACTAAACCTACTAATACTTTGCGGTTTTGCTGATATTCCTGTTTATTTGTTAAACTACCATAGCTTACTTTTTCCTAAACTTGCCTTTCAAGAAATTTAATTTACCAGTTTGCTCACTGCACTGAAGTCTGGAGCCTGGCTTCTTGAAACATATTGGTTAGCCATTGTTGTCCTCCGACTTTCCCTTCTTTTCACCAGTTTCAAGCAGTTGCCGTCTAGGAAATCCTGCTACTTAGACAGTATCCGTCTGAGCTGTATTTTAGCCTTCTGCACCAAGAAGCTGCAACAAAATAATCAGGAATCTAATAGGCAGTTAGTATCTTGTCGTATTGCTTCCCCAGAAGATATCCAGGAAATCCTTCCTACTGCACTATCCAATGCTTTGATTTCGTCTGTAGTTGCTCACAGAAAGCACTGTCTGCCTGTCCTTCCAAGTTTGGTGGCATGCTGCGCAACATCAACAGTATAGTGCCTCAGATTTTTATCTCCTTTAAATGTTGTCTCTGGACTTTCAGCAGATCCCATTCCTTATACATTCTGAATTCCAGACCAAGCATAAACATTTTTGATTTATAAGGCAACATATGTCTTCCTTCTTATCTGCCTCTCCTTTTATAGTAGTATTAGTCAGACAAGTTATTCCACAAGCGTCTGTTACATCAAATAAGTTGTAATGTCAATTAAGTCGTAATGTCAATTGTGCATTAAGACTTTCATCTCCTCTTGTTTCTTTTTTTTCCTGTATTAACACGGAGGCTGACTAAAAGGAAAAAAGCAATAGGCAAAGACAGACAAGAATATAACAAGTTAACAATGGCCTTAATGATAAGGATTTCACAAATTCTCCTTTAAACACTGAAGATTTTTTTAAGCAGATTTCAAAAACATTTTTTACCATCCAGTTTGTTCAGTTTCCCTTTGATTCATGGTAAACTTCTGCCTGGCACCTATCAAAGCATACTTTCCACATACGGCTTACAGCTGTGTAACAGGAAAAGCTCCCGGAACTGCTAAATTTTAATGACAGCTAGCAGCTGTCCTTCAAAATCAAGCTTCTTCAAATGGACTGCCTTTGTATCTGCACAGTTGAATGACACTAGAAACATCTATCCTTACATCTATGATCAACCTGTGCTATGAAGAGCAGTACAGATGAATTAATGGCTTTTGAGAAATTAGAAGCTAATAGAGAAAAGTTATTTGCATCTTTTCTTGGATCTACAGATTGGAGTCCTGTGGAATGTCAATTGTCTGCTGAGATTAAACAAGCCAAAAGTATACAAACAAGTCAAAGACATAGCTCTACTATGTACAGTGCACAATTAAGAAAGAAAACGAAGCAAAAGCATTTTTATTTCTTTGCCAATGCCCACTTTTTGTGGATCTTCAGGGCCTCTGTAGTGTAGGAGTTAGAAATATGATCAGATACAGAGTACGGCAAGTGCTACTGCAGGTAGAACACAAGGTGGTTGAAAAAATAGAAAAATAGCTTATGATTTAATACATCAGGGAAAAGTGGAAAAAAAAATTATTTCTTTCCTCCTCTCACAAAAACTGTTAAGACTTCTGGAATACATATTGAAATGCTTATCTAAAATGCCACTTCTCAGAAACAGTAAGAATGTTAATAAGTGCTTTGATGATACATTTAGTGACAAAAATGTTGCAAATCATTTTATAAATAGCCAGTTTTCTATTTGCAAACTAAGATTACTGCATTTGCACAGAGGAGGTAGCCAGAAATTCACAGATTGTATCAATGAAGAAAAAGAAAACCTTTATAACAGCAATAGTTTGGTTTTTTTTTCCCCTGATGCAGTCCCAGCTATTCTTGAGAGAGGAAGAGGTGAGAGATCCCCTTCTTTTAGCTCATCAGAAAAAAGCAAAATTCAGTACTTTTCCTTAGAGACCTAACTCCACGCTATAAAAAGGGCCTGGAAACCTTTTCCTCTGTGTTTACTCTGGGGCCACACTGCAAATGCCGCTTTGGTACGTCCATATCTCTTTCTAGCCCTGTGCTCTGCTGTTTTCTCTTGCCTTTCCTCAAAAGCACAGATCTTTTTACTTCTTCAGCAGTCAAAGTAATTTCTCAGCTTCCACAACGCATCTCTTAGTCTGTTCTGCAGGCAAATCTGTAAGGCAGTAGCCTCCACTGATGAAGTGCCTATAGGACAAAGAGGTGGTTCTCTGTCGTCTCGCTGAATTCAAAGGTAGCTGCTCTACTCAGGACGCTAACCAGTTATTGCTCAGGACAGAAATCCTGCTGGGGATGACTAACATCCATTCATTCCCCTTGTGTTTTCAGGCATGTTTAAAAAAGATTTTTTTTATGTTTTGCTTCTCCCCTCCCACAGAATGTGCTCAGATGAGCTTCCCTCCCAAGATAGACGTGTTATAGACAAGAATATATTTCCCATTTGCAAGTCCCTGTCCTAACCTTTACATATCTGAGCATGATAGCACATCTGAAAAGACTAAAAGGTACATGAACACATGTGATTTGGAAGTAAAAGTAAACCCACTCCAGATTTACAACTCTGAAAATCCATAAAAACAAAACAAAAACAAACAAAAATCCCACCCCACATCCTGCAGAATTTCCTTTAAAAATAAAATACAACTTAAATCCAATTCCACTTGGACTGTCTGCATGACTCCCCCCCCCGCCCTTTTTTTTTAGTCCTTATGTTATACTTCCTTTGTTTTACATCACAGTAGATATTTGAGATTGAAATGAAGAAATTTGTCACCACACAGTTTGTCTAATCAGGCCAGCTTTCCCACTGCATACCAAAAACTTCTTTCAGGCATCACTAACTGGTCTGGAAACAGTAATAGCATCACAGTCAGAGGATTATGGTGAGAGTTTAGGCAAGGAGCAAGACCAGAAATTATTTATAGATGGATAGTTACAAACACAGATTTCATTAAAAAAAAAAAAAAAAAGAAAGAAAGTGCAGATGCATGTCTTCCTAGAGTACTTTATAACTCATTTTATAGCACAGGCTGACTATTGCTATTGTGTCTGTATCTTAATTGAGAAAAATGTGGGTCGCATTCAATCCATGGCCAGCTTTGGTCCTCACATTGACTAGCTGAAGAAGTTTTAAGCAGTTAATTTAAATAAATGTATTTAAATTCAGGTAATTTGTCTATTTTCACATGATTACTAATAACTACTAATTTAAATGGAGATTTTCTATGGTCAGCTAGAAATAGATTTCAGCTAAGCTAAGGAATCAAGAGCATCTATACAGAAGTTGCTCAAGTTGTCTGACCTGCTTTAGTTAAATTCATTCATGTCTGTCTGTGCACAAGACCTTCATCTAGCAACCTATCTACCACCAGCCAAAGGACGTGCTAGCCAAAATTACTTTTTCAGGGACATGCGCAAAGGTTATATTGATTGTTACCATTGCAAGGCTGGACAGCCAACCCTTCCACCATGCATGTGAGAAGGTGTTACAGGTGCTGGCAATGAGACATGAAAGCCAAGCTACTGGGAAGGGTGTTTATGGCAGAAGTAGACACACCCACAGGGTGAATGGAAACTCTTTTGCAGCCTAGAGCTCTTAGCATCTCTGTATCAGGCAGAATTCACAAACCCCTAAGACAGGTAAGTGGTGGCCATCTACAGTTCCTCATCTGGGGCAAAGCAAAACAAATGGCCATGAGACAGCAGGGAAAGCTATGCCAGTTGTTTTACTCTGCCCTGAATGGAGAAGGAGCTGTTAATCATCCCAGCTAATAGTGTAGTTACCATAAGAAAGGGTGGTGACACCTTATGCTACCTCACTAAAATCCAGAGTTTGGCGTTTAACTGTGTCCTGCATCTTAGGGTGATGCGTAGAAAAGACGTTGAATGCCCACTGTAAGTGTAAAACTTTTGCATAAGGTTATTTATCCACACTTCTTTTGTGAAGCATGCCTATAACTAAACAAACTGATACAGTGGTCAAAATATAAAAGTACAAGGATCATGACATCACCAGATTAAAAGTCCGTGTAACCCAATCTGTTTGTTTTTCACAGTGGCAAACACCAGATGCGCGAAGAGCAGGAGAACACAGCGAAAGTATAGATGATGTTTTCCTTGCATAATCTCCAAGACGCCAGGCTTCCAGTTCAGGACACAAAGAAATGTCCTTGTATTCAACTGCCTTTAATACTTCTGTTTATCATGAATTAAGTCATGTGCAACCGGTACAAACTTCATCAGATAGAAAACTACTTTCAGATACATTCATCCTTTTCACATAAATACATTTTAACTTCAAAGAAACAATAAGCACAGGTACGAAAATAGGCCCCTTCTTACATTCCAAGTTATAAGGGTTTATATTGTTACAATGTATATCACTTTACAGCACACAGATGAATAAAACATGTCATCCATTTCGATTTACAGATTATAAAAATAACCACTAAATTTCAATTGCAAAGAGTTTGCCTCTGCTGAAGAAAGAACACAAAATTATCCCGGCTTCATTTTAATATATCAGTGTATTGGCTATACTTACAGTATATTTCTATTTATATCAAAAACCGTCTAGAGAAAATGGAACGATAAACACATAAGCCTATATCATCATAATAAAAAATTTATTTCTTGGAGCAGAACTGATATAATTTATTTTTATTTTGTCTTAGGAATGGGCTAACATGAGATAGAACAAGAAGAGTACCTGAATATTTTCGTAAAAAGGGAAAAATATATGGTAAAGTAAATGTTGCATGGACGTGTTTCTACAGTCAACCAAATATTCAAATAATCACTATTTTCTTCTATACAATTTAGACTGATAAATGTCATGCTATATTTTAGGCTATTGGAATCTACAGAGACTACTGTAAAAATTCTCTCTCTAAGCTTATTGGTAAGACAAAATCTGAGGAATAAAATAGAGGGAGCAAAAGAGGTAAAAAATACCAGTAATGGCAAGCCATTAAATTTGTTCAGCTGAAAGGCTTTTGGAATACATCGTGTCTTTTTCTCCTTAGAAACAGAAGTCTACTTGCTTGATGAAGAGAAGGAAAATGCACTGAGGATTTGATATTTGCCTTTGAAGAAGGAATCTACCTTTGATCTTCTCTATAAGAATTTCCTCACGATTAAAATGAAGAGATAAAATCAGCAACGTGCCACCTTGAGAACGGCAAAAGAGACATACAGTGACTCGTAAGAGAAGTGGTAATGTGATGGAGTCTATCAAAAACAAACAGGAAAGCCTATATGTACCTCTCAGCTTAGTAAATTTCAAGTGGCTGTGACAAAAATAAGCCAACAATTCAGTAATTAATAATGAGGTTGTTAAACATTTCCTTGTAGCTGTAAGAACAGACAGATCAAACCAAGAAAATAAAAGAGAATACCAAGTCAATGAGTAGAATAGGAACTATTATGCTGGCAGAAACAGGTGAAACACACCTGTAAGATGATACATGTGAAAAAAAAACCTGATAATTCTATGAATTCTTAGAAGACCAACGTAGCAATGCATGCCCATAAAATGTTGAGCAGCTTGTGAACCACTTAAGACAACAAACAAAAGAAAAAACGCAAACAACACAATGTATTGTGATTGAAGAATTACAAAAGATAAAGTTGATCTTTCTAACATGAAACATGTCAAACAAAGTCTTCCTTCTGCTCTGCTTGTTTTGCTGATAAATTTTAGTATAAAGCAGCACAAGAAATTCTAACTGTGGATAAATGCTAAAATCACATTTATTTTTAAAAAACACTTTCTGAGCTTACTACATGAGCACATGACCACTCATGTCTCACAGTAGAGAGCAGATAATATGGGTGACCTGTATGTCTCAAAATGTTTTTTGATTAATTGCTCGCAGCCTTACTAAATGTCAACAAGCAAGAACTTCTGAAGCAAACGGCTTTGCATTTACCTCCAAAGACCAGAAAATATTGCACAATCTTCAACATGTGCACAACACAGCCCCTTGAAAACATTAGAGGGTTTTTTTATGTAAAGAACATCTAGTGCAATGTATCAAAAATTTCAAAATGGTGTCAGCATCAGCCCTATGCACTTAGTTGGAAACGCTACCCAAGACTTTAAAAAATTTTTGTACACATGAAGTCTTCTAACAGCACTCCAATACGTTCCCCATTTCTCTACGTCTAATTTAAAATGGCTTAAATCAATTACAAAATTTGAAATAGTCACTGTGAGCAGATTTGATTCTCTGTATAATCCAGACTAAATGATTGGCCAGGTTAATTGCCATTTGAATGAGAAGATGTATTCTTGAAACATTCAAGGTTGACAAAAAATGTTACCACAATGAAGACTCCATGGCAATCTTAACAACTAGATCTATGGTTGACTGTGTTCAAATTAAAAAAAAAAAAATGTTCCTCAATCATATGAGTTTGTCTTGCTTCAATGTTCAGCCATTTAATCCTGCCTGACTTTCAGTCCTCTCTAACTAGTGTGATTAAATTCCCTGAGTGCTTTCATGACAAGACATATTGCCTGAGCATTTTCTAATTTTTCATCATTCTTGAACTGCAGTTTCCACAACTCAACACAACACTCCAGTAACAGTTTGCATCACTCGCAAATTGAAAGATAAATGGAGTAGGAAGGTTATTGTAGCATTAGCCTTTTTACAAATCCAATCTTAGAAGCTATTTTGAAAAAATAAGTTTCCATGGCTGCTGATTTTCTATCAGAGCCCATAACTTATAAAAGTGCAGTAATTTGGTTATGCCATTGGCATCCACCTAAATAATAGCATAGGGAAAGTTATAATTCTTCTTTATGAAAATCCATTTGTGTTGAGATGATCAATAGGATAATACAAATGCTCATTATCTATTTGAATTTTATTCCACAGGGACAAGTTCAAAGTTGATATTCCCTTATGGTTTTTTCTCCTTTGCGTGTTTGGAACATCACCTTCAAGCTTATATCATTGGCCCTGCTTTTTAAAGCTATATAAGATAGTCAGTTACAGCAAGAGTCCAAATGCTGCAAATAAATATATAAAGGATCAGAATTGAGTTATTTTAGTATGAAAATCTTACAAAGCTGAGAAATTACTTTATAGACAGGATTGTCTTATATCGGACTTCTTGAAGGAAAGATATCTCACAGTAAGTGAGTGTAGTATGTCCTGTATCTAGAGCATTCTCCAAGTACTTCTACACAAAGCAGCCGCGAGTTACATCAGCCAAGGCCTGAAAAGCAAGTATTTTTCATCCTAAGAGTAGAGATAAACGCAAAACACCTAGCCAAGAGATCTTACATCTCCTTGCTTCTAAGAACCAGACCATAAAAGATTAAATCATTCAGGCCTTTTAAGCAAAAAAAATCCTTCAGATATTTCACAGGAGATAAACCTTAAATAATGGAGTATTTGTTACAAATACTCAGCCAGATATTGGCCCGAACACAGAGTTTAGTATCTTTGTTTTGTTTCAACAGACCTCTGGCATTTTGGATGCTCAAAACTGAGCAAGACCTCAGTTTTACACTTTTGTCATCTAAAAATAATAGTTTTATTGACACAGTAAAAGCTCTGAATTCTTCTGTAGCTTTGTATTAGGACTGTACTAAAGGGACTATTTGAAATGCAGTTAGATTTCCTACGCAACTCCATAACTTCTTAAAAAGGAATAATTTCAGAAACGGGCATCATGGACCTTGGGATATGCACAAAAACCTTAGTCTTCTATTTTCATCTCCTGGTTTACCCCTTTACTTTGCTGCAGATCAAATTTGTGTTATCTGATTGATATTGTAAGCAGCAAAACCTGCTTGCGCAGCAAGTTAAGTATATAGAAAGTCTCCTACCAGCAAAAATATTGGACAGCATTTGATGGCGAGATGTCTCATGTGCACATGCATCTGGAGAGGTATAAAGGCTCAAGAAGTGGAAGGAAACAGTGCAGGCTGGAGAGAGATTCTGAGAAAGTGGTCAAGTCAGGAAAAGGAGAACACAACGGACTTCCTCACATCAGTACTCAAGAATAGGTGGCTATTGGCTGCAGAGTTTCCACCACAGACAGAGCAAGATGAAGCCTTGGAGTCCGTGACCCAAACATTGGACCTGACACTCTCCTTGCTGCTAGTGCTGCTTCTTTTCCTTTCATCAGTAGGGTTTTCAACCAAAACATAGTCAGGATTGAAACTGATCTGCAGGAGGACTGTAGGAAAAATGTATTTCAGCAACTCTGCAATTAAATTTAGCTTTGACAGGCTCAAAGTGAAAGGCTTAAATCATCAGACAATATGACCACCCAAGAAAATACAAAAATTGACTGACTCATCACTAGCATGATAAGTGTCATTTATTAGAAGGTTTTAAGCAGCAAGCTTTTATATGAGGCATAAATCATCCTATTTTTTAAAGGGAAACACGCAGTTTAAGGGTTACATCATTTTTGGAAGGTGCCCTGCTCAGCTGAACTCCATCACATTTTTCTAATTTTTCTTCAATATGCTGTCACAATACACAGGAAAAAAGCAAGCAGCTAATTGATTAAAGAAAAAAAGGGTTTAATGCTATTTGTGTGAAACTGAAGAACTCTGATGACAAGTAACCACACAACTGTTTAACATGTTTACTAAAAGTCAAAATGACTATTTAAAAAATAACAACAAAGCATAGTATTTTTATCATTGGAAGCCTGACAGGTTTCTGTTCACCTCCTTCCTCCCCAAATGTGCAATACACTTAGCAGAAGACAAAGGGAAGAGTCACGGGAGCTACTGTCCTTCGCTCTTCTTTGTTCCCATCCCCCTGTGCAGCCCCGCTATGAGGGGTTCACTGTGCTGCTGCCCACAGCCCTTCCTGACACTTTCAGGGCTACCAGCAGCAACAAAAAACAGGGCACACAACTGTGCATGCAGAAAGAAATCACAAATTGTCACTTTGTAAACCAGCAAGACATATGTCAGAGTACCTCACGAACAGTCTCACTGGGGATCTCAGAGTACAACAGTGTGGTCACAAAGTGATTAGTCACAGGTTATTTTTGAAGCTTCAGACCGCTGCACGGACTGCCGTTGCAACCATTAAAGCCTGAAATGTTTGCACTCATTTTCATTCCTGTGCTTCATGGAACGTTTAATGCCAACTATAAAATCATTTAAAAGGCAATTGAGTTTTCAGCTCAGAAAAATAAGGTGACTCCCAAACAGCATCAGTGTATTCACAAAGCCTCAAGTAAACAGCTTAAATTCCAATAAAATGAGAATTCTTAAGGCACTGACAGATATTAAAAAAGTATTTTTGGAAATAAACATGTAGAAACTGTTGTGTAGGTATTAATTCTCTGCCTTCCATTTAAGTCTTACTTCTAAAAGGATGACATTATAAAGCCCTGCAACATTTTCCAGTTTAAGACTGTTCCTAAAATGATAGGATTACCACTCATCACACAACACTAAAAGCCTTTGTATGCAGCCAACCAGACACAGTCAAATTGCGTAGATACCACCTAGAATGGTTACAAAATTAGTTCAGATAGCAGAGTTGTCCTTTATACAAGCTACATCTCATAAGTATGAAATGTTGTGCCTATTATTCTTCCTTTCTCAGAAGAAATTAAGCAGATAACTAAACTGAGAATATTCATTGCACAGCTAAAATAAACTCTCACGTCATCCATACAAATTTGAAATTCTGCCTGCAATCACAGAGTTCCCCATAAAAAGAAAAATCAGCATGCTAATTATTAATAAAACTCCATTGTGCTTTACAATGGATTCTTGAGACTAGAAGGACACCATTTGTATTATTTCCAATAAAATACAAGAAAGAAATATTATTTGAGAAGTTCTGCATAAAAAAACCCCAGTGGCCTCAATCAGTAACCTTAGTATACTCACAGATAAGCACAAACAAAATGTGGTTAACTTTACCTGGTCTTTATTCCACAGTGGACATTACCACCTGTAGATGGGAAGCATACACAGCTATAGTTCTATTTGTGTTTAAAAATATAATTTGAGGAAATCCCTTAGCCTCCCTAATGCCTAATTTAATCCATTTTCAATCTCCAGTCTGCTCCCAGATCTTTACCCATTATCATAAGTGTTAGCATTGACAGTGGGGTTAATATGCAATGTAATTCATTGATGAAAAAAAACAATGGGGTTGTTTGATATTGCAAAATAAATGGTAGTTTCAGCTCAGAGTAATGACTACTCAACAGGAATCCAACTACCATGTTGGATTTTAAGTATATGGAATGATCAAATGCCCCAGATACTAACACAGTCAACCCATGCCTTTTCAGGGAAACACTGGAAAAAAAAGAAAGCTGGGCACTGTGGGAAATGAGATAGCATCTACAACCAAGAAAAACTGACAGGTCATTTGTCCATGCTGTCTTCCCCTCATTTACAGAAATATCTCATTTTAAACCAAGAGCCATAAATGGCCTGGTATCCCAAAAGGGAGGGTTAGTCAAACAGCCTACAAAGATATAAAAAGACCTTAATTTTTTGCAGAACAAAGAGCTTTACTCCTAATGTCTTTGCTATTTAAGTAAAACTTCTCCCAACAAAAATAAGTATTTTAAGGAATTGAAAAGAATGCCTGAAAGAGCAACAGTCAGAAGAGGAAGGTGGAGGACAGACAACTTTCCAACTGACAATGTAACTAAGAGGGTAACATTTGGAATTACAGCTCTATTGCCAGGCCAGCCTTCTAAAAGCAAAAATGATTGTGCCCCAAGGTAAAGTAACAAGACTTTCCCTTTGAAATGTCTTCATCCATGATTACCTGTGCTTTTCAGGCAGCTCAATTTCAAAAGAAAAATGGTATATGAACTATTTAACTTTTATTTATGGATTGGGAATATTCGAACGCTTCCCTGTTTTTCCACTGAAGCACAGTTGTATTGGGCTGGACCAGTTATCACAGAAGTACCACCAGCTCTAATAGCTAGGCACGGCAGTAAAATCAAGCTAAAACAAACCAAACACACATGTGAAACAAGAAAGAAAATGATTGTTGAGGCTTCCTGTTCCCTTTTTTCCTGAAGCTCAGTCTCCACTTCATGAATCGGTATATGTTATTTGTTCAAGTTTTTAAAACTTTCCCTCATGTATTAACGCATATTTAGGCACCACGTTCATAGAATCATAAAATGGTTTGGGTTGGAAGGGACATTTAGAGGTCGTCCAGTCTAGTCTCCCTGCAGTGATCAGGGACGTCTTGCACTATATCAGATTGCTCAGAGCCCTGTCCAACCCAACCTGAATGTTTCTACACATCTGGCTTCTACAGCCTCTCTCTGCAATTTGTTCCGGCGTTTCACCACCATCATAATAAAAAATTTCTTCCTTTTTCACTAAGGAAAAGATTTGTACAATTGCTTGACCTTGTATTTTGGGGTGGCGGCCACAGAGCAATAGCAAATGCATTCTTTATCTGTGGTGTGCTACACCAGATGGCAAATGCACCATGCTTAAATGTGAGTCAGTAAACTGTATTCAAACTGCTAATAGTTAAGATTCTTCAGAGCACGTGATGCAAAAGTCATCAGATGTTTGGAAAGGCAAATCAAATCACTTAATCACTAGTTAACATTTGTGCATATCAGAAAACCACCACACAGTTCAGCACAACTTGTACTCTCTGATCAAGGGAGCCCAGAATGGACCAGCAGGAATACTACAGATTGTAACAGAGGAGTTTCAGTACTGTCTTCTGTGGGAGTTTGCACAGACCTGCCTACTCAATGATTTCTGAGAGCACTAGCTGGAGGCACTCACTATGCTGAGTTTCAACTTCAGCCCCAGAAAGGGTGCAGAGGAGGTTTATTCAGGTCAGCTATTCATAGACTGTATAATTTAACTCTACACTCCATATTCCAAACTGAATCGGCATTCCTCTACTAGATATCTGTTGGGAGACCTAAGCGGTACTGAATGCAGTCTTCTGAAATTGGGGACAACTAGGAAGAAGTGACTCCCTGAATCTAATTAGGCACTCATCAGCAAGTCAGCACCCTTTTCAAGGCAGGAAAAAAGTGTTGAAATTCAGGCAGACCACTGAAGTGCAAAGGACTGCTGCAATACAGTGCACCTGAGCTGACTACCAATTGATTCCTTTGTTCCTTACTGATATTTCAACCCTACTGCCATCTTCTCATAACACTTGCTTAACATAAGGGTGCTGATATTGAATCTATGTTTAGAGATGTGTTAAGGAATAAAACCAGTTGAAGGATCCAACTGAAGTTAGATAAATTCAAAATATAAGTAATAACTACAAAAAGATGAAGTAACCATTGGAATATTTATTAAGGGACACATTTGATTTTACATTAGTTGAAGTTTTTATTTCAGGCTGGACTATTTTCTGTATGGTCTGGGTGCAGTGCCAGACTTACTTCAGACTACTAGAGTTCATGTTACGAGGGTCGGATAGAATGACGCTGATGGTCCCTTCCAGCCTTTAAAACTATGCTGTTTATATACAGTGCATATTGTAAACAGGTAATGTGTATGTCTTTAGCTTTCAGTGCTGGTGCTGTTTAGTTATGGCTACAAGCTTCTAGTCATTGTAGAGTTGCAAGTTTTAATTAACAAACACAAATAATGTGTCAACTCCAGAAAAAGACATCACTATAACCCTTGTATTCTGTAGACTCATTAGCCCAGTAAGTATGCTTTAAAAGGCAGTAATATTTGTTGATTATTAATGGCTGCTCTGAAATCCACTCTCTAAGAGCTCTTAGCAGAACTTGCATCTCTAAAAACTCAAAGTTTGTACCAGGAGACCAACAGGAACAAAATAAAATGTTCATCTGGAAAGCAACACATACTTTCAAGGACAATAACTTAACTTCACATGTTCTTATGTGCAGAACAGCAGGATTAGAGGAACCAGCTACCACTGAACAGCTGAAGAGTTTGTCTTGGCCCCGGCAGAAGGATATGGCTTGCATCAGGTAAAATTCTAAGATTACAGAAGGCAGCAGCTGGCAGAAAAGATGCAAATTCAAGAACAGATTATAGAGACACCTCAAACAGAACATTTCTTTGTCAGGAATAGTACAATCAAGCAGCTCACTAGAATATCAGCAATTTTACTCACGACCCCAGGTTCACTTCCTGCACTAAAGCATATATTTTTCCTTTCAGCACATTATCTAGACATTGAGTGAGATCTGATTTAGATCATGCAAACAAATAACATCAATGCAAGAAAGTTAGCTGAGCTACAAGGAATAGAGTGAAAGGAAATATTTATCTTAATTTTACCTCTCTAATGCAGTTACACTGCTTGAGAAGATTAATGAGTGAGGAAATTACAAAATGCTGGTCACGTTACTGCTGATTGTTCTTACATATTCTGTTACAAGCAGCATCTCATTAAAACAACAGAACTGAATCAGACTCTGCCCAGGAGCTTAGGGTGGTTTAGCAACTACTCTAACTGTAAAATTAGAAAGAAGCTTGCTTTGTTGATGTAGTCAAAGCTGGATTTTAGGAAAATGTATTACATGTTTGGCACTTCTGTATCTTAGAGCAAGTGCAACAGGAAGACAGATTTTTCTCTGTACATTAATTTATAAATGTGTAGAACAAGAATAAATTTGCTATCTTGGTAAGTCTGTACACTGCCTCAGTAAAACACTGAAGCTGTATTGATGCAAGATGTTTTAGTTTTCCATTTCAGAACTAGCGGTCTTTCATGAAAATATAAAAATACAGTATATTTTACAATAATCATTTATATATATTTCTCTGCTTAAATGGCATTATTAGAATTATTGTCATCAGGTGAGCTTGTTTTCCAAAATGACAATAAAACTTAAGGCTTCTCCTTTGTTTGGAAGAAATAAACTAGACAGCTTCAGAAATTGCTGTGAAAAAGTTGCAATAAGCTGACATACTTAAGGATACAGGAGATACATTGCAGCGTTTTACACCTACAAGAAATA
>Ga0181612_140060_pt1 | contig 21643 bp, 9 predicted proteins | sample HoacroProtozoa21_FD_119630 | JGI IMG/M metagenome (GOLD analysis project Ga0181612, IMG submission 119630) | Hoatzin crop microbial communities from Cojedes, Venezuel. Combined Assembly of Gp0051906, Gp0051904, Gp0051908
TAATAAAGGTCAATGCCGTTAAAAATAGTGTAGGAGTAAAAAGCTAATCTTACAGGAAAATCTTAAAATCTACTAAAGATAGCTTAATTGTGAGTTTAGTATAGTATTGGTGAAGAGGTTATCTTACTTTTATTCAGAGCTAACGATGTGGTGAATGCAATCAACAGCCAGAGGACTGCATAAAATCCCAGCCTTTTTATTAATGTGCTTTACTCAGGAAGGTTGTGCTTGTTTCATTGTCTACATTTAAAGAGTTTTTACCTAAAAATATGTTTCTATTTTTAAGGAAAGGAAACTGAATGGAGAAATTAATACACTTTGACATGGAACAAGAAACACTTTTTAGTTTGTGGTCTTTTTTGCCGTAAATAAGGCTTCACAGTAATAAACATAATAGTGTTTGTGCAGATGGATATATAATACAATGAAATGTAAAAAACCCCACAAAACCCTTAAACTTATTTTTTGCCTCTGAAGAGGACCATAAATAGTTGTTTCTCAAATAACAAGTTGTTTGTCAAAATATCAGTGTGAAGTATTCACAGCATCTCAAAATGAGCCATGACAATGGAATTGCTCCTCTATCGCTATTCTTAAAATCAGATTCTGAAATCTGTTTGAAGTCATAGCTGTATACAATTTCAGACTTAGTGCGTTAGGAATAAATATAATATTCAGAGCAATACAGCCTATGAACACACTGTGTTTTAGCGTTTTCCCATTTCTTGTACAGCAGATATCTATTAAATTATAACAGTGGAGAAGCAGGTTAGTTTTTGTTTGTTGCAACTATAGGATGAGGAGTTCTGCAGCCAGACCCCTCTGGCTTTAAAAGAGTGGACATTAGCAAAGTAACAGCACTTCTTACTTTACATATATGCTTGTCTCTGATCAAATGATATTATTTCTGGTATCCTGCAAATGCATCTTCGAATAACGCTTACTTAGAATCCAGGAGGCATGGAGGCTGGAGGTGGGGTGGGATTGTTCATCTTTCTGGAGTCAAGATGAGGTGTCATCCACAAATAGCCTGCAGGACGTTACCCTGGGTTTGTACTAATTTTCCAGAGACTATTTCAGCTCTTGCAGCAATGTGAAAGCCAGGAAATTAAAAAATATGAAACTTTATTTGCCCCTAATATGCCATTTAGCTGCATCTTTGGACCATCCTTTTCCCAAGTCGTGTCATGTATGGTACTGCAGTGTGCAGAGATGAGAGCATTTGTTTATAGGTTTATTTTGATGAAATTTATATAAAACTGGAACTGATAACGCTTGGATTGGCTATGACTTAAAGAAATCGGTACTTTGCATGAAGTTTCAGGATTTAAGCTTGATCTGTAAAAAGAGGATAAACACGTGGAGCTCAGCATGTCACAACACTGACCATAGCTAAACAGCATGACACCACATAATAATGTATTATGCCAGCTGGAACTGCTGGCAGACAACTTAATTCGGCCATCAAATTGTAACTGAGGTTAATAGTGGCAACAGCACCAGGCCAATGCAGCTGCTGCTGTCCGTGGAAATTTGGCATGTGTCAGTAGGTTACCTTTTGAGTGTTTTGAAATGCCAAAGAGTTTGGTGTGTGACAAACACTCTCAGGTGTGTGTTGTGCTAGGTTCTATGCAGTGTTTTACAAGATATTGAAATACAACCCAGATTTTCAGGGAAGACTTAGTATTCCAAGCAGTCCAACACAAAGGAATAAGAAAGTTCCTTTTTTTGCAAAACTTCTTCATTTTCTTTTGCCTAGTGCATACTTGGCCACCCAGAAGATAAAGCCAATAATGTGTAAGTAATAAAAGTAGCTTCACTTACAGGTTTGAGGGTTTTTCAGTGAAATATTTATTTTTGTTGCTATGCTAGACAGAAGGTTTTTGCACAGACTGTGTGTTCTGTTTTTCTCACATCATCAAATGTTTAATGTACGAGCTGTCTGCAATAAGGATATAAAGCTTGAGAAATCCTTCGTTATAGCGTGCTACAGTTGTAGTTCTAAATATTTTCATCTCGGTGGGTGGCTTTAAATCTGATTTGATTTTTTTGTTAGTTATGAACCACACAACTATGTAGGTACTAATTGGTATGATATTGAGCAATTTAGTTTTTGTCTTTGCAAAAAGGCATTTGGACAGTTAACTGATCCTAAATTTTATTTAAATTTTATTATAAATTTAGACAGTTAACTGACCTAGTTTGGCATCTGTGTATATGCTCATATTACAATGCAGTTTTATAAGGTGGAAATTTAAAATAAGACCCTGTCTTAAAAACTGATTAGCTCTGGATTTTTATTTTTTTTGTTTTTGTGGGTAGTTGTGGTGCTCTGAATTCAAGGAAATAAAATCAGGAATTTGTGAATTAAAATGCACCACTGTAGCAGGAATTTACATGTTTCCCCATTTAAGCAGCTGTTTAACTGTTCATAGAATTGCAGGCAGATATGTTTTTAAAAGTTTATTACATAGATTTTGATTATATGAACACTAAGAATGCCTGGCTACAGCTTTCAGTTATGCATATACATAATATTATTAATAGAATGCATTATCTAAATAATATATAATGTAATATGTTAATGTTCTATAACAATGTCTATAGATACCTATGAGACTATGGTTTTATATGTAAAATACACCTGCCTACCATTTCCCTTTCCGTGTTTTCCCAACAGAAGCAAGATTTCCATTGGCACAGACTGCTGTTCATTGTTAAGCTTGCAAATACAGTTCCCAGAAATACATACACTCATAACGGTATTATAGGTGGGCTGTTTTTCTTTTGTTATTGAGCATTTTCTCACAAGGGAACTCACCAAACATAATGCAATAAAACTCCCTTTATTTGCACTCATAGGCTAATTTATGGCAGACATCAGGGAAGATGTCCACTTGTAAGCCAAACTAACCTCCTGTGAAATATTCTGAATGACTGAAGCAGCTGTATACCACTCGGGAAGAATGCATTGTCCAAGTGAGGAATTTCAAATTAGTCCTAGCCAGCTATATATACGGACTCACAAAAGAATGTAGTTGGGGAAGCACATGGGAACGCAGGATGTGGAAAAGTGTGTGAGAACCCTCTTTGTGCTCCCAGCCACCCGCTCGTACCCCTCAATGCACTCACCTTCCTGTAGAAGTCACAGGGGAGAACTGGCTGATTACAAAAAAAAAGGCTTTACAGTTGGAAAATCGTAGAATCATATGGAGAAAGTTTGCTGGTATTACTTGACATATTGCTGAAGTTACCACTTTGGATAGATTTTGCACTGCAGGATATTTTGCCCAGTATTCTGTTGTTTTACTGGTCAAATTTAATTTGGAAGTAATGGAAAACAGAATCTTTCCTTCATCAGGAAAGAGAAAGAAGGAAAAAGTCTCTAGGCAGAACTTCAGACCTGAACAAGTGCGCGCCTGTTTCCCTATAGTCGTTAACAGGGTGATGAATGTGACGCAGGTTCAGTTTTAGTTAGGGTTGCTGAAAGATTCTTCCACTCCAGCCATGCTGAAACCACAGGAAAGCATTATTCACTGAAATACTGTATATCATCTATTCATTTTGCTGATTACGTTTTGGTTATAGCCAGCTTTCCTAGAAACATGTATTCCAAATCAGATTTATAGTTGCCATGTTAACAAATAAAAAAAATTATCCTTTGCCTTTCTTCTGCAAGACCTTTAAAGAAAAATGGTGAAAGTGAACTTCTAGTTTAAATAAAAACTGCTGAAGTGCCAGCTTTTTTCTAACTATTTGCTTTTATATTGCTGCTAAATATAGATACTCCTTAATAATTCCCTTGGGAAATGTTCTTTGGTTGATGCGCTGTAGAACACTGTGGAATTCCCATTAATTTTCATTGGTATTAATGGTGTCAATCTCCAAGAATACTTTAAACACATAATTGGAACATTTATTGAGACAGTCTTGGTTGTATGAGTTAATATATTAGTAATAGTATTTTATATGGGAAAACAGATTGAATTTTATGCTCATTTCCTCAGTTTATGAAATCTGTCATGTTACCTTGGTACAGGGGGGGAACCCCCCTCACCTTCAATTCCCTAAAGAAATAACTCTTTTTCTATGTTGATGTACTTCCAACCCTTGAGAAAACTGTCTGCAAGAAAAAAAAAGTAATTTTAGGGAAAATGATGAGTGTTTTGCAAAAGGCTACATAGGAAAAAAAGGCACTGAGTATTGCTTTAAGGTAGGTGCCCCACTACTAGAATGAAACAGTGTGACTGTAGCAATCACCTTGGTCACTGGACTGGGGTCTTCTGTATAATGGAAAGTGTTGCTTTTAATACAAAAAGATATATTCTGCTTCTTGTATTTCCAGAAAGTACTACTTCAAATGAATGCTGTCAATGTTTAAGCAAATGAGAAAATAGTTGTTTTTGTCTTTCAGCCTTTCCATTTATACTATTTTTGTGAGATTTTTGTCGATTAAGCTCCTTTTTCCTTCTTTGGGACTCCTGCAGAATATTTTGCTGATCCCTGAATATGCTCCTCTCTTTAAATGTGAATAGCTTGTGTTTATCTGTAAGTAGACAATTGGAGCTGCAGATTATTTCTGCCATGCGTATTAGTTCGAGCAGAGCAGTATGTGGTATCTAGCTGTACAGCTTTGACAGCTGTGAATTCAGAAGCAGCACCACAGTTTCATGTGGCACAAAGCTGGAGCTCAAAATGTGTGCTGGATCTCTGCTGGACCTGGGAGAACTCCGAAATGTGATTCAGAGATAATAATTTTTCAGGTGAATGACAGCGAAGTAAATACAAATAGAGATGAGTACAGGACTGCACACAGGCTCCTTGGTCTTTCTGAAAACCTGCGTCCTGGGAAGGACATTGCAAAGACATCTGAGTAGTAAAGACTGATAACTTGATGAAACCGGATTACTCTGTATTAACTACACAGTATCTCACTTATTAACCCAACTTTCCTATCGCCTAAATGCTGCAGTCCCCTTTGCCCTGGACTAGAGACTGTACTGAATTTGATGACCCACGGTGGTCAGACGGATATTTGCAGGAACAGGGATGGGATGTGGGAACCTGTTCAAACTCATCTTTTCTTACAGATGATATTGTTTGATAGTAAGGCTTTTAGTTCTAATGAATCTTTGCCCGGGAAATGTCCTACTGAGACTCAACTTCAATTTACTTTTAAAATCTTTTACATTTTACTTCTCTGTTTTTCATGTGGAATGGAATTTCTGATGCTTTCCAAAAACTTGTATACAATTTTGCAGATTTTACTGCTGTGAGCTGACACATGATTTAAGACTGAAAGTTTAAAAATACAGGAGTTTCCTGTATTTCCTTAAGTATTTCAGCTGATTAATGCAAGATCATTGTTAGTCTTGAATATTCATAATGGTTTAACTATAATTTTTTCTTAGTTGACCCAAAGGTGACAAGAGCAAGTAGGTTACTAGTTAAGGAACAGGATTGTGGGCAGTTTTCTGTGTGTGATGTGCATGCCCGCGCAGTAGTAAAGCAGTGGAGATGCATGGTTAACTACTCCCTTAAAAACCTTGTGTTGGAACATGCTCTTGAGGCCAGTTAACAGATGGCTTTAAAAAAATTAAAGTAATTTCATTTATATAAAATTAGTATTTTAAAACTCTAAAAGATGCAGTAGGGGAAGATAATGCAATAGTTTATATATCCTGTTTTATGATCACTATTGCTTTTACAAGTTAAGTCAATGTCAACATAAAAAACTGTAAGAAGTGATTTGTGGCTTTTTTTTAACCCAATACGTAAAATTCAGTCAGTATTTAGTTTTATGAAGGTTGATTTATAATATATTTTTAGACTTACAGTATAGTTTTACTGTGTTTAGTACGGTTATATTCATTGTTATGTCAAACACCATTGCCACAGTTGTCATAACTGGGGGTTGGACAGCTGTAGGGGAAACTTTACAAGTGACCAAAGCCTCAGTGAGCAGTATGGGAAAGTTGCACTACTACAGCCACATTGCATAGATCTCTATGTTTTTTCTGGAAAACTTCGGGCAAAAATACGGATCCATGAACTAGATGGGCATGTGCTTTGTTTTTGATCTGTGTACGTGCAGTAAATCCAGTGGGTCAAGTTCTAGGCATCTGCTGGTCTCTGTGCAAGCCAAACGCTGCTGGATTCAGTGTGTCCCCAGAGCGTCAGATCTGTTATGTGCACTCAGATGTCTGAAAATTTTGGACAAATGAATATTCTGGATAGTGATATTGTCAAGCTAAAATAATTGATGTGTTTCTTCCTTGCCTTCTGTTTTCCTGTGCCATCTTTATGCAATTTTTAACAACCGTTTGTATTCCCTCAGTAGTGAGTGAGAAATCAATTTTGTAGAAGCAGACCTTAAATATGGTACTCATTGTGGCAGTGCATCTCATGTATGTGCATTGAGAGCAGCTCAAAGAGTTTGAACACCTGCCGCCCCCATCTTACTGAGCTGTTGTAGATGCCAGGTTTTCCATTGTGTCAAGCAAAATTTTAGATTTTGGGGCAGGAAATTGTGTATACATGGAATGTTAAAGTAAAGAAGAAAAACTGTGTGGGAAATAATTCTTGATAGTATGTAATATGGAAAATATTACAAAAGTGCTATTAGACCGATTTGTGTTTCCTGACCTTTATCACCTGATGTCAACTTGGTATCCCGTTTCCTGGTAGTGACAGATAGAAAATTCATGGTGCTGCATGGCAATATAGAATATTTCAGGCTATTGGATTTTCATCTTTTACTTCAAACTCTCTGCATCTCACTGATTTAACTCATTCACAGTTGACAGCCTGAGGTTACCAGGATAATGCTTATTTACCTTCTCCTCCTAAACCTGCTTCTACTTAGAAAACTCTTCGTTCACTTCCAGCCCACTCCTCTTTTTGAAATTCAGATTTAACTCCTTTCATTTTTGATAATGATTTTATGCCTGCATATTTTCAGACAAACTGAATGGCAGCTGCTAGTATGCATCCTTCCAAATGAGATTGTTTTGTCTTCTGCATCTTGCCTTTAATAACCTTCAGCATGCTGGGTTTCACATAACAAGTACACACTCCAGCACTTTATGCAACATGCTTTGTATTTGCTGCTTTTTAAAAACTTGACTAAATATAAGTTTTTTTCACCACCATAGATTTTCACCCATACCACACATTGTAGACTTATGATTTAAAATTTGCCTTTGGTTTTTCTAAATGAAAAACTTAATTGTATTTCAAATTTGTTCCTTCTGTAAATACGGCAGAGATAAAAAGGTCAAGATGAAGGGTAGCGTTGCTTCCTGCACGGAATGCCACAGATGTCTTGGCTTTGTCCAAGTCATGTTCAGCCACAGCTGAACAGGAGTTAACAGAGAATCCTTTACCAATGTTTTATTTTGATTAAGAGTTATAGTAGAATCCTAAATGTGTCAGTTAACTCTGTGCACTGTGTCAGTGTTCAGAGGACCAAAGAAATACTATCTTTCTACTGTCTAAAATGATAGAGACTTTTTAAAGAGAAAATGGCATATAAAAATCACTCCACTGTTAAAATGTACACTAATATAGAAGATTCTTATGACCACATAAAAGCAGAGAAACACCATGGAGTGAAAAATAGCAATAATATTTGTAAATTCCTGTGAATAGGGTGATATACCTAGGTCACGATATCTGTGACAATAGTAAATGTTACATTAGATGTGCCATATATCCACTCTTTATTGCCTGTTATAACTTTTGCATTTAACTTTGTACTAATTTAAATATATTCATAAAAATTATTTACCATCAGTGCTTTATATTTTATTTATTATTTGTGAATTTAATTAAGGAGTTAATGTTTTGATGCATGTGATTGGATCATGTTAGAAAAGAAGAAAAGAAAGAAAAGCCAAGCAACTCCTTTGTCCGTGACTAAAAGTAGTGCCTAAAGGTAGCAATTCATTTGAAAGTCTGCTAATGTGATTAAGGCATGAAAATACTTTCTCTCAAATTATCTTTTCTGCTAAGTAATAGGCATGGCCTGATTAAATAGAAAGAAGTAAGAACATCTGTACAAATTTCAGAGGTCTGCAGGGTGTTACCCACTCTTTTATGCAAACCTACAAAAACGCCTGGAACCACAATACTTTGAATACTTTTGGTACTTTTTAGTAGTTTGGCTGTGAAAACGTCCACTAACTATTCAGTATATGTATGTCAAACTTGCTATGTAAATTTTCAGTTTTACGTTGTGGAATAGCCTGGTTGGTTCTTTAAAATTAAGTAAAATTGAGAAGTTGTGCATATATAAAACAGTTCTGTTCATTTCATAGTGTAGACATTTGTGTTAGGCAGTTGGTTCTTGAAGGTGATGTGGGGCATAGAGTTCAGTTGTTTAACTGTTGCTCATTTAAGATGACTCAGACGTACTGCACTACCATGTAATCTAGAAAAGACGACCAAGCCTGAAATTGCGCTTCCCCAGGCAGAGCCACTAAAGGGAGCAGCTGAGTAAGCCACTTGCTGGTCCCGATAGGGTCCTTATCTGCAGCTCGCTAAGGTTTCAAACACAGTAGAATATGCAATTTGGAAGTGTGTGACTTAAGATTGCTGAGCTTATACAGATGAGAAGTTGGCAATGAAACGTTTTTATTTAGTAGTTTCCTGTCAATCAATATTTAGCCTTTAGTGTCTCCTAGCTAGCTGAAGTTTAAAATCTGTTTTGATGTTACTGGTATGTTTGACCAGAACAGATCTACTACTTTCACTATTTACGAAAAAAAATTGAGGTGTGTAAACAATTTTACTTATTTCTGGTTAATGCTAATGGTGGCGAGGTCTAAGTGTGTGGTGCATAGAAAAGGCGTAGAGCTCTGTGGGGTAAAGAAAATTACTGAGTTTCTTTTTGTCTCTGGGTGATTAAAACTGCAGAATGGCTTTCCAGAAGGCAGCATCGGTGAGGAACGGAGTGGATGCCATTTAAAGAGCTTATTGATTAAAGTAGAAATAGATTGAGCCCACTTTCCCTCATGGCTGGTTGGAAAGAAACCATGAAAGTTGTCTTTTGTGCCAGTAGGTTTATTTTAATAGGATCAATTTTATCAATGTGAAATTTGATTCAGTTAATGATGATGGTCTCTTTCAGCTGACAGTCCATAATTGACTATGAAAGACAGCAGTTGACTATGAAAGGCAGCAGTATCTGTTATGATAAAGTATGTACAATTGATCATATTTTTTATATATTTGTATATAATTAAATTATTATTCAGTCCTTTTAAAAATAAGTGTAATTACTTGGAAAATAAAGGGTCATGCTGTCCCTTCGTAACTGTTTAATTAGTCGGCCTCTAGCAATCTGTTTCCTAGACATTGCTGCTGCATGACTGAGGCACTGAAGCATACTCTTTCCAATAAAACATCTGAATTAAACAAAGATCATTTGCTGCCCTTTAATTACTGCGATGAACCTCTTTGCTTCTGGTTTTGGGTCACAGTAATAACTATTACAGGGCTGCTGTTTAAATACGTTATGTTTATGGATTTTACAATAGCTGCACAAGTCTCTGTGCAAAAATAGTGAACACAGGGGTTAGGAAGAAACGGAAAAGTCCTGTGCAAGAGAAACAAAGGAGCGTTGCTGTACTGGGGTCTCTGGTTGCTCCTGTTTCCTCATGTCTTCTGTTGGGCAAGGGTAAGTTTTCCCAAACCACGTGCAAGTTTGTTATGTACAAGCATCAAAACCAAGATGTTAATTCAAAGACTCTTCTGTCCTACCAACTTGTCTGTCTGTTAGAAGTGAGATGCAAGAGCTTTTTGGTTTTGTGAGATTTGTTTGAACGAATTTGACCAGACTCTCTGTGGGGGAAAGGGATTGAAACGCATATTTTAATAGTTTATATAGCTGAATAATATCACCCACATCATGTATTTATAGCTCCTGTGTCTAAAGATTTGTGTTTCCACTTGTATTTTCCCTTACATAAATATGTAATTTAGTCGAGAACATCCATGAAGTATTTTCAGTAGTGTCTTATCTGGTGAGTAAGGGAAATTATCACCTTCCTGAACTATTTGCTTAAGCTGATAGTTAATAGTTTCTCATCTTAAGAAAGTATTTACAAATCTAAACAATTTTTTATTTATTTTCCATTTGTATAGTTTGATTTAGATTCATTAGCAGCTTCTGTGGTATATTCTAGTATATTTGATGGTGCTTTCTTATTAGGGTATGCGTATGGTTTGGGGATATCCATCTAGCAATTTTATGCTTGTTTTTTCATTTTTTATTAACCAGCAGATTAGACCTAGGTTTAATGTTGAAGTTTCAACTGTCTGCAATGAAACCTTGGCAGATTACCAAAAAATTTACAAATTACAAATTCTATAACAATTTCCTTTGAAGATTTGAAATAAGGAGCTGTACTGATGAGCTGTTCAGAGCTGTTTAGCCAATTGGTGGAGAATCTGCTGTAAAACAAACGTGATTGTCACATACTTTGCTGAAAAATAAAAGAAGGCCAATTAAATATTGCTGAGTTATCGCTGAGTTTTTTGTCTGGTTTGAGAGGTACTCTTTTGCATGACAGAGGCAATTTATTACCTTAAGAATTTAGTTTGTAGTTGTGTGCAAGTCACAAAAGGCTGTTGAATGCATCACCGATACAGTTGTGAGTACTTGGTTTTTGAATTTGAGGAAGAGTTGTTTAATTCTGGAGTGGAAAACTTCAGTGTCAGGGGTTAAGAAAGTCCATAAAGAGGATACCAAATACCTGGCTGAGGAGGATATTTGGAAGTTTGATGACAATTGAGATCTTACGTACTGGAAATAGGTGTGGGTTTCTTAACTAGAAAGGAATGAGTGTCACTGTCACCATCTTTCCTTTCAGAAAAGCTGTGAGTTAAAGACTGTTAATTCCTAATGAAGGAAGTACCTTCACTCTAGTCCAGTGTGACGGGAAATTTGTGTGATGACGAGTGGTATTATTTCTGTCTAACTGACATGTTTGCACTTTGTGGGAGCCGACTTTGGAAGACTCTCGCAGTCAGCTGTGCCAGCTGTGAATCTGGTATTTCTTCACCTTTCACTACAATCGAAATCCACAAATCCTTGTCACCCAAATATCTGTGAACACAAAACCCACTGTTTGACTTGGTAGTCTCAAACTACTGAGCCAAATTTATGGCACTGTTTTTGGTAGCCTAGGTCAGTAGGTTGCAAAAAATGCCTTCAAAAATGGCACAGCCTCTCTTATCTATGAACCTGATGCTTGAGAGCTGGAGAAGTTCTTTGCACAGCTTCATGCATGTGGGAGGTCTGAAATGCTGATGAACTTTTCAGTGGGACAATGTAGCTGTCACCTTCTGTGCTTGCTGCCATACTTCTGACCTCCCACTAACCATGAAAAACGTCGGAGCAACCTCCCACTGCATCAGCCAGCTCTGTTTCGTCGTGTGAGCCAGCTGTCTGTGTAATCCCTTCATCAGGGCATACTGCTGTCTCCTCTCAATGCCTAAATGATGATGAAATACATGTGGTGCATCCAGCTCAAAGTTGGGAGAGTATATGAGGGAGGTGTCACTCTGTTCCTCATAAGCATTTATTATGAATTTCCATTACTGGCCGCAGCTGGATGCAGGACTCTTGGCTGGATGGACTTTTAGTCTCATCCTGTCTGGTAGTTCTTGTGCTCCTATTGTGTAGGAAGCCAAAGTGCTTCACTTCTGACTGCAGCCAGGCATTTAAAGCTTCAGCACTTGCCTTCATAGATGAAACCCACAGAGTCCTGAAAAAGCAGCAGGACACTCACTAACAAATCTAATAATATCTTTCAGAAAACTGTATCCAACATGCCAAATTCTATAAATACGCTGTAAATATGAGGTTCCAACTACTCTGTCCTTTTCTTTTGGTTTTTCAAATGTCACTGTTGTTCATGAAGAGAATGAAAATGAATTAAAACACAATGAAACAAATTGCAGTTCCAGAGGAACACATTCATCTGGGACCAGCAGGCTTGAATTTTCAAAATAGAAATACAAACAAATGATCTGTAATGAAAAACTATGTAAAAATAATACTATCATTTTAGACATCTTCTGTTTTCTGTGGGGGGTTTGATTTTTTTCTCTCTTTTTTTTTTTTAATGTTGAAATGAGCAATTATCAGTTTTGACTTGGTGTTTTAAATGCAGTTGACAGTTTATGCCTGGCCCAGTTCATAGAAAACTCATGCATCATTAATATGGAATTTTCATGCACTTGGAAGAATGCATTCTACACTCTTCCAACAGAAAGCAGCCTATTTAGTATGTACAATATGTTCATTAAATACCTTTCCTTGTTTATACAAGTGCTCATGTCTCCATTATTCATTCAGGCAGAAACTAATACTTAATGTGGTACATCTGCTGTAGCACGTAAAAGTAACTAAACAAAAAAAGACCCCTTCTACTTAGGAGGAGGTAATTCTGCTCGCTTAAGAGTTCTGCTACATGACTTTTTCCATAGTTGGAATGTCATCTAATTACTGATGGATATCAGGTGACATTAGAGTCATTTTCTCTAATTCAAAACTGAAAATTTTTATATAAATGCACTGGTGACACTTTCAGGGGGCTCACTGGGGCTCACTGGGGCTCACTGCTGTACTAGAGGTAAGTGACTTGGCAGTGTTTTCTGTTGAACAAGTCTGATGCAGATGGCATCTATTTTATACCTACAAAAAGGAATAGTTTTGAGAATTAAAACTGACAAGGCGTTTGCCTAGGATCAGGGAAGTGCTAGATTCGAGTGTTTGCTCCACATTGGGCAACAGTGGCCCTTCCCTGTCACAAGGCATGGCCTGCCTGCTGGGCTCTCAGCTGTTCACCATCTCTCCTATTTCCTTCAAAAACATTGAGAAACTGATTTCATTTTCTGGTGTTGAAAGAGAAAATAGTACCAAGCCTCCTGTTTTCATGAAATAGAAATGTTTTGTGGCCCTCCCTGTTGTTGCTGTATTAGTTAGCACTACTGAGAAACCTTTCCCTAATACAGTGTCCACCCAGATATGCTCTTTAATAAAGTAGTGACGTGACAGCTGGTTTCATACTCACAGAAACACTGGAGTATAATTTTGCAGATACTGTTTTAAGGTTTGAGGATGAGGAGTTTGATCATTCTGCACAATTGTAGAAAGACAGCTGCGTTTTAGAGGAACAATTCTCCATCCCAGTTCTAGGGGGTAGCGTCTTGGTCTCTGTGTGCTGGAAAGATCTGGAAAGGTCTGAGTGATTTTGAAAGCAGAGCTGACTCCTTGGTGCTGGGGAAAGTGTTGTCATTCCAAGGGAGCCAATTTGTGAGGGCATTGCATACCAAAGGATGCAGGGATCATGTGCAGCTAGATTTGTGTCCAACCTCTCACCAAAAGACTCCTATGCTTGTTAAAGCATATTTGCTGCCAGTATAAGGCAATGTAACATCCTTCTTGATGAAGCAGAGACAGTTCTTCCCATTAACCCATGCGGCAGCAATTGCTGTAGGCATTTAGATAAACCATTAAATTCTTGCAGTATCTTTGAACAATGATTTTTTTTTTCTTTTTAGGGGATATAATCAGGTAAATCAAGAAACTCATTGTGTAAATGCAGCTTTAAAATAACACTCCACTTTGCCATTCCATTATGTATATCTGCTGTCAACAGTTTATTTTTTTTTAATGTGAGTTTCTTAAAAGTTTGGAGGTTTTCTAAATTCTGATACTTTAATGGAGAGTCTAGATGAAATATAATCCTCATCTATTCATAACCAGTCAAAAATAAACAATTTTTTCAAGCCATTAGAGCATACAGAGGAAAAGTTCATGAACCAATCATTTGGGACTTTTGGCAGACCATACGGAACTTTTCTAACAGCTATTTATAAGGTCCTAATGTGTTTATTTTCACAATAAATCTGACTTATTGCTGAATGTGTTGGTTTCATAGTAAAATAAACACTGAAGATTACAAACATAACCTTTTGTAAAGTCTTCTGAAAGCCCAAGGCTTAATTTAATAAATGTGATGTTCTCTCTATTGCCTGGGAAATGCAGGCCAACTCTGAGGAATAAAACCCAGCCCAAACCCTTGCTTTGAATTACAAAATCAATTGTCACCAAGTTTACATTATAGCTGAGCCATTTGGCATGTAAAAATTATTAATGATTGATAGATATAAGAACTAAGAAAGGATAAATGAGGGAAGAGATGTACCTCAGTGCTGTTGCTGAAGGAATAAGAAATACTTTCTTTGTAAATACATAAACTTAACTTCATTAAGTGATTGTTCAAATTTGGTTAGCTGAATTCTGTAATTTACAAACAAAGTTACATGTAGTTAAGCAGTTTTAAAGTGGTTGGAAAGCATTTATATTATGGCTTTTACTGGTTTAATTAGAAGAATTTAAATCATCATGCTGTAAATTGGAGCATTTGTGCAATTTCTCCAATATTTTGCCCCTTGCCAATACCAGATATGAGCAACCTACTCCACTGAAGTTAGTGGCTTCATTACCCATGTTGGTGAGTCAGAGTTTCAGCTCAGATGTGTAATAAGTTTATCAAATCTTCAGAAAAGGAAATTAAAAAATAACTAATTCATAAAAGAAACTTTCTCTTTTTATAATGTGTCCTCAGAAATCCTGTCTGCTGTGTATGCGAACGTCCTCATTAGGCATATAATTCCTAATTCTTTTAGTGAATCCTACTAAGCTCTTGACCTCAGTGATATGTTTCTGTAATAAGACTGTAGGTTAATTACATATTGTGTTAGAGTACTTCCTTCTGTCAGCTTTAAATATATTGCTTTTGAACTTTGTTAGATACTCCATTGTTCTTGTCATATTAAAATACATCACTACCAACAATCAAATAGACTTTTGTGTTGGATTCATTATTTTATTTGTCCGTTGCTAAACAGACTTCATCTTTTCTTCTTCATGGTAAAGTCCCTTCAAACTTCAACCAAATGTTTTACGTTCCACATAGTGAACAAGTCATTTTATGTAAGTTTTATTGCGCTTCTAATATGTGCAATTGCATGGGTGGGAAATGAACTTGGCTACGATTTGGTGTAACGATGAGCACCCAGTGTCAGGCAGACTGCTTTATATAACATAACATTGTTTCACTATATCATTTATTTTCAAAAGAACTTGAATCATGGCCATAGAATGTTCTTTATGTGCATGCTTTGTTCTCAGATAGAAGCCTGCAGGATCTCAAACAATTAAAAAGAAGTTGTCATTCTAGTTGCTGAAACGCTGGTGCTTTGGGGATAGTTTGGGAACGGCTCCAAGGGACATGCCTGGGAGGGTGGACCTGGACAGCAGATTGTTTTTGAGAAAACATCCTTCTTCTGAGTGATTTTATGTAAAGAAGAAAGAGACCAGTGAAATCCGTTAAAAATGCTTTGTATTTTTGGAAATGGTTTTTAAAGTTTAGAAAAAATGGACCAGCTGAACTAAGGCTTTTAATACACTATACAGTAGTTATCTGTTTTCTGGGTGACACTGCAGACATTTATTAATGCCAGAAATGTTGGTCTATGCCAGTTGGTTTTTTTGGTTTTTTTTTTTTTTTTGGTTTTTTTTTTCAGAAATGGGACAGGCTTGTTATGCTACTGGGGAAGCTGCAAGTTTCAGATATTTCTGTCAATAATTTCTGTCTTGTAGAGCTTTTGTGAATATTTTGTCTTCCCAGTAAATCATTTAAGCTGTATTTGATTAGTTCAAAAGAAAAAAGATTGTAACAATAAACATGGTCATCACATTCCCCATTTTCTGAAAGTAATTAAGACTCTACTGGCAAGAGTTCATACTGTGGTAGCCTATAAATCTTGTGCAGATCCTTAAATGCTGGTGTCATAAGTACATTAGCTAAGTCAGAATGAACAGATTGGTTGGGAAGGAGCTTTTTAGTAAAATCATTATCATGAAGAGTCTGTGCCCAGGCAAATGCCACCGTTTATAGAATTAGCTTAAAATGAACACTGCCCCAACATCAGAGCAATCCGGGCCATTTTAATTTGTTTAAATCATGTTTTATTTAAGGCTTTTTCAGCTGCTACTTTGTATTTCTGTTGCACTTGAAATTGTTGTAAGACAAGAATTTCTTTGACTTCAGTCTGGTCTCTCAGAGGTCAGTGACAAAACTGCTATGAATTTTATTCTGATCTCTTTAGGGCAGGGAACATAACATCTGTGGCTGATCCTGCAAATGATTATATATGGTTGAGCTTATGTCCAGTCATTCTATATATATCCAGAATGGGAAACAATGTGTTGGCACAGCACAAAAAAGTTCCAGCCCTGACTGGGACCTTTTGGAGACTTCTGTATAATATAAATATAGAATATTTTCTTTTTTGTTGTTGTTGTTGTTCCTGGAAACAAGTCGTTGAGCCAAAAATACACAAATGTACAAGAATACTTCTAGTTCAAATCTTACTGATGCAACTGCTGAAATTATTTGGGATATCAGCCTCTATATTTTAATATGAAAATGGCCAGGTTTATCATCTTAGTGGAATGTAGCAATGCTTAACCATGTCTAGCCCTGTGATTTTAGATGGTTAACTTGTACAAGTTTGTGCTACTCCAACCTGTTAGTAAATCGAGAGTAACAACTTACTCCAAATGTTGACAAAAGTTTCTATATGAATTGCAATATTATACCTCCTGAAAAACTCTCCCATTGAAGATACAATCAAATTACAAAAGTGGGGCATAAATCACAGGTACAAATGTGTTATTTCTAATATGTTGCCACGAGACAATTTAAATCCTCTACTGAAATGCATGCACAGTTCAGTTCATACTCCCTCAGAATCTATTGGTGTATGGAAATCACTTTTTTGAATTACCTAATTCTGTTGCTCTCTGCACTTGTAGGTAGTATGTCAGGGAATGTTTTTAAATATATACCTCCTATATAATGTCACCCATATATTACATAGATTCAAAGTTAGAATTACTATCTATATTTAGCTCTACTCCACATGAGAGGAGCCTTTATTTAAAACAAAACAAAAAAGAACCTCACCTAACTGTCAACATTTTCAACACTCACAATTATTTAATAGCAGCAGTCACCAACCCAGCACTTAAAAGCAATAAAATGAATAGTTAAATACACCATAAATTTTATATTTCATACATAACAAACAAGTGTGTTGTCGTCATCAATTATGGAGAAATGCATGCATGGTTGCAACTAAAACTCCTGAATTTGTCTAGTGATGATGGGTTTTGATGGATTTTAACTAGTTGATTTTGACTTTGTTATCTGCAAAATATTTTTGAAGCCTGCATAGGAACATTTCCATTATCACTGTCACTTGTTGACTGTATGTGTTTTGATAAATCATTTACATTTTAATTTCTTGAAAACATTATAGTGTATTGTAAGTTATCAGAAATAGTGCAGGATACTGTCAATATAATGTTAAAATAATATGGAGCTTGCATTTGAGGTTATTATGTTATGAACACACATTTATAAATGTACTTTTTTAATTTCAGAAAATGCCGTTTAGGCTTCCAGTTAGAGAAAGAAAGAAGCTTCTGATTTTGTTGTTCTGTATGTTCAATAATAGATAGGTGCATATGCTTTTTTTTTATTATGCTGACATAAATCAAGATATTCTTAACATATTCTCTTGAGCTGAAAAACTTATTTTCAAAGTCAGTTAAACCGTCTTAACTGCTTTTTAATATTTTGGTTATTGTGTGAGTTTCATTTCTCATAAATTGAGAGTGGTTGAAATGATGTGTAATGTTTATTTCATATGCTACTTGGCAGGAATGTTGTGGTCTACTTACTTTCATGAAGTCAAGATCAGCCTCTTAGCTTCTGTACCTCATGCACGTACGTGCTCAAAAAAGAGACAAGCGAGTGAAGAAATCCAGGCCTGTATGTTTGCCTGCATAAAGGTCTCTTTAAATCAAGAAGCTGCTGAACAATTTGTACAACATTGTTCACTTTTTAGGACAGTTGTTCTGTTAATGAGTCTAATTCCAAACAATGGCAACATTTTTTTCTTGTTTAATTGTATTTTTAATTAGTTTCTTTAGGTAAAAGCATAATTACTTAAGCATTGTATTTGATTTGCACACAATTCTTTGTAATTGGCACTTTAAAAGGAAATTATCTTTATTTTCTTGATGTGAAAAATATTATATATTGATGGATGAGCATGTAATCTGTGTGAAAAATGTTTTGTTAAATCATTAACACTAGGTTATTTGTCTGTTGAATCGACCTTTTGATGGCAACAGAGATTTCACTGTGATAGTTTTTAATATTCTTCTTTTCCCATTAGGACAAGGAGCAACAGTTTTAAAGCAGCCTCTGTTTCACTTTGATATGAATAGATAAATTGTCAAAGCTGCCAACAAGAATGCTTCCGTATTACGGGGTATGTTGTAAGCAACACTACATACAGTGTTCTTTCTGGTAAGCACAAACTGTGCACATTTAGTGGTGCAGCTCGGTTCTCATCCTTCAGCTGAATTTAATGAGCTGAACACTGATGAGGTTTTGGAGAAATGGGTTAGTGTGTGCTGAGTGGGAGACAGATACGGGATGACATTTTTTCTGAGTTGCCCTTTCCCACCACTTATCAGTGGAGGGGAAGGGGTAAGAGTGGAATACGTGCACAGTGTATATTGTTCCACGGGAAAACACTGTTCTCCAGAATTAACCCTTTTAAAAATACTCTATCTGGAAAAGGAAATGCAAAATCGTATTTAGGCTTATGCTCCGTGTCTTTTTGAAATTAAAAAGAATAATTTGTTTTCAAAGTATTGCCTGCAGTGTTTCTTGAGGGTATTGCACTGTGCTGTTGCTTCTTAGAGATGTGAGTTCAATCCCAAATGCGTACTTTAGCTCTCAGCCTTGGAGGCGAGCGTGTGTCACGTCATTTATGCTCTCTGCTCTGGTTTGCTGCTACTGTCTTTGGTTTTGCTTGCTGGATTGAAGATAAAGTTGATTCTAGTCTTGGCCTGTTTTGAAGCCACCTGAAAACAGCTAAAAACAAACTAAACCCCAGCCAAATGGGTGGTAAATAATACACACAGCCCTTAAACAGAAAATTTAGCAGCTTGCTAGCTGAGGAAGTAGCTAAGGCTCCCATAAGCAACAAGACTGAGTGGTTCTCAGCACTGTCATGCGTGGCACAGATACTTCAAAATGTAATTCTCACCTATTCTTTGGAGGCCTAAGCTCTTTGTGCAGTGAACGGGGAGAATTAGGTGTATAAGAAGGGGATCCAAACCAGCCATCGTGCTGAGGGACTAAATGGGCACTGAGTGGCTTACAGAAATGCTGAAACCTGACATGATTTTTGGCTGTGCAGCTGTAAGTTAGAAGCCTTTGCGGGACAGGGATTTGCAACCTAGTGCTTCTTCTGAAGCCATTCCTCTTTATAGGCGTAACTGACTCCATATTTTCTTTTGAAAACCAGTCATGAAAGAAAGTAATTGTGCTTTTGTTCTTTCTATACTAGCCTACTGGCTGGAGTAGTGCTTGGGAAGAGAAGGACTCAGGTTCAAGCCTCTTCAGCCTGAGCACATCACACGTTTGCTACCTCTGTGGGAAAGGCCTTAGCCGGGATGTAGGTCTGGCTGAAGTGGGGCTCTGCCAACACGCAGTCAACTGTTTAAGATTTATGGGGTCAGAAAGAAAAAAACAGAAGCGGTCAAATGCCAAGGATATTTCATCAACAAGGAGAAAATGGGTTTTGCTATAAACATTCATTTGATAAAATACAGAAATACTGTTTTAGGGAACAGAGGCTGCTGTCTGTTTCTTCACATCCTGTGTGTTTTAAATGTAGGTATACATCCCTTCTGGAGAGGATGGCGCTGGAACAGTGTCTTTCATTTCCCCAGCTCTAATCGCTAGGTTGTCATAGAAAAGATGGATGGCAACACTTCTCACCGCTTTGCCGTTCTCTGGGTTGCTGGGCTGTGCTTTGCTTTTGTGGCTTTGCTGAGTGCGTCCCCTTAGCCTGCCTGGCCCTACAGAGAGCCGTGGTGTGGGCAGGTCTTGTCTGTAAATACCGAAAGAGCTTTTGTACAAGACCAGCTCTGAGGCGTTTCGCAGGCCCAGCACCATTTCTGCACTTTGGCACCTTGAAAAGTGCAGACTAACGTACCTGCAGCCATTCGGACATGTAGGAGGTGAAGAGGGGGCTGTGAATTGCACTCTGGACTCAGTACCTATGTTCTACTTAAGTTTCACTTTAGATGGCCTAAGTGCTTTTTTGGACCTCGGCCAACACTTTTCCCATCATGCTTCGGGTGGCCAGTATATATTGCTGTGTTTCTGCCAGACAGCAAGTAATTTCTGAGTTTGATGTGCTTTGAGTATTTAAAGGTGCTGAAAATTATTTCTGCCATTCAGGTCTATTGATTTGAAGAAGAGATTATCCAGCCGGACTTTTTGTTTCAGAAATGTTTGTACTCCTGTTTGTGAATATTTTACATGATTTGACTAGCTGTGTTCCAGCATTCTTTGCTGATACTGATTGTATAAATATAAGAGGGTTTTTTTATCTCTCAATATTGGCTAAGTGAAAATAACCTACAAAAGGAAGAATCTCCGAACAACAACATACGCATTATTTATTGAGCTCTCTGGCAACTGTTGCCGATCTGTTAAGCTGAGTTATTTTCAGACTTCTCAGGAAGAGGATTAATTCAAAATTTGGTATTGACCTTAGAAAATTCAGAGTGACCTGCTTCCTGATAAACCAGTTTCACATTAGGACAACTGTTAGGGAGATTCACAGTCATCTTTTAATAAAAAGGTCCGATACTGCTAGTCCACAAACAGTTATAGTGAACTTTAATTCAGAATTACCTAGAATTGAAATCAGCATGAAGCACAGAGTGGTTAGTTGGATTTCAGCTGAGAAGGTTTGAGATCGCTTAAAAAAAGTGGCAACTTAGAAAGGAAATGCTAGTTTGAAACAGCATTGTTTCTCCATTAATAAATCTCTCCTAAAAGAAGAAACATTTTAGTGGTTTTGAATGAGAGAGACACAGCAGGGTCCAGGGTCAGGTTTCATTTTCTTGACAAGTGAAGTAGCCATTGAGGAGAGATGCTTTTGCAGAAGACCAGTTGACAGGTTCATGTACTGCAGTGCAAACTGCATACTGAACAGTTAATATATGTTCAAATAAAAGCATATAATTTTGTAATTAAATCAACATAAAATAATAAATGTTACGGTGCTTGCTAAATTTTCCATAGATGGATGTTGTTGTGTTGTTCATATTATTTGAGACTTTGAAAGAGTAAGAAAAGTGTAGTTCTATTGATGTACGGTAATATGAAACTTAGTTTATAAAGGGCTAGTAAAGCCTCATCTGTGAAAGTTTCCTTCATGAAGAGATGCAGGAGACATTGGGAATAAAAGGTCTAAATTGACTCGATCAGTACTTGAATAATTATTGAATTTGGATGTGTCCTGGTTTTGGCTGGGATGGAGTTAATTTTCCTTCCAGTAGCTGCTGTGTTTTGGATTTAGTACAAGAAGAATGTTGATAATACACTGATGTTTTTAGTAGTTGCTAAGAGAACAAGGACTTTTTTCAGTTTCCCATGTTCGGCTGATGAGTAGGTATACAAGA
>Ga0181612_153274_pt1 | contig 21643 bp, 11 predicted proteins | sample HoacroProtozoa21_FD_119630 | JGI IMG/M metagenome (GOLD analysis project Ga0181612, IMG submission 119630) | Hoatzin crop microbial communities from Cojedes, Venezuel. Combined Assembly of Gp0051906, Gp0051904, Gp0051908
CCCTGCCCCCCGTTCTCCGCTCTCCACGTAACCCCAAATCAATAAAAAGAAAGGGAAGAGAGAGGAGAGGAGAGGAGAGGAGGAGATCTAATGAGAATCACTTAAGCAGTAATCATGAGTCACCAGCTCATACTAAGCCTCACTGCTCTGGGAATATTCTCTTCTCATCCCGTTTCTTACCTTCCATCAGTCCATTTGCTTTTAAGACTGAGATACAGGCTGACAACACCAGCAGGATTCATTCTACCTAAATGTACAAGCCTATATGTGAGCTCGGTGTCCAGGTTTCCATTACAGCCTGTGAAGTCAAGTGAACAATCCATCTGATCAAACACAGGTATCTGATTGGACTTGCACGTAGACAACTAAAATTAAGCAAGCTGCATCTCAGACATGATTTCAGTCCTTCCAGCATCCCACTAACGGCCACATGACCATACACCTCATTGCAGTGCTTCTTCCATATTCTAAGAGGTTTCATTCCATATATCCATTGCCCTTGGAGCAAACTGTTACCAAAAAGCCACTCTACCTGGCTTCTCAGTGTGGCAGCGTCCAACTAGGAAGTTCCAGCAATTCCCCAAACTGAACTGTCCCTCAGGACTACTGACACAAAACAGCCATGGTGCCATGGGGGAAGCCACTCCCAACAGCCCCGCTGGATGTATCAGTAGTTACACAGGACACAGGTGGCTCCCTTTGAAGTCTCCTTTAAGTACCCTGAAATATTTTGAATTTATCCTGAAAAGACTCTTGCAGCACAATCCTCCAGAGCCTATTAAAAAACCTCAACACACAGCCTTCCCACTAAGCAGAAATCAGCACTCACAGAGGGACAGTTCAAAAAACCAAGGCAACACCCCCCCCCAACCAAAAATAGCCTTCAATTACACATTTAATCTTTTATTCAGCAAGTGTGGAAGGCACTGCTTCTCTAAACAAAGTCTGGCTTCCAACGATATTATATAAAGACTAGATGTTCCCACGAAAACGCTCCAGGAAGAAGGCATGATTGGTTCAGTCTCAGGATCAGTAGCAAGGTCAGGAACAAGAACATGTGCTCTGAATCCAGAGTGAAGGACCAAACCAAGAGCCAGTAACCTATGATGAACTCAGCCAGCGTCAATGCTGTCACCCACAGGCTTCAAATGTTGACAAGGTCAAACAGTGACTACTGTGATTGCCTTTTAGGAGCACCTGTATAGTCAAGCCTGCAACTCCTGCAGCCCAGCTCCATAGGCTACTTGATCCAGAAACAGCTATCAGGCCTCATCTGACTTAAAAACAGGTGAGGAAGACTCTCAGGCTCCATTCAACTTACCTAGGAGAACTGGAGTTACACTGATCTCAAGGGAAAACTAACTTACATAAAACAGGCATTAACTGAGAAGCCAATCAAGGAGAAGTCAACCAGCCATATTCTAAATCATCTGAAGACTTGCCAAAGCCCACTTTAAGCAATTCTGCACAGAGTGAGACCAAAATAGGCCTCAGAACTGACAAAGCACCTCCTTGTCCCAGGTTCCCTCTTGGAACCATAAATGACCTTTGTGACCAAGACAAGGTGAAGAGTCCACAAAAGTTTGTGGAGCTTCCAGCAAGGTTTCCAAACTAAACAGGCGAAGGACAAGAGTAACCAAAACTTCAGTTCAAGAAACTCAGAAGCCCGGAAGACACCAAAGCACAGATTGCACCTGACAAAAGAGCATACACACGTACAAGAGTCATCACTTGCATTCAAAGCTCAGTGCAGGAGCTGCCAACTCTGTCTTGCTAATAAGTCTCAGTTGTGACTCCCCAATGCAAAGCGTTCAGGTGACGTAAAGAGATAGATCCGTTCAGCCTTAACATCTATACCTAGATCAAAGCAAGTACAAGTTATGTTTGATTTTGTTCCCTCCCCTGAACAAAGCAGCTCACATCATTCAGAGCATGTGTGGATCAAATCACCCTCTGGGGTCTCAGCAAAAGTCACATGGTTCCAGTACTGTCCATGTTTCACCCAGTCAAAGCATCAAAAATATCTGCAAATAAAGAATGATGACTCAAAAAATGAAGACTACTTCTTCAAGTCCAAAAGTTTTGATAAAGAGTGTAAGCACTCCCTATCCATGCCTTTCTCCAAAAATAAGAACAAAAATATCATTGCTGTCAGACAGCCAGACTTTATGGACTTGGAGTGACAGGAAAATGAACTACCAACAGGCTAACTGCAGAGAACCAACATCTTCATTTGTCAAAACTTTGCCAGCCAGCATATTGCAGGAAAGGAGGAAAGGAATTCAAGGAATTCATTACACAGATCTAAAATTAGAAATTGGTTCAATACTGGAAGTATGCCAGAACTAAGAACTACAAGGTTCAAGCAGATGCCCAGCCAAAGACAGTCACAATGGGAGGACAAATTACACAAAAAACCTTCTGGCAGCTGAACCCCAGCATCACATAAATACGCCACACACCTGCTTGAGCAGGATCCATCACTCACAGCAAAGCTTGGACTGTCTGGCTTGCATGCTATGGGCTAGATTCAGAAAGGTCTACGATAAAGAAAAAAATGCTACTACTGATGTTACAGCTGTACACTCACTTTAAGGTATGCTCTCTTCTTCATCTGTCACTTGATCCTATGCTATTCATTTCCTTGGGCCAACAGAGGCATTTTAATAGTTTTTCCAGATGACTTCAAACCCCATACAGCTCACAGTTCTGACTGGTCCCACACCAACATCAAGCACAGCAAGGGGACAGCACAGAAGGCCTGGCGAAAGGGTGTGCACTTTTGGGGGGCGGGGCGGGGGGGAGCTGAAATGACTGTTCAATGAAGGCTCACAACACACAACCCAGCTAACACAAGGTCAAGTTCACAGCTCTGCTCAGAGCTGGCAATTAGAATTTCTCATTGCTATTCACGCCCTCTAGCAAGTCATGTAATTTCTCAGGGCCTTCAAGTAATGACCTCACTGCTGTATTGAAGACTACTGTGAGCCAACATTACAAAATATAAAAGGCTATTTCTCTAGTTAGAGGTAGTTGTTGTTGACAACGTAGCTGCTCATTTCCATATTTTCTAAGGCAGAGTTAGTGGGTAGAGCTTCCAGCAGTCCCCAGTCAGAGATTCATGCAACAATGAAGTCACCGAATCCCACATTTAGTGCCTCTACTAAATTTAAAATCAGTTTAAGATGTTCCCTTATGAGCATAACTGAGCGTATTTTAGGCTTCATTTGGAGTTTTTGATGCTTTTAAGAGTTCTGCTGTTTCCAAGAACAAAAAGTTACTTTGTTTAGACAGTGTTAAAAAAATACTCCCATCATTTACAGAAGTTTTATCAATCCTGTCTATGAAGGAGAAACTCAAAGTTTGATGAACAGTAGGAATGGTACAAGCCGAAGCTAGCCAGGGTAACTGAGAATAGAGATGACTGAGTATTTGCAGTCATGCACCTGAAGCATTGGCTTAGCATCAGGAGAGCATCTAAATTCAGCTTTGCAGAGAACATGCAGCAGTCTGACGTAATTGTAGGCTCTGAGGAAATACCCATTTGTGAAGGGAGGGTCAGATAAAAGCTGCAAGCACTATTTTCTGAGAAGTCTGTTAGCACAGAGCATGCTTCAAGTCCTACATGTCAGTTAACCTGCACATGTATCATCCTGCCAAAACAAGTATACACGCTCCAGCCCAGAGCTGCAAGAGCACAGCAAGACTTTCCTTCAGCTGTGCCAGAAAGCTTTGGGAGGGGGAGATAGGGGTTGTCTCCATTTTGGTATCTAATCACAGAGAAAATTGAGATTCTCCATCTGCTCTCAGGAAGCATGGAGAATGAAGAGCAGTTTGAATTGCTTAAATATAAATAGGCTGTTGGGGGATAGGCCAGACAGAAAAATGAAGGCTGCGGAGAAAGCAGGAACAAAGTGCTAGGATGAAGAGAGGCAGGTAATGGGGGAGTAACAAAAACAGAGCAAGGTGGAACTGGCCAGGGCAAAGAAATACAGGCATGAGGCACGCCTAATGAAAGGACAGTATGTTGTATGAAGTGGGCTGTTCAAAATAACCTATCCGCAGCCTAGACCTGAAGCGAGTTCAGAGTCATGAGTCTCTTTAGTCCTCTGCTCTTCACAGCCCACTGCAAAACTCGCAGGGCAGCTGTACCATAGCTAGTTAGCACAGAGAAATGACTTGGTGCTACTACTACAAGTCACTTGTAGTTCAAACTAGCGACACTTCTGCTGTGTGTTTAATGATTCAGACATTGCTGGTAATCCAAGTTAAAAAATGGACACAATGGCACACAGGGGATTTAAATTTTCTTCAGGTTTTTAAAATCAAAGCTTTTAAAGCCAGAAGACAAAAACTCCCAGAAAACACATACAGAATTTCAAGAAGTATAAAGGTATATGATCCTTTCACGTGTTATATTCTAGTTTCTTTAACTGAGGTGATACTCACACACAGAATAATATAATGCTACTTCCCCCACCATCCCAGAAACCTCACTTTACGACTAGAGAAAGCCTTATACATAAGAGGATCTGCATCCTCGGAACAAATCTGGTGCCAATGAAACACGTCTGCCGCAGCATTCTTGCACGATTCTGGTCCGGCTGCTGAAGTCTGCTCACAAGCCATCGTTAATCACATGCTCATCTCCTGGATGCCTACGGCAAGATGGCCAGGTCCAACCTATGGAAGTGACGAGCATGCCTAGATACCCATGTCTAGTAGAGTTGTGATTTAGTCATAAATATTAAGCAGTCTGTGAAAAATAATAAAAATCAAGATGCAACTAAATTTGAAACCCTATCTGTAAAAGCAAGCTAATAGTTCTCTCTTGTATCACCTGGTAAAAGCATGAATAAAATAAATAAATAAATAAATATGTCACAGATACTACAGGATTAAGAAACATAAAGAGCTGAGTTTAAATGGCAAACTCGTGCCATGAATTTAAATGGATAGTGAGATCTGCAGCCATACAATGAATACATAAAAGATGAAATGGCTACTAATTCAGTGTACCGCGTCCAGCTTGTGCAACAGATTAGACAATTGTCCCATGAAGAAATAAAACTCTCAACGTGTGATAATTTTTAAACATATCCTAATAAATTTACAGTGAAGTTGTATCACCAATCTAATTATGGAATTTCTCACTTTTGAAGTAGCTGACTTTCCAACCTTAAACGTTTGCTTTCAAATTATTTTACTGTAATGCAATTTCTTCGCAGGCACGTCTGTAGCATTCTTTGCCACAGTAGCTTGAAATCTAAGTTTCTTACTAAAAGATGACTCAGCGTGCTGCAACAATTCAATCCTATCTAAAAATCCTTGGCAGGTTTAGTCTTCTAAAAATACCAGACAGTCTAAAAAACACTAGGGCAATATTAAACATCTTCTTGCAGTATCTTACTAACATGTCAAACCACACCACTTCACTGTTGCTTGCCGAAGCCCAGGATTAACTAGACAAGTTTCTATACTACTAGAGTAGGAGGACATCTGTTTGGGCCACCAAAGGAAGCACAAAGACAGAGCTACTCACCACTTTCCAGCGATCTTTGACCACATAATTGGCCGGAAGAATGTCGACCTGTTCCCCTCCTCCACTCATGTTTGGTTCGTCCTTGATGACTGCTGCTAGGCACTGCATTTGCCAGCCAGAGAGTATTTTAGTAGCTCCCAATTTAAATGAGCCATTTATCTGGGGAAAAAAGGGACGGGGAAAAGGAATAACAAAATTAGTACAGGTCATGGCAGAAGTAAATGCTACATTTCCACAGGTTTTGCTTATGACTAAATCAGAATTGGCCTCTTAGGAAAGAAGGCAAACTCACCTTGCAAACACCTCAGCTCTCTCCATGCACAAACTTGGCAGACACAACTATGCTTCAAGTCAGCAGCACAAACCAAAAGGGTGACAATTACCAGCTATATCACGCAGGAGTCCAGTGCTCTTGGGCCTGACAGCCAACAAGTCAAAGAGAATCTAATGCCAAATGCTGCAAGAGTTGTTATTGTTAACAGGCAAAAAGGTCTTGCTTTAACAGAGCAGCTGCTACATAGTCAGTTTTTATGGTTTTCATTGGATGACATCCAACACAAATCAGAAAGGTTTGCCAGGTATTGCATTCAATAAGCCTGAAAGCATCTGAATAGGGTAGAAGGGTCTTTACAGAGCCAGGACACTATCACTGTGATGAACAGCCAAGCAAAGAAGATGGGGATGGTTAGAAAGGGCTTCAGTCATGTATAAATTAGTCCTCCTCATAGCATACACACAGTGCTAAAAATGATCAAATTAGAATACAGAGAGATATCTTGTTCCTATGGTGTTTGCATTCTACCTCATGCTCCTTTTTCCTGCTTTTATAGGGAGCTCCAGATAGCTTATGCTGAAATTAATTTTGTTTTGAGTTTTTTTGGTTATAATTCTTCTACAAAAATGACTTTCAGATACACATACATTCCACTTTCCTGGAAGAAAATGAATTGAAACAGGACTAATAAAAGATCTTCCTAAGGCATTTAGTCTCTTCCTGTAAGATATTTTTCTCGCTTTAGAAGTAGGACAGATCTTTTATTAAGCACGGATCTTTTATTAAGCTTTCTTGGCAGTTCTATTGTCCTTCCCCCAAAATATGAAATATTTTCCTTCCTAAAAACGAGTGTTACTGTAGCACTCTGACTGCAGACTTAAACAAGATTATCAACATAAACAACAAATTAGAAAAAAAGACTAGAGCTGATCATTCAACTATCACATTTCTTCAGGCCCAAACAAAGGAAAAAATCACCAGTGAGTTACGAGCTCAAGGAGAGAAAAGAGCTCATTCCCTAGCAATAAAAGGACTGAGAAAGAAGGACAGAAGTGACCAGCATGTAGTGTGCACAAGGAAGCAGCAGACAGAAGTATGTCAAAAGTGCAAGACATAGAGGATGATCAAACAAAACACGAACAAAAGATCTCACAGAGATCTTCTCAAAAGAAGATTTCATTCTAGATATAGAAGATAACTACATAGAAAAAAGGAGTAGCAGACTAATGCAGTAAGAGGGCTGCTGAGAAATGTTCATACATTCCAACACTGGCTAAAGTACAATCAAAATAATAGAAGAGAAAAAAGAAGAAACTGAATATTAAAGAAATTCAGGAGAAAGGTGCTGCAAAATGCTCCGAATTCTCATAGAAAGAGTCCTGCATCTGTATGAGGTAGCAGCCCTTTCAGTTGCTTGGTATTGAAGTGAGAAACTGGAAAGCTCTGCAATGAGAAAGTACATGTTGTGTTTGGCAGCACAACCTTTGTGCTTCTTCATCCTAATGAGCAAGTCGAATACCATTCCCAGACTCCTTTATGCTCACCAGAACATCCGAACTGACCACCCCTAAGCTACTAGAGAGCTCCGCACATGCTGTGCACCCAGACTCCCTGCACATCTCCGCAGACGGCACAGAAGAGAGAATGCCCGCAAAAATATCTTCTAAGACTTGCTTTTCTTTTGTTATTTAAAGAAAAGTCATTTATTTATAGACTGTCCCAAACCCTCAGCATTACAAAAACATAAAACACCCAACATCAACACACAGGTACAGAGGCAGGTATGCCCCCCCTACTCTTGAAGGTCTCTTGGCATCACTTCATGAAGACAAGGACAGCACAATGCAGGCTCTGGATTGCAGGGGATACAAAGGCAGCTAGAGATCCAGGACGTGGGGTGGCAGCAGCAACAAAGACAGACAGAAAAAAATTCAGGACTTAGCCAGAGAAAGTCAGCCATGCACTGCTTTTCACTTTTAAGCAAAACACCTAAAAAGCATGGTACATGATGTAAGCATCAGTGATGCATACACATAGTAAGATTTCCGTCTAGTGACTAGTCATGGAAAGTAATCCCAAGGAATAATTTTAGAGAAGAGACACAGTGTGAAAGCCTACAAGCACTCAAAGCTAGGCATGGTAGAACTGCTTTCCCTTGTGCACTATTTCACTTTCCTTTTCAATGTTATAATACCTGTGTACAAAGATAACACATTTGTTATTTAAAGGACTCACACAAATCTTCACTAGCTTTGAGACAGAACAAAATCCTCCCAGGCACTACCATGAACAGCCGCCATTTGGAAATACGGAATTGCAGAACTAAGTTTACAGATATGTTCTGGTATAGCCAGAAGGATGCAGCCAAACCAAAAGCCAATTTAATTACAGCCTGAGACAAATCTCAAGCTGTTTTAGATTACAGTAGCAGCACAAAGCAGTGTTAACTTATTAAAAATTTGTTCCTGAGGCAGTACCGATACCGCAGAAACATGCTCAGGCCTAGGGACCGATGGTTTACCAGAGTGACACTGAAGCATTGCCTACATCCATGGTAAGACATAACACATGCTAACCTAGATCTCCAGAAGCATCACAAAAAAAGGGCAAAAGAAGGGATGAAGTTACCTGCAGTGCAGAAAACATAAGCACATTTAAATGATGCTTTTAACTTATGCATGATTGTAGTTCCTTCTAAATCAATAAAATATAGTGTAAATATTGTTTGACTAGCATCAAAGCCTGCAGCCAACCTCCTGCTAGAGCTGAATTTGCTAATGTAGCTACAGAAGGGAGGTGGCAAAGGACGGTCAGTGGGGGAGAGGTAAGGCACTACCGTCTCTTCCCCTTCGCGGAGCAGAGAGCATCATTTCTGCCTGTTAAATGTTAAGTTGGTGTTAAGAGGAACTGGAGGAGAGATGGAAGGATTATAACTCTCTTGAACTCCAGTAAAGCTGTTCCTGATTCAAAGGGTGACCAAGCATATGAAGTTTGACATAACCGCATCACTTTTAAATTGAAAAGGTACAGACCGCAAAATGCAAAGGTACATAACTTTGAAAATAGTGACTGAGAAGACAAGAACTTTCAGATTGTCTTTTCCTGTAAGAAATGTACAGGACGTCAAGAAATTATTGTACCCCTCTCTCCCATGAAGACAGGCAAGAGAGCTGAGCAACCCTAAAATACTGTAAAACTGGCTTTCTAGAAATGTCAAGTGAAGCAGAAATGAAAGCAGCTGTGAGAAAGAAACAGTGACAACAACAGGACCAAATTCCATCTCTTGGCCAACCTCAGCATGAAGAAGTGTGAAATCAGCTCTTGCACACTGCTGTCTCTTTCAGCCCATGTTGGAGAATCTTTATAGTTTTATAAATTTAGTCTTGGCCTTTAAAAAAAAATAAATCCAAAAAAACCCATGCATAAACAGGCTAATGACCCTCACCATATATTCTGACACACTGCTCTGCTAGCTGTTCCCTCTATTTGGCATCAAGACAGTTCCAGTCAGTAGCACTCGCAGGTAAATGGTCTCCTTAATTTTAAGGCAGCTTACAAAAATCTGATGCACTATAGCAGCAATTCTTTAGCTGACATGAAAATCAAGACCCGGCAGAGAAGCATGACTGGGATACGCAACAGTAACAAACTTAGGATGAAAGTCTGCAAGAATTTCCGTGCAAGCCCTGATGCTGCAATTAGTGTGGCGGAGTCTTACATCAAATGCATCTGCCTTGTTCACACGTGTGTCCATCAGGAGACAAACTAGACCACGCAAAAGTAACTTCATACAGGTTGTTAGGCTGAAGAAATCTTTGCTGCAGATGCTAAAACCTTACATAAATTCAAAAAGTGACTTGACAAATTCACTAAAAATAATAACAAAAAAATCCATTAAACAGTTACATACAAATATACCATCTTTAGCTTAGCAAGCCTTCAATTCACAAATCACTGAAGGTGACGAGCATTCTGTGGAGTCAGTGTATATGCTTTCCCTGCTCTTATTCTCTACCCTAGATATCCTGTCTACCAACTTAGGACAGGACACTCGCCTGGATGGACCTGTGATATGACTCAGTATGGCCTGACTTGTGTTTTTATCAGTTACTTTCAGAGGAAGTAGTGTATATATAATATATGTGTCTCATTTATCCCTTCAAGGAGGTTAGAGACCACAAAATAATCAATCAAAAAGTCTCATATACACAACCCAATTACCTATCTTACAATGTTCTCTTTCACCCAAGCAACGTTTTAAACAGCTTTACTGGAAAAAATATTTCCTAATTTTACAGGATCATAGCACTCTTAAAATTAAACTTATAAATACGGAGTATTCCCTGTGGAAATTGCTAACATATACACGAGATCTTTTGTATGCTAGCTTACTGCAGTCTCAATATACTGTGGTAGCAGTGCTCAAAATACAGCCAAACTCAAACAAACGTTGAGTTGAAAACTCATCAGACGCAAGGTGGTTGCTAAACAGCAGAACAAAGCTATGGAGGTCTGTCTCTCACCATCTTACTAAAGGTCCCGGATAATCTTAAGCGTCTCAGTCTCACTGTGGAGGAATTGCAATATCCCACTTTATTTCAGGACACATCCTCACCTCTGGAAGCCTACAAATTGGAACAATTAGAACAAGTGAAGTTTATTCAGCTGTAGCCCATGACCCTGTTTACTCGATGAAATTTCCCACCATCAAATTCTCCACCATCAAATTCTCCACCTTAAGAGCAGATCCCAATGGTGTTTTAGAAAGCTGATGCAAACTACAGTTTTTTAGGTGAGACAAAGTCGGACATCTGCAAAAGCAAAAGAAGTAACGCCAGTAAAATGCAGTCTAGAAATCAGATCGATCTCCCTGTCCAATACTTACTTGGGAGAAACAAACAAACAAAAAGTTGTAAATAGAATTTCAGCACAGCTTAGCTGTTCCAAACATGAACTTTACCAGCATTAAGCCAAAATGAAATAGACAGGGTGGGGAATAAGAGAAGAATATAACCAGTAGGATTGAGACTGCTTAGAATTAAGAAAGAAAAACAGTGGACTTTCCAAGTGCAACTGAGCAGCAGAACTGGGGCTCAGTTAATGGCAGCATTAACTGCACGTATTCAGCGTCCCTCACTGTTTTACAAACACCATCTGCTCCCGACCCACAATACCAATTCTGGAAATTAAATCCCTCACATTAAAACAAACAAAAACCCCCTTAAATCTTTGTACAAATAAATCGTACCATGCACTGGCATTCTGTTATTAGGGTAGAAATGCATATGACAGTGTAGGAAACCAGATGATTAAAAAAAAAAATACAGTGCACTGGACCAACAGCCCCTCAGCCCTGGAATACATCATATCTCCTGCTGAACTTGAAACAGCAGTTAAAAACAAGTCATACACTGTTAGGGTAGGTCTGACAGCATGAGCTTGAAAGGTTTTGAATTGTTCCTTGAAGACACATATCTTCCTTCATTGCCTGCCTCTGCTGTAGCAAACCCTGCTTCAAGAGCAGGTTCAACTCCTAGCAGCTGCGGCTTAAAGTCTCCTCTGTGACATATTCTTCTCATAAGCATGCAAGGGCATCAGCCTTAGAAATTCTGGATTTGCTATTCACAGCATTTCATTTCTGTAAAAAACAAAACATCTAAAGGTGAGGTTGCAAGATACTGGGACTGCTTTTCACCTTTGAAAGGTTTATGACCATTAAGGAGTGATGTAGCTATGATTGGGAAAAACGAAAAACCAAAAAACCCAAACAAGCAAAAAAACCACTCCCCAAAAAAGCTGCAATCAAGATAGACAGGTCCAGGATCTCTGCTAACGCCAGGCTGCACTGAACAGAACATACATAAACATATTAAATATGATAACAAATGCACCTTGACAGCATTATTACGGCTACCTGGTTGCATAGCCAACTGAATGTAGTGTTGCCTGCCCAGTGACTTACAAGTAAGGGCATATGACCTAAGCAAACCAAACCAAACCCCCAAACACATAATTTCATACTGCCAGAGACTGTATTCACATACCTTACAGAGCAGTCAGACACACCAGTGATTTCGGTGCCAAACCCACCTATCTACAGGGAGGATTAGCACAGTTAATTATGACAACAAATCATTAGGAACGCACACCAGATAAGCACGCCTGCACTACCGGCAGTTCATGCGATCCTAATCCTCTCCAACTACATCTCAGCAGCAAAGCTAAAAAAACAGGGAGCAGGAGAGTTCGAAAGGAAAGTCTATTACCTTCCACCAATCTCCCTGACGAAGTTACTCCAATTTTCGATCCAAGCAGAAAATTAAATCCAACACCAGGAAATCCCTCTAATATCATAACCAGCTTAACCCCTACTAATTTAACAGGCAAACATTATGGACTTCTTACAATAAACATTTAACATTTAACTGCAGCTTATCTACCTTCAAAGTCAATATCGATCACTACTTGCAAAGCTTGAGTAGTCTGCTGGCAGCCAAAACAAATATATCTGAATAAAAAGCAAGAACTAAGTAGAGTTATACTTCTGGTATCAGACTCAGTAAACACCTGACACCACCAGAAACACCACACAGAGGTATATTTTCGTCACCTGAGCCTGGATGAGTATGTTCAATGGATCCTTAGGTAACGCAAAATGTCCCTCTTAGGGAAGCCCTCTCCCTTCTCCCTGCAGGGTGCTTTTGTGGGGAGCCTGTTATACACCTTCCTACAAACGTGGCCACTCCAAGTTGCTTTTCACAGCTGTGGTCCACAGTACCTTCCTCCAGTCCTTTATCTTGGAGAACGATATTTTACCTCGAATAACCAACTCATACATATGACTCATATGTAGTCATACAGCAAACTGGTAACAGCTGTTGCTCAATGGTTGTGCATATAACCTATTATATTAGGTTATTAAAAGACCCACAGCCTGAGATCAGTCATTTTAAACCTCCATTCCAGGGAAAACGGTGCTCATCTGACCCATTCAAATAATTTTATGATAGACGCAGTCACCATAATTATCAAGGATTAAATAAACTTGTCAAAAAACTATTCAGAAGTTAGGAACATACCTCCAAGTTCCTGATCAGAGATTCGGTATTTTGATTCAAATTCTGAAAGACAGGGTATTTTGCAGGGAAAATCATGTATTTATAGATTTGCCACATAGACTTTATGTTGCCAAGTGCTTTCTGAAATTTAATAAAAATTAGCATGAGTGGGGCAACTGCCACTTGCTACACTGATACATCGTAACAGACTAAATGGGACAAAAATTTTTGCGGTTTTCAAGCCCATAGCTGATCATAGCAGATATTCTGTTTGTAATTACACAGAAGAGATTTCCCGGGACTGACAAAAATGTTCTATCATGCCAACAGTTAGTCCCTTAAATCATCTCTCTACAGCCCTTCTGTAATGATTTTTCCCATTTTTGTAAGGAAGTCTTCCCCCTAGTTAGAGCATGCTCAAGGGAGCATGTTCCACCTTCCTCTGCCCCCTGCAATTCTACAGTTTCATTCTCTGATCTGCAGCCTCACCATTTTTCAGCTTGCAGACAGCTGGTGACTTGCCCGAAGGTGATGTCCTCATGGCTGACCCACTTTTTCTTCTACCCTTGGGAAATCCCAGTGCATTCTCAACCATATTCCACAGTTCCCTGAGCTTTTTTCTCAAAGATAGAAGCCCCCAGAGGTAAAACTTGGTTTTAGATTGGAAGCTCAAATTTCATTGTTATTTGAAGGATCTGCAGTTCTAGAGGAATTTTGTTTCCTTGGTAGTTAATATCTAAAGATAATATTAACAAAGAAAACAATAACATCAATGCAGATAATGGCTGTGGCCTGCACCTGCTTCTCTCTATGCCTGAACATCCTAAAAAGATACACAGAAACTCTTGAATATGCAAGCAGAGTCTGTTTAATTCCTTTCTGCACTGCTGTGTGTCAGTTTCCAAGGAGAAATGGTGTTACTAAGATTATGGCAGAGTTTTACAAGCTGGTCTGGACTGCCTCCATGTAAGCCATTTCCACGTGTGTTGATGATGCCATCTAGTCCACAACTGACAGTGTGTGCTTGCACTCTCCCAGCCCATGAAAATAATCGTTTCCTATCCGTAAGCTTCCTGTCTGTTGAGTTAAGCAGTTGTATGACTTGGGCATGTCTTCTCATTCTGCTATAAGATCTTACACCAGCTCGTTGTGCTTGACAGAAAAACCCCTGGAGCATTATTCTCAGGGGAAAAAAAAAAAAGAAAAAAAAAAACTCTTCAAAATGTGTTCTTCAAGGCAGATTCATTGTAATAAAACCGTATTTGTACTTTGATCCTTAATTTGCCAGTGCTATGCCAGGTAACTGGATCCTGAGAATTTCCTGTTACAAAACACAGATGGCAAGAATTTGTTTCTATAAAAAAGCATCATAAACCTTATGTCATATTTGAATGTAAAAATAATTTTAATTCTATTCATAGCTGTAATAAAGTAATGGAAAACTAAATTTTGTACCTGAGCTGGCCAAAGCTCATAACAATTTTTCAAACTGATCTCAACCCGAAATGGGTAATTGCGCATTCTGTGCTCAACTTGCCAGAGGAAGCTGGCTACCGGCGAACGCTTCTAATAATACTCAACAGACAGAACAATTACTGGTTCAAGTCCAGCCTAGGCTGTTTGGAGGGGGAAAAAAATGTATATAATTTCATCACAGTCAGAAACACAGGTAGCAAGGTTAAAGAAAATCTGTTTCGCAAAAGAAGCAAGAACCACACTAAAAATACCAGCTTCTGGGTTGCCATCAAACTTGAAAATAGGCTGCAGAGACCCGTGCAACCAGATAGCCCCCGAGTCCTACAGCCCAAATGTCCCCTGCCATTTCCCCTGCATCAACTGTCATAAGAGTGAGAAAATACTTGACTACCTGCCCTTTGCATTTACACCTTTTACATTTTATTTTTTTTCCTGTTAGCTCAATGGACAAAGCGCCTTAAGCCTCATCTCTGCTTGATAAGCAACCACTCCTGATTCTTTCTAGACATAGAAAACAGCGGAAAGAAAAAGTGCAGCTTCCACAAAATGCTTCTTAATACAACCAAAGTCACACTCAGACATCTATGAATAAGTCATACAGGTCATGCATACAGAGCACAGCATTACTACAGAGAGAAGCAGGAAAAAAACGGAGTCCATTCTGTCCTTGCTTACAATTGGGGAGATACAGCAGAGTCCAGCAAAGGGCCAGCAACCATGACTCACGGTCACTAAAAAAGCTGGAGCTGAAAAAAGGCTGAAAGATGCCTTCCAGCCACCTGAAAACGAAACTCTTTAAAATGTATGTATCTTACCCAAAAGGCACACTGAAAGGAAATAAATGTAGTGTAGAAGTATCTCCCTATGATGAAAATTTCAGAAACTGAAAGGCTCTCCCGTTCTAGCTCATCTTCTCCCAGAAGCTGAAGCCTATCAACTGCAAATTAGTTTTTCATGGGAGTTCTCCTTAACGACAAGACCTAGAACAAGGGAGATGGTGGATTCTAGATCTCTTGCTCTTTTCAGATCAAGGCTTGGCATCTTTAAAAATGCATGCTTTAGCTACTGCAAGTTTTACTAAAAACAAAAACAATGACAAAAAAACAAAACCAAAAATCACATTTTTGGGTACTTAGACACTAACAAATGAAAGCTGAGACTCAATGGAGGCACTGTAATTACCTACACTGCATTACCTACATTCCCTCTTCCATAAAGCCTACAAACAGACACTGATCCTGGATCCACAGCTTCAGGTTCCTGGTTAGCCAGACTACAAACCTACCTGTAATGAACAGCAACAGTTCCCCTCACCCCTGCCAGCTCAGAACTCCTGTATGCAGGATTCCACCATGGGCCAGTTCAGTGACTTGTACCAGCAGAAAAACTATCCCTCTTCCTAATACATCAGGCTATTTCCTTGACTTAAAGATCCTTGAACTGGTTCATTGCAGGGTCAGTCAAACGCAAGTGCCAGCACAATGGAGGAGCGGTACCTCAAATCCATTTCAGCTTCAGTCAAGCTGTGCTCCGTGTTCATCTCCGCAGCAGGAAGCCCTCAGCCTTCCATGAGATCATAGGATTCAGCCACTTCTCCTTAAAAGCAGTGGAGTAACTCTGCCTGAGGCCAACTTTTTTTTTGAAGGAAAGCAAAACTTAAAAGCAACCAGTTAGTTTCGATAACTTACTTGCATAACCCCTAAACTAGTAGAGTCTAATGCAGCTAGATTCTGTTTAAATAATTCAAGACGTAATTAAACCACAAAGCTCCAAGTCTCCTAACACAATGTCACCACAAAGCTGAAAAGGGAGGGGAAACACACAATTTAATGGAGTGTCCAAGCAAAAGAAGCACTGAACATAAAAGACAGCTACACTGTCCCCTTGTTTGAGTGAGCAAGACATCTATCAAGAATTTAAGCTATACGTCAAGAAGACTGTGAAGTTCTTAGTCCCTAACTGTGGAAGTGACATAAAAAAAAGTTATGCTAAAAGAAGAGGGAAACAACAGAACTACCTACTGACTGCTCTCCACTACGTTTAAAAAGGCTGGAAGCTGGGAAGCAGGCAGCACTGCAGCAGAAAGGTGAGATGGCTCTAGCCTGCTTCAAGCACTGCATGTACGGCTACCTACCTGTGACAGATGTACACACACCTCATGGTCCTCAGAAGCAATGTCTTGCTTCTTCACGTTAGGGATGGATGAACTGCACAAATCAGGGCTTGGGGAGGGGGAAGAACTTCAGATACGTTCCTGCCTTCAGACTATGCTCCTACCAAGCAGGGGAAAATACCTTGTACCAGTAAGTTTTAGGGTGACCAGCGATGATCCCGTTGGTGACGCCTCCTCACGGAATGGTGGTATCCCATCCTCATGCACCAGGAATACCCACCTGCTGGGCAAAGGAAAAGGAAGGCTACAGAGGCACCTCAGATACCTGGTAGGCAGACAGCTGAATTTGTGAGGTCAGCGCAACAAACCTGCCAGTTGGGTGCAAGAGTGGCATACCAGGTGCTGGGAGGCAGATTCTTATGAAGAACAAGAAGCTGAGGTGTGGTATGACTGAGGTCTACACAATCAAGTATCGCATGGAGAAGGTGAACAAGAAACGATTGTTTACTGCTTTTTCCAGTGCGTTAAGGAAGCAGCAGTGGGCAACTCCGGCAGGTGGCACGTTAGAAACAAATGCAAAGCACAGAGGAGTTGTGCAGTATCCTGCTGCAAGACACAGTGGAGGTCAGCATTTACACTGAGGCCAAAGAACTGGACAATTTCATAGGGAACAAAATACTAAGAAAAACAAAACAAAAACCACCAGCCAGTGGAGGATACCTGAATACGATGACAAAAATCTCTGACCAAAAAAAAAAAAAAATCACTGAACTGAAAGCAACTGAGCACTGAGAGAGCAGTCCAGGAAAACAGCACTGCCCACCAGCTCCAACCTCCGGCTCCTCCCGGGACATTGAGCATTGTTCATGGTCATAGGTAACATGCTGGGTGGTCTAATCTGGAACAGCCATTTCTGTATCACACCAGGGAGAAGCTGGCAAGCATTATCCACATGGCTTTCGATGGTACACAGGCTAAGAACGATAGCCTGGATGAAATCCCAAGTTCTGTAACTTCTAATGCAGCATAGGGAAAAAACGGGCAGAATTTTAGAAGAAATACTCACCCAACCTCCCCAAAGAGGAGCTTTGCGCGTATGTGATATTTAAATGGAACACAAGAAAACATACAGATGAAACAGGTCTCAGAAGTAAGGTGGGGAAGTAGGATGTATGGACTCAAGGGAGAACATGGAGGTAACATACCCCACGAACCTGCTAACAGGGTGGCATTCTCTGGTGCTCCAGGGAAGAAGGTACAGAGAAAAAGGCCACGTCACTCAAGGGGAGGAGTAGTACTACATACTAAACAACAACAAAAAAATAGACTCAAAGGACATAGAGAAATGAATTGTATCAAGCCTAAATGGAAAATATGTAGTAGTAAAACTACCCCATCGGACCAGAATTAAAGCAGCAACAGCGATTTGCCATGGGAGAACAGATGGGCTGTGCCTTTAGTAAACAGGCAGCAAAGGGGATCTTCAGTTTCCTCATGGAGATCGGGACACGTCACCAAGATGAAATTTTAAATAGCAACTTTATAACTCAACAGTAACTCAATTTTGTTGAATAAGAACAGAAATATATCACCTTCAAAAAAGAAAAAAAAAGAAAAAGTCTTTAGCCAGTGCAATTCCTGCTTGATGCTCTAAATGGCTTGATTTTAAGTCTAATTGACTTGTTGCACAAACAAAACATCTCTTAAAAATAGAAGATGTGCACAAAAGAAGAAAACAGCACTAATTCTTCCAAGACAAATATGGTATTTTTTTCTTGATGATTTTAAGAGATGAAGCATATTTCTACAGATAAAAACTACTTTTTTTCCACACACACCTGACCAGAGGCCAGCCATCCAGTCAGCTGGATGACAGAGGGACAAGAAATAGAAAGACTGAATCAAAGACCTATTAGGAAAGGCCAGGTGCTTTTAGGAAGACTCAGCTAGCACACAGATAGGGCCATCTCACTAATGACAATGCTCTGGACAGCCAAAAAGTTCTGGTGTGGTATCAGACCACAGCCCTTAAAAATTAAGATGTCCCACGATTAAAACTAAAGTTTGTGTAAAACTAATAACTGGCTAAAAGAGAGGAAAACACACAAGAATGCATAGCTGGGTTTCACAAGAGAGTGCTGTTACCAGCAGAATGACATACCACCTTGTGTACATACAAAATGATTCAGGCTAACAAATAAAAAGGCTGAAAAACTGCAGACTGCAACACCAGGAACGGTGTAACTAGGGCAAGCCCATTATACATGTCCTCTTAGCCTTTCCTTAAGCATCATCTCTTGGTCACTGGTAGAAAAAGGACTGGAACAATACGGGGTTTTGCCCTGAGCAGTTGGGTTAATATTCCTACGATCAAAACCTTTCACTAGACATCAACTTCTCCTTGTACCTTTTGCAATCTTGTCATATCTGACTGGTAGGCCACCGAAGCTTTCTACACATATACCCTCCAGGCTGATGGTGAGCCTCCTAACATTTACAGGGGACAGCAGCAGCGACAGAGAGCAATCCACTTCCATCTGTCATGGCTGACACTAAATCTCTTTCTTACAGCTAGGCTGTCCCATTTCTTAAGTGAAGATGAAATCGGCGCCCACAAGCCTTGTCTCTGCTCCCCGCTGCACCTATATGGCTGGAGTCAGCCCATGATCTGCAGTTTGTTCCTTTCATATTCTTCACCAAATTAAAGATGACATGGCTTGACACCAAAAGGAAAGGGTTTCCAAGCACATCTTATTTGATTACATCTACAGTCCATCATGCTGTCAACATCTTACTTCTCAACTACAAAAAAGACCCTTTCCCATGTAAACATCTCTTGAGTAGTGAAGAAGACTTAATGGGAAACAGTGTGGAACTGGGTAGGACCAAAAGGGATTGCGAGTCTGATGAAAAACACTAGTGTGGCAATTTTCCCCCCTCCACCCCCCAGTCCAATATATTTATGGATCTGCTGCTTTCCAAAAAACAGAAAAGTTAATGTGAAAAAACACTTGGCATACACTGAGTTCCAAGTCACATCACTATTGCTAGATTACTTCCTGTATTTTCTGGATAACTGTCGTGGGTCTCCACAGTGTGATATGCAGGCTGTATGTGGGCAGTGTTGTGGAGAATACCAAGAGCTGGTCCTGCACGACATGGAGGAGGACTGCCATTGCCAAATTTGTAGCTGGTAAGACTCTTACAGGCAAGGGAGTCTCAATTCGGGTTGAGACAAACAGTGTAAAAATCACAACGTGTCCCTCACCTCCCATCTCTCCTTCCTAACACTTCAGTCAACGTCCAACAGATTCTCCCATTCTTCCTCTGCCCTAGGGAGGGAGGCTTCATAGCTGGCCTTCCTTATTCCTGTCTCTCAAAGCAATCTTAACATCTATTCCAATTGGACGGTGTCCCACAATGACATTTAAGATTTCAGGGTGTTTCAGAGGAATACCCCCTTTTTGGTTACTTTGGATGGAAGAAGGGGAGGGAAGCACTAGTCATGCCCATTCTGTATCTTATTCAGTAAACTAGCAGAGCTGAAACACCCTTTTAGCAAATGCTTCCACAATCACTCCAGCAAATGGGAGTGCCTTGCAGCGTTCAAAGGACGAGATACCAACAAAGCCAACAAACCCTTAAAAATGAAAGTATAGTTCACAAAGCCCTTGAAGGCTTTGTACACACATATTCCTCTATAAGGCCCTACTTTCTGTCTTCTGCTCTGTTTTCAAAGTGAAACAATGTTACTGGAAGGTCATTATCGAGCTCTGGCAAATGAATCTAATCTAGGACCTTCCCAGGATCAGGAGCCATTCCTGCAAAGTTTATCTGGACCCTGCACATTGACACACACATAAGAGCAACGCAGAAAACTGACAGGACACAACTGAAGAGGTAAGCCCATAGCTAGACCCACAGGGGAGCAGTGGGCTACCTAACAAGCTATAAAGTGATGTGGCAATCTTTCTGTAAGTAAGCGCAAGAAACAGCATGAAGGGATCCCAGCACTAAAGATAAAGCAGAAAAAGGGATTCATCTCTTCCTGGATCTGCCTGATCGCTCATGCTTTGGAAAACGAGTACCAACTGCTTCCATCGGAGGAGAGCTCCATGCTGCCTGTTGCAGTGTAGAGATACACTTGCCTTTGCCACCAAACGGGGTGGGGATGGAGAGGGAAGGGGAAGGAAATCCACACATGGGCCACAAGCACCACTTCATTAGCATCAGCCCTGAGAGCTGGTGAAATAGATTTCCTTACACTAGAGACACTCCTTTCTGGAGGACCAAGAGCATTGATGGGGATCCGACTTTCCTCTTGCTAACTACTTCCAGACAAAAAGGTTAGGCAGGTATCCCCAGGACTGATCCTGATAAAATCGTCCTACAAGGCAATGATAATTCCAGTATTTTTCTTTACAGTCAAGAGAAGAGGAACTTTGTCTGTTCCTGAATGAATGAGATATTACCATAAAGCATGCATAAGCACACAGAACACAAAAGTTAACAGCAGTGGACACCACATACACCATTCATGAGCATCGCCTCTCAGAAGTTTCTGACCCCACACACATCAGTGTGAAAAAGCTTGTTGTGAGCTGGATGATCACTGGCATACAGAGGAAAAAAAGCCAAAACATTAACACATAATTCCTAACTTGCCCCTCTTACACTGTCTTGTACCGATAGTCTCAAAAGAAGCCGATACACTGAGATGTGGTGAATAACTACTAGTGAGACAGTGCTGATGCGCACTGCCCTTTAGTCATCGCACCTGTACAGCCCCAGCACCTATAAGCATTAGCGTCAAGGGAGCATTAGCACACCCCATCTCACACACAACATGAGGTTAAATTTCACTCATACAAAGAAAAAGTTCTCAGGCTGCAAATCTCTGTTGTGACTCACTGAGAACTTTGTTGCTTAAAGGTAGTGTTTTTAGTGGCAGTACAAGGAATATCAAGAAATTCACGTGCAATGGTAAAATTAGGAAACCTTTCCTTCTACCAGTCCAACTGCCTACAATTCCTCTTCACAAGCCTAAGGAAATTCAAAAATACGTAAGAAAGATTTTAATATACAGCTGGTTTGGACTGCTCAGAAACACAATACCAACGGGTACCGAAATTCCCACCCCCCCCCCCCCAAAAACACAGGGGGGGGGTATACCGGGGGCG